>Ga0102589_1005920_pt1 | contig 10373 bp, 10 predicted proteins | sample AraplaMF_Col_mLB_FD_76858 | JGI IMG/M metagenome (GOLD analysis project Ga0102589, IMG submission 76858) | Arabidopsis root microbial communities from the University of North Carolina, USA - plate scrape MF_Col_mLB | ecosystem: Host-associated > Plants > Roots > Endosphere | place: USA... | reverse complement strand
TACTGGTTGAAGAACGGATAGGAGTTCTTCATCTGCGCCTTGCGGTTCGGCACGATATCGGGGCCGCCGAGGCCGATATTGTTCTTCTCGGCGAAATCGAAGAGGCGGCCCATATAGTTGTGGTCGTTCTCCCATTCGCAGGGCCAGAAGTTCACATATTGCACGACCACCGACTTTTCGAAGGCCCTGCGGGCGAAGGCGAGGTTTTCCATCTCGGCCGAGAAATAGGCATCGCAGGAGAAGCCCTTCGGCTCGTGCTTCGGATCGAGATCGATGGACGTTTCCGGCAGGTTGATGCCGTAGATCTGGCCGTCGAACTTTTCAGCCAGCGCTTTCAGCAGCGCCTGATAACGTTCGCGAACGGCCGGGTTCCATTGCTGGGCGACCCAGCCGGAACCAACAGGCTTGTTTTCGCCGGGATTGTCGAATTGCGGGGTGAGGCCGCCGTCATATTCCGGTTCGGTCAGCATATAGCCCGGAATGTTGCGCGCTTTCGGATTGAAGAAGCGGTCCTGCACCTGGATGAACATCTTCTTGTTCAGTCCCTTGGCGATGGCGAGGTCCTGCTCGATCGCCGAAAAATCATACCGACCCTTCGCTGTTTCCAACCCCTTCCAATTATAGACGACCTGCACGCCGCCGATATCGGGTCGAGCGAGCGTGGCTTTTACGGCAGCCAGATTGCCGGAGCTCGTATAGAGGAAATTTTCCGGAGCTGAGGCGGCATAGGCAACCTTCATGGGCAAGGCGAAGGCGGCAAGGGCTACGAGAAGTCTCTGGGGTCTGTCCATGGGCCGCTCGAATGGAAAGGTGATGGAAAGCGCCGACAGCTCTCCGGACCAAATGGGGCAACTCAATGATACGGATTTCTTAGCCACTGCGCATAGATCCCATCGTAATTTTTTGATGCGCCCTGTCGGCCAAACAGTTACTCATTCGTCATTCGGAAAGAGGAGTAACCGATGCTTTACGCAATCCTTTGCTACGCCAATGAGGAAACCGTCTTCGCCTGGACCGAAGAGGAGGAGGCTGCCGTCATGGGAAATCTCCATGCCGTGATCGAGCCGCTCGCCGCTGCCGGCAAGCTCGGCCCGACCGGCCGGCTGATGCCGACGACGGCCGCAGCGACCGTGCGCAAGGGCAGGGACGAGGCCTTTGTTGTCGATGGTCCGTTTGCGGAAACGAAAGAGGCGCTTCTCGGCTTCTATACGGTTGATTTCGAGACGCTTGATGAGGCGATCGCCTTTTCGAAGCAGCTTTCGGCGGTCAATCCGGGTTCCACCTCTTACGAAATTCGGCCGTTCTACACCTTCAGGCCGGGAGAGATCGCATCATGACAGACATTGCCTGGATCGACCTCGCGCTTGCCTCGGCCCGGCCGAAGGCGCTCGGCGCGCTTCTGCGCTACTTCCGCAACCTCGATACCGCGGAAGAAGCGTTTCAGGAGGCGTGCCTGAGGGCGATCCGGACTTGGCCGGAAAAGGGGCCGCCGCGCGACCCGACGGCCTGGCTGATCTTCGTCGGCCGCAACAGCGGCATCGACGCGGTGCGCAAGCGCGCGAAGATCCAGGCGCTGCCGGACGAGGATCAGATTTCGGATAGGGAGGATGCCGAAAGCGATATCGCCGATCGGCTGGACGATTCCCATTATCGCGACGACATCCTGCGGCTGCTGTTCATCTGCTGCCATCCGGACCTGCCTGCCACGCAGCAGATCGCGCTGGCGCTGCGCATTGTCTCCGGCCTGTCGGTCTCACAGATCGCCCGTGCCTTCCTCGTCTCCGAAACCGCCATGGAACAGCGCATCACGCGCGCCAAGGCGCGGGTGACGAAGGCCGGCGTGCCCTTCGAAACGCCGAGCCCACAGGAGAGGGCCGAGCGTCTGACGATCGTCAGCACGATGATCTATCTGATTTTCAACGAGGGCTACAGCCAGGCCGATCCGAAGCAGGAGGCGGCAGCCTTCAGCGACGAGGCGATCCGGCTGGCGCGGCTGATGCTGCATATCTTCCCCGCCGAACCGGAGCTGATGGGGCTGCTGTCCCTGATGCTCCTACAGATTTCCCGCCGTCAGGCGCGCTTCAGCGCCGAAGGGGAGATCGTGCTGCTTGAGGATCAGGACCGCTCGCTCTGGAACCAACCCTTCATCAACGAGGCGCTGGCGCTGCTCGACAAGGCGCTGCGTCACCGCAGGCCCGGTCCCTACCAGCTGCAGGCTGCAATTGCTGCCGTTCACTCCCGCGCAAAACGCGCCGAAGATACCGACTGGGTGGAAATCGATCTGCTTTATCGCGCGCTCGAGCGTGTCCAGCCTTCGCCCGTGGTAACGCTCAACCGCGCGGTCGTGGTCTCAAAGCTGAATGGACCGCAGGAGGCGCTCGACCTGATCGAGCAGCTCGATGAGAAGCTCGACGGCTATTTCTACTACCATGGTCTGCGCGGCAATCTGCTGAAGCAGCTCGGCCGCATCGCACCGGCGCGCGTCGCCTTCGACCGCGCCATTGCGCTTGCCCATTCGGCGGCGGAAGCCGCCCATATCCGCCGGCAGATCGACAAGATGCAGGAAGAGGCGGCGCAACCAGCCGCAAAACCGTAGGGTATATTGCGCAATGCAATTGAGCTCGATGGGCGACTATCAGCATATGCCGATCATGGGTATTCTTGTCGAAACGCGGCACTGCTGAGGGCGCTCAGACTATCGATTTTCTCGAAGATATCGTTCCAGAATTTCTGTTTGCTCTTCACTCGCCGCATCCTTATCTCCGGGCTTAAGTTTAACAGGGTGCCGATCATGGAACTGGGCCTTTATACATTTGCAGACGTCAATCCGAACGCTTCCCGCAAGGGAGTGGAAGCGGCCGAGCGGATCAAGCATCTGATCGAGGAGATCGAGCTCGCCGATCAGGTCGGGCTCGATGTCTTTGGGCTCGGCGAACATCATCGACCTGATTATGTCGCCTCCGCACCGGTGGTCGCACTTGCTGCCGCCGCCACGAGGACCAAGACTATTCGTCTCACCAGCGCCGTCACGGTTCTCTCTTCGGACGATCCGGTGCGGGTGTTCCAGCAGTTTGCGACGCTCGATCTTATTTCCAACGGCCGTGCCGAGATCATGGCGGGGCGCGGCTCCTTCATCGAATCCTTCCCGCTCTTCGGCTACAATCTCGAAGATTACGACCAGCTCTTCGAGGAGAAGCTCGATCTTCTTCTGGCTCTGCGCGACAACGAGGTGGTCGACTGGAAGGGCGAGCTGCGCGCGCCGATCCATGGCCGCGGCGTTTATCCGCGGCCGCTGCAGGATCCGCTGCCGCTATGGATTGCGGTGGGCGGCACGCCGCAGTCGGTGGCGCGTGCCGGCGCTCTTGGCTTGCCGGTGGCGCTTGCAATCATCGGTGGCGAATATCCGCGCTTTGCGCCGCTGTTCGATCTCTATCGGGAAGCGGCCCGCCGGGCGGGGCAGGATGCGACGAAGCTGAAGACCAGCATCAACGTTCACGGTTTCATTGCCGATACGACGGAGGCCGCGGCCGACCAGTTCTACGGCCCGCAGGCCGAAGTGATGAACCGCATCGGCCGCGAGCGCGGCTGGGGGCCGACGAGCCGGGCGCATTTCGACATGTCGCGCGGCCCGACCGGCAATCTCTTCCTCGGCGACCCGGAACTGGTGGCAGAAAAGATCATTGCCGCCCACAAGGTTTTCCGCAACGACCGCTTCCTGCTGCAGATGGCGATCGGCCAGATTCCGCACGACCAGATCATGCGCGGAATCGAACTTTACGGTACAAAAGTGGCGCCGATTGTCAGAAAGGCATTGACTGGGGCTTCCGAAGACGCGAAAGCCACCACTTGACGAAGAGCCTGTCGCTCTCGGGTGAAACCGGAACGGGTCTATGGTTATCGAGAACGACGAGGAACTTACCAAGCTCAAGGATATCGGCCGCATCTGTGCCAACGCCATACAGGTGATGGCAGCGGCGATGGAGCCGGGCATGACGACGCTCGAACTCGACCAGATCGGCCGCAAGGTGCTGGAAGATGCCGGCGCGCGCTCGGCGCCTGAATTCTGCTACCAGTTTCCGGGCGCGACCTGCATCAGCGTCAACGAGGAAATTGCCCACGGTATTCCCGGCCCGCGTGTCATCCGGCCGGGAGACCTCGTCAATATCGACGTTTCGGCCGAAAAGGACGGCTTTTTTGCCGATACCGGCGCCTCTTTCGCCGTGCCGCCGGTCAAGTCGAAGATCGAGAAGCTGTGCCGGGACGGCCGGCGGGCGCTGTGGGTCGGCCTCAACCAGATCAAGGCCGGCGAGCCGCTGGCGAAGATCGGCAATGCCGTCGGCGCCTTTGCCCAGAAGAACCGCTATACGCTCGTCGCCAATCTCGCGAGCCACGGCGTCGGCCGCTCGCTGCATGAGGAGCCGGCTGAGCTTTCCACCTGGCCCGATCCGTCCGAGCGGCGCATGATGACGGAAGGCCTCGTTTTTACCGTCGAGCCGTTCCTGTCGCTCGGGGCAACATGGGCAGAAGGCGGCGATGACGCCTGGACGCTCTATGCCGATCCCAAGGCCCCGACGGTGCAGTACGAGCACACAGTCGTTGCAACCCGCAACGGGCCGATTATTCTGACATTGGCGGCTTGAGGGGCGTCACCCTCGCTGTTGGAGGCCGAGATGGCTGTTGCCTTCACCAAGGAAGAGAGTGCTGAAACCGCAGCGGAAACGCTGCTGCCCGACCGGCCGATTTCGCCGCACCCCAATCTCGTGACGGAGGCCGGGCTGAAGGCACTTGAACTGCAGGTGCAGGACGCGCGCCAGGCCTATGAGGCTGCGAGCACGATCGAAGATGTCAACGAACGGCGGCGGCAGCAGGCCAATCCTCTGCGCGACTTGCGTTATTTCGTTGAACGCGTCCGCACGGCGCAACTGGTTGCCGACCCGAGCGCGACCGACGTGGTGGCCTTCGGAAGCACGGTCACCTTCAGCCGTGATGACGGGCGGGTGCAGACATATCGCATCGTCGGAGAGGACGAGGCCGATCCGAAAGCCGGGTCGATTTCCTATGTCGCGCCGGTCGCTCGGCTCCTTTTGGGCAAGGCCGTTGGAGATGTCGTCACTGTCGGCGATCAGGAACTTGAGGTGATCAGGATTTCATAGAGCGCCGCATGCGCTTTGCGCGCGGCGCTCATGTTTTGCTTCAGGCCGCCTGCGGCAGGCGGGCGATGACCTTGATCTCGAAATCGAAGCCGGCTAGCCAGTTTACGCCGATAGCCGTCCAGTTCGGATAGGGCGCCTCGCCGATTTCCTTCATTCTGATATCCGAGATGATCTGCCACTGTGCTTCGGGATCGGTATGGAAGCTCGTGACATCGACGACGTCGTCGAATGTGGCACCGGCAGCCGCCAGCACGGCTTTCAGATTGTCGAAGGCAAGCTGCACCTGCTTTGCGAAATCGGGCTCGGGCGAGCCGTCCTCACGGCTGCCGACCTGGCCGGAGACGAAGAGCAGGTCGCCGGAGCGGATTGCCGCGGAATAGCGGTTGATTTCATAGAGCGCCTGCCGGTCGGCTGGGAAGATCGCGTCACGCTTGGTCATTGTTTTCTCCTGTAGACAAAAGGGTACCCATCGCCGAACACGCGTTCGTCGTGAGAGGGGAAGCATTCTTGGATACGGGGCTTGCCCGTCATGCGGAGCTGCAATTGATATACGCTCCGTATGTGGATATATCAGGAGATACGCCGCGTATGTCAATACGCATACGATGCGTATGTGAATTTTGGAGATCGTGATGACCGCAAGAACCCGGACACAGATGATGGAGCAGACGAGGGCGAAGCTCATTCAGGCCGCCCGGAAAGCCTTCGCAGTCAAGGGCTATGCGGCGGCCTCCATGGATGATTTGACCGCCGATGTCGGTCTGACGCGTGGCGCGCTCTATCATAATTTTGGCGACAAGAAGGGCCTGCTGCAGGCCGTGATTGACCAGATCGACGCAGAGATGGGGGAGCGGCTGCGCATTGAGCGCGACCGGGCGGAGACGGCCTGGCTCGGCCTTCTCGCGGAATATACCGCCTATATCGAGATGGCTCTGGAGCCGGAGATCCAGCGTATCATGTTGCTCGACGGACCGGCCGTGCTGGGTGATCCCTCGCAATGGCCGAGCCAGAATGCCTGCCTTCGCACGACGACCCAGACCATGCAGTCGCTGATCGACGAAGGGACGGTCAGACCCGTCGATGCGGAGGCTGCGGCCCGCCTGCTCAACGGAGCGTCGCTCAGCGCGGCACTCTGGATCGCCGCAGCGGATGATCCTCATGCCGTTCTGGCAAAGGTCGTCGAAGCATTCCGATCCCTGGCAAGCGGTCTCCTGAAGGCCGAGGACTGACGAGGGCGGCGACTTCGGCCGCCACTCGCTCAAGCGACGTTAGTCGTGCTGCGGATCGCTTTTGCCGCCCTGCAGGATTTCCATGGCCGCGCGCTCCAGAATCCCGGAAATCCTGGCAGCTTCGCCTGCCGACCAGGGATGGCGCATGCGCAGCGCCGAGCGCAGCAGCTGGCGTGCGGCATGCACGTTGCTATGATCACGGCCTAATTCATCGTCTTCGTGGTCACGACGGTGATGGCCGCGGCCACTGCCACCGCCTCCACCCTGATGCTGATCGGGGTCGAACATGCGATTGACGAAGGCCATGCCCTCAGCAATGCGCTCCAGCTTCGCAAGTGCCTGGTCGATCATGTCGCGGTTTTCCTCCACCTTCTGGCGGCCGGCCTCGGTGATCTTGTAGAGCTTCTTTGTCCCTTCGTTTTCCACCTCCGCCAGGCCGGTCTCTTCCAGATAGGTGAGGGCCGGATAGATGACGCCCGGGCTCGGCACGTAGAAGCCGCCGGAGCGCTCCTCCAGCGTCTTGATCAGTTCATAGCCGTGGCTTGGACGCTCTTCCAGAAGCGCCAGCAGGATCGTCTGCAACTCGCTGGCAGAAAACCTGCGGCCCATTCCCATGCGCATCGCCTCGCCGACGAATCCACCTCGAAAACCTCTCATGGCATGCTCCTTTATGTCTGATGTATCGCTCACTATGTCGTAAAACATATATCGTAAGATATGTCGTTCAAGGGGTGGGGCGAAAAATCTGTTCGCGAAATTGAAGCACCCATCAGAATTACTCACTTGTGGCACCCATGTTGCAGCGCGATAAACGGGCCATGTTGGCTCCGAATAACGACCGCCCGGTCAATCTCTTCACCACAGCGCTTGCAGGTGCCGTCGCCATGGCGGCAGCCATGGGCTTTGGGCGCTTTTCCTTCACGCCGATCCTGCCCGGCATGATGGTCGGCGTGCCGCTATCGGCCGCCGACGCAGGTTTCATCGCTTCCGCCAATTTCGTTGGTTATCTCGTCGGCGCCGTTCTTGCCGCCTATGGCTGGGCGGCGGGGCGCGAGCGGCTGGTGGCGCTTCTTTCGCTGCTGGCGACCGCAATCCTGCTTGCCGCCATGGCGACGACGGACTCGGTGATGCTCTTTGCGGTCATCCGCTTCCTCGCTGGCGTGGCGAGCGCCTTCACGCTGGTCTTCAGTTCGGCAATCGTGCTGAGCCACGGGGCCGCTGCAGACAATGATCACGTTCAAGCGACGCATTTCGGCGGGCCGGGGGCGGGGATTGCGATTTCCTCCGTCATGGTGCTTGCGCTCGGCTATGTTTTTGACGATGCGGCCGGCGGCTGGCGCGCGGACTGGATCGGCGGCGCACTCTTCTGCCTGGTCAGCCTCGTCATCGTCTGGGCATTGCTGCCGAAGGCGCCGGTGCATACGGGTCAGGCAAAGGAGCCTGATCTCATCTGGAACCGGCCGATGGTGCTGCTGACGCTGTCCTACGGGCTTTTCGGTTTCGGCTACGTCATCACCGCAACCTTCCTCGTCGCCATCGCGCGCATGAGCGCCTCGGGGCCGATCGTCGAATTCCTCTGCTGGTTCATTGCGGGACTGACGGCCACCGTCGCGCTGTTCATCTGGAAGCCCTTCGTGCGCGTACTCGGGATCGGCGGCGTCTATGTCGCGGCGCTCATCATCGAGGCTGTCGGCGTGCTCGCAACCGTGGCGCTGCCGCATTCGGTGGCACCATTGATCGGCGGTGCGCTGTTCGGCGCAACGTTCCTCGCCATCACCGCCTATGGATTGCAGATCGGCCGCCGGCTGTCACCCGAGAGCCCGCGCCGCATCCTGGCGCTGATGACGGCCGCCTTCGGTGTCGGTCAGATCGTCGGTCCTGTCGTCGCCGGCTGGATCGCGCAAGTAACGGGAAATTTCGTGCTGCCGACCATTATCGCCGCAATCGTGCTGGTGTTCAGCGCGGCTCTGGTCATGCCGGTGATGAAGAAAGTCCCTTAAGTGGTTACAAGTGCGTAACAATGGGTTGAACCCATTGCTGCTTTCTTCGAACTGCCTTAATTTCCGGGCAATCAGTGGTTCGCCACTCTTCCGTGACTCCAGTTCAGGAAAGCAAATCCTCCCGTGTTTCATTCCTTTTTCCCCCAGCCGAAACCCTTCTTCATCTCGCTTATCGTCTGGACGTTAGTTTCAATTTTGGGCTGGTATTTTTTCGCTGCCGGGCTTGGCGCTTCTTTCGGGGTTGTGCCGGTTCCCGAAGAGCAGCAGCCGATCGATCTTTCCTTTTTCCTGTTGCCAGAAAACCTCTGGTTTTACGGCTATTTCTTTCTTTTAACCTTCATTTTCTGCGGCTTCTGGCATTTGAAAGCGCTGCATCATCCGTGGAAGCTGTGGTCCATCTGGGGATCGGCGCTCATCATCTTCGTAACCTATTTCGGTGTGCAGATCACGGTCGTCATCAACAATTGGCGCAGGCCTTTTGGTGATCTGCTGCAAAACGCGTTGGCGAAGAAGCCGGGTATTACGGTCGAGAACTTCTACGATCTGTTTCTGATTTTCGCACAGATCGCTTTTCTCGCCATGCTGGTATCGGTCCTGACGGATTTTTTCACCAGCCATTACATCTTCCGCTGGCGGACGGCGATGAACAATTTCTATATGGCGAATTGGGAAAAGCTTCGCCACATCGAAGGCGCATCCCAGCGTGTTCAAGAGGACACGATGCGTTTTTCCAGCACCCTGGAAGGTCTCGGCATCAATCTGATCAATTCAGTAATGACGCTTGTCGTCTTCCTCCCGATCATGCTGGCACTATCGCATTACGTGACGACGCTGCCGGTGCTCGGCGAAGTGCCGAACTCTCTCTTCTGGCTGGCGATCTTCTGGTCGGCCTTCGGCACCGTTCTCCTCGCCGTAGCCGGCATCAAATTGCCTGGCTTGAATTTCAAGAATCAGCGTGTGGAGGCTGCCTACCGTAAGGAACTGGTCTATGGAGAGGATCACGCCGACCGGGCGCAGCCGCCAACGGTCCGGGAACTGTTCTCAAGGGTCAGAGCGAACTATTTCACGCTTTATTTTCACTATATGTATTTCAATATTGCCCGCTCGTTTTATCTGCAGGCGGACAATCTCTTCGTTTATTTCTTTATGGCACCGACCCTCGTTGCCGGCGCCATCACCTACGGCATCTTCCAACAGATCGCGACTGCTTTCGGCCAGGTCAGCAATTCCTTTCAATATCTCGTCAACTCCTGGTCGACGATCATCGAACTGCTCTCCATCCATAAGCGCCTGAAGACTTTCGAGGCGGCGATCGACGATGAGCCGCTACCGGATATCGATCAGCGCTACCTTGAGAGTGAGGCCGGTGTCATACACGCCGACGGCTGATACGAAACAAAGGGCCACCGCAGCGGTGGCCCTTTTAGTTTGAGCTTCAATTGAGAGCCATCAGTTCGGCGTGTGCGTGCAGGCGGACGTCGAATGTCCAATGTTTTTAAGAGGTACGAGGCCTCACAACCCAGATGTCTCCTGCAGCCTGCCGCGTGCCTCGATCATCGGAATTGCTTCCGAATAGCTGACGCAGGCGACATCGGCCCTGTGGCAGACGTCGCCGACCAGCCTGTCGAGCGCACGCCAATAGGCGCCGCCGTTCATTTCCACAAAGTGGAAGCCGAGCTGCAGGGGAATGCGGCTGCCGGCATATTGCCTGTCGAAGGCCCCCTTGAAGGCCACATAGGCGCGCTCCTCGAAAGCAGCGCTATCGGCGGAATCCTCTTCGCCCTTGGAGTGCCGGACGAAGAGATTGTAATCCATACCGATAACAGGCTTTTCGGCCGGACCTTCTGGAATGAGCGGCAGGCCGAAGCGGATGACGCCATCTTCCTCGACCGGCATGGCCGGCCCCTTGGTGACGAGGCTTGCATCATAGGTGAAGCCGGCCTTCTTCTCGGCCGCGATCATGTCCGCACCGCCACCGGTCGACAGGTAGG
>Ga0102589_1005918_pt1 | contig 10378 bp, 13 predicted proteins | sample AraplaMF_Col_mLB_FD_76858 | JGI IMG/M metagenome (GOLD analysis project Ga0102589, IMG submission 76858) | Arabidopsis root microbial communities from the University of North Carolina, USA - plate scrape MF_Col_mLB | ecosystem: Host-associated > Plants > Roots > Endosphere | place: USA... | reverse complement strand
TCTATCATTCATTCGCCCAGGCGTATCTGAAATTGAAGTGTCAAATGAACTTGAATTTTTCATGAGAAAACAAGGAGCAACATCTTCTTCGTTTGATATTATCGTTGCTTCAGGACTTCGTTCAGCACTGCCGCATGGTGTGGCATCTGAAAAAGTGATAGAAAAAGGAGATTTCGTAACATTAGACTTCGGTGCTTATTATAAAGGATATTGCTCTGATATTACACGTACGATTGCAGTCGGCGAACCATCTGATAAATTAAAAGAAATTTATAATGTCGTTTTAGAAGCGCAAATCCGTGGTGTAAACGGCATTAAAGCTGGTTTAACTGGTCGTGAAGCAGATGCATTAACACGTGACTACATAACGGAAAAAGGATACGGTGAATATTTTGGGCATTCTACTGGTCATGGAGTGGGTCTTGAGATTCATGAAGCACCAGGTTTAGCGTTCCGCTCTGAAACGGTACTTGAGCCTGGTATGGCTGTAACAGTAGAGCCAGGTATTTATATTCCAGGTGTTGGTGGTGTGCGTATCGAGGACGATATCATCATAACAAGTGAAGGTAATGAAGTAATCACGAAGTCTCCGAAAGAACTTATTATTTTGTAATACACAGGAGGATTTTTTGCATGATTTCAGTAAATGATTTTCGTACAGGTTTAACAATTTCAGTGGACAATGGCCTTTGGCAAGTTCTAGATTTCCAACACGTAAAGCCAGGTAAAGGTGCTGCGTTCGTTCGTTCTAAATTACGTAACCTTCGCACAGGTTCTGTTCAAGAAAAAACATTCCGTGCAGGTGAAAAGGTAGAAAAAGCACATATCGAAAACCGTCGTATGCAATACTTATACGCGAGCGGTGAGTCTCACGTATTCATGGATAACGGAACTTATGAGCAAATCGAACTTGGTGAAACTCAAATCGAGCGCGAGCTAAAATTCTTAAAAGAAAATATGGAAGTAGCTATTATGACATACCAAGGCGAAGTACTTGGGGTTGAACTTCCAAATACTGTAGAGTTAAAAGTTGTTGAAACAGAGCCAGGTATTAAAGGTGACACAGCTTCTAACGTAACAAAACCAGCTACATTAGAAACTGGTCTTGTTGTACAAGTACCAATTTTCATTAACGAAGGCGAAATGCTGATCATCAACACAGGTGAAGGTAAATACGTTTCTCGTGCATAGTTAGAAAAAGCACTCGTGATCATCACGAGTGCTTTTTCTATATGAAATAAGGTAAGTAATAAATAACACTTATAATAAGGCTAATCACTACAAGAATGGATGTTCCGAATGTGAAAGGATTCCAATTGATCTGAAATGGCCTTATTTCTCCTGTCTCTACGCCAGTCATTCCCTTATATACTGCGTGATCCATATTCGCATTGCGGTTCATATTTAAAGTAGTGAGCCAAGAAACTCCAAATATACTTAGACTACTTAGGAAGAATACCTCCATAAATGACCAATCTACTATTTTAGAAAATAAAAAAATACCGATTACTTCCAATATAATTATGTAAAGAGCACGCATAAGGTTCATTCTAATCACCTCTCTATTTTTTAAAAGTAACTTCCTTATCAGCATCAATCATTTTGTTGTAACCACCTTAAAAAATTTTTTCGAGATAAGGCATGTAGTACACAAGGAACTTTTGTTTCTTATTCTAATAAAGCGTGTTCCTTTGGGAATTGCTCCTCCATATGTAATGAAATATAAGGTAACTTTTCCTGCGCTTTTAAAGAACGAACATTTGCCGTTTTTGCACCGGAAAATACATATATAAGATCTAATTCTTCAAATGCAATTTTAAATATTTCTTTTTTAGCAGCCTCATTGTAACCTTGCCCCCAATAAGGATAACCGAGCCAACTACCAATATGAGATGTCTTTTTTTGGTGATCAATATGTTTGAGAGAAGTAATGCCAATTATTTCTTTTTTTCATTGACAATTATTCTGGATAGAGATTTCCCTTTTCGTTCTTCTTTCATTGCAAAACGAATAAATGCTTTTGTATCCTCGGGGGTATCTACTTTTATTCCTAGGGGCGTCCTTCACATGTGCATCACCTGATAAAGTAAAAAGGATTTCTGCATATTGTAAATCCAGTGGTACTAATGTTACGTGTTACATTCCCCCGCCCTCCTTCTTGCATTTAGTATAACATAAGTGGATGTGAATATTCGGAATTTTATGGAATTTAATACAGAAAATATGTTTTTACTTCTGAAATAGACAACCTCTGCATATGGTTGTACAAATATGATCTTTCAGCCTAAAGATTTTGTCAGCTATTTGTAAAGGAATTGTTAGGAGAGAGGGTGGGAGAATGAAACAGTGGCTGGCGGCAATGGAAACATCCGTGCTTGTCATGGGTTTGCTTCGGTTGTTTTCAGGTAGCGCGGAAATATTCGCCGCTTTGCTTATGCTCTATGTGAATGATGCAAAAAAAGCATTGTTTATAAATGGTATGTTGGCATTTGTTGGACCGACTGTATTAATTTTAACGATGTCAATTGGAATTGCGAGCGTTGCGAGTGAGATTTCTTTTTTAAAGCTTTTTTTTCTCGCTCTTGGAATAGGCTGCATTTTTATTGCGGTGTTGAAATAGTAAGTCAAGTATGGTGGGGAGAATCCTATGAAAGAAGTATTAGAGGTTTTACCAAAAACGATGAGACAGTTCATTGAGGGCTGTGAACAATATAGCAAGTTAGAAGAAATCCGAGTTCGAATCGGAAGGCCACTTGAGTGTATTGCACATGGAGAAGTGTTCTTTTCTGACTATATTGTTACAGCAGAGGATGCTATCTACTTGTTGAATAAGCTGAGTCAATATTCCATTTATACGATGGAAGAGGAGTTGAAGCGCGGATATGTTACCTTGCGCGGTGGACACAGAATTGGCTTAGCTGGAAAAGTAATTACTGAGAAAAGTGCAGTGAAAATGATTCGGGATGTGTCGTCATTTAATATTCGGATTGCACGTCAAAAAATTGGAATTGCTGAGCCGCTTCTGCCCTATTTGTATGATACACGTTGGCTAAATACGATGGTAATTGGGCCGCCACAAACAGGGAAAACGACACTTCTAAGGGATGTTGCACGTTGTATGAGCCAAGGGGTTCGTTCTCATGAAATTCCATCTTGTAAAGTTGGGATTGTTGATGAGCGTTCGGAAATTGCCGGATGTGTAAAAGGGATTCCGCAATATGAATTTGGTCCGCGTGTTGATGTATTGGATGCATGCCCGAAAGCAGAAGGAATGATGATGATGATTCGTTCCATGAGCCCGGATATATTAATAGTGGATGAAATTGGGCGTATAGAAGATAGTGAAGCAATTATGGAGGCGGTCCATGCAGGTGTTCAGCTTTTTATAAGTGCTCATGGATTTTCTTTTGATGATGTAATGAAAAGGCCATCTTTAAAGGGTGTGATGGAACTTGGTGTGTTTGATCGCTTTATTGAACTATCGAAAGCAAAGGGGCCTGGAACAGTTGCTCAAGTAAAGGATAAAGATGGAAAACCGGTTCGAAAACGAGGGAAGGTTCAAAGTGTATGGTAAAAATCTTTGGTGCGGTGTTAATTGTAGCGGTTACCACTTTTTTTGGTTTATCGTACGCTAAGAGGTATAGTGAACGCCCACGTCAACTTAGGCTTTTAAAGGCAGCACTGCAATCGCTAGAAGCTGAAATCATGTATGGACATACGCCTTTATCAGAAGCGGCAGAGCGTTTAGTTAAACAAATGCCCAAGCCTTTAAATTGGATATTTCAAAGTTTTTCAAAGCGATTAGATAGCGGTGAGCAAACAGTTAGAGATGCTTGGCTTGATAGTTTGCAAGAAAATTGGAAGCTCACTGCATTTAAACAAACTGAATATGAGATTTTACAACAATTTGGTGAAACATTAGGACAGCATGACCGTGAATCGCAGCAAAAACATATTCGCTTATGTATTACACATTTAGAAAGAGAAGAGGGTGAAGCGAAAGCGCTACAATTTCAATATGAAAAGATGATAAAGAGTTTGGGTGTATTAGCAGGGCTACTTATCGTAATTTTACTGCTATAGGGGGGAAGGGCGATGTCCATCGATGTTGGATTAATATTTCAAATCGCCGGAATCGGCATTGTTTTAGCTTTCATTCATACAGTACTAAAAGAGTTAAAGCGGGAGGATATTGCAAACTGGGTGATTCTTGTCGGTTTTGTCGTTATTTTATTTCATGTTGCATTTTTAATTAATACTTTGTTTGACAAGATTAAAAGTGTCTTTCTTTTCCAGTAAAGGGGGCGGTTCGAATCGAAATCTTGCAAATTGTCGGATTGGGCCTCGTTGCGACATTTTTAGCAGCTGTGCTAAATCAACATAAATCTAGTATTACTTCTTTATTTATTGTGTTCATTGCGAGTGTAATGTTTCTGCTACTAATTGATCAAATTCATTCCATTCTAAAAATGATTGAGAGAGTTGCAAGTGAGGCGAAAGTGAGCAATGTCTATGTAGAGACGCTGCTGAAGATTATTGGAATTGCCTACATTGCCGAGTTTGGAGCACAAATTACAAAAGATGCTGGTCAAGGTGCAATCGCATCAAAAATTGAACTAGCGGGAAAAATTTTAATTCTTGTTATGGCGATTCCGATTTTAACGGTTGTTATTGAAACCATTCTCGGTTTCTTACCTACCGGATAAGGAGGAGTGAATGTTGCGAAGGCTTGGAAAAAAGCTGCTGTTTGCTTGCTTCCTTTTCTTTTCTTTACCAATTGTTGTACAAGCTTCTCCTATAGAAAAAAACGTCGTAGATCAGCAATTGGATAAGCTTGGGATAGAAGATGTGAAGCAGTATTGGGACGGGCTTGTCACGAAATATGGAGGCTATTTACCAGAAAGCCAAAAGGGAAGCTTTATGGAATTTGTAAAGGGCGAAAAGGAATTTTCGATAAAAGAATGGATGACAGGGCTATTAAAATATTTATTTCATGAGCTTATTGCAAATGGAAAGCTGCTTGGAACGCTTATTATGCTCACAATTTTTAGTGCATTATTACAGTCGTTACAATCTGCTTTTTCAAAGAGTAGTGTGAGTAAAATTGCAGATGCAGTTGTATACATGGTACTAATTATTTTTGCTTTAAATAGTTTTTATGTAGTAATGACATATGCGCGAGAAACGATTCAAACGATGGTAGATTTCATATTGGCGCTACTTCCTATTCTTTTAGCGCTCATAGCGACAGGAGGCGGGGTTGTATCGGTATCATTCTTCCATCCGATTATCATTTTTTTAATGAATACAAGTGGGCTACTTATGAACTATATTGTACTTCCACTTTTATTACTCGCGACCATTTTAAGCATTGTAAGTACAATGAGTGATCAATATAAAGTTACGAAATTGTCCAAGCTCTTGCAAAATGTAAGTGTGGGGATCATTGGTATCTTTCTAACAATTTTTCTAGGCGTATTATCTGTGCAAGGGACAGCAACAGCAGTTGCTGATGGTATTGCTGTTAAAACTGCGAAGTTTGTAACAGGGAACTTTATTCCAGTGGTAGGGCGGATGTTCACAGAAGCGGCAGATACGGTTATTAGTGCTTCTGGATTGTTAAAGAATACGGTAGGGATTATTGGGCTTATTATTTTATGTTTAATTGCAGCTTTTCCAGCCATTCAAATCTTTTGTATTGCATTTATTTATAAATTTGCTGCAGCGGTACTACAGCCGGTTGGTGGAGGGGCTATTATTAAATGTTTAGACATTATTGGGAAAAGTATTATTTATGTATTTGCCTGTTTATCTATCGTATCTTTTATGTTTTTTTTAAGCATTACCATCATTATTGCTGCGGGGAACATTACTCTCATGATGCGATAGGAGGTGACAGATATGCAATTTATTACAGAGTGGATTCGAAATATTATCGTATTTTTACTCTTAGCGACAATGCTTCATCTTATCCTTCCTAACTCGAATTTGCAAAAGTATGTCAAGTTTGTTGTAGGTCTATTGTTAGTTGTATTGATCTTAACGCCGCTATTTAAATTATTGCAAACAGATGTAAATGAAGTGATTGCAAATTTTAATCAAGAAAAATACGTAGCAGATGGATCAATAAAAAATTCAATTGACACAAAGAAAAAAGAAATACAAGCCCTCACACGTGCATATAGTTTAGAAGAGATGGCTGTCAAAATGAAAAAAGAAGTTGGGAAAGAATTTGAGAAAAAGTATGGCGTGACAGTGTCTGAAATAAAAGTAATCGCAGCAGAAACGAAAGAAGAAGTAAAAACAGCAAAGGATATTCAATCTGTTATTGTGACATTAAAAGAAATGGAGCCGAAAAAAAGCGATGCAATTGAAACAGTAAAACCAGTTGAAATTAATACGAAAGAACCACGAGAAACTTCGGAAGAAACAAACATAGAAATGAAAGAGTTTTTTTCAAGCAGGTGGCAACTAGAGGGTAAACAAATCCAAGTTCAAATGGAAGGGAGGACAGGTAGAGTAAATGGACAATAAAGATAAAAATTCGAAATTCTCATTTTTTCGCAACTTATTAAAAGGGGACGAAAAAGACGATAAGGAGAAGGGGAAAAAGGTAACACCGAAGTTTTTACTTGTCCTACTTATACTTGGAATGTTGCTTATGTTTTCTAGTAATTTTTTTCAACCTAAAAAAGAAGAAGTACCTGTGTTTAAAGAAAAGACAAGTCAAGAGACCGAAAAAGAAGTACCGACCTTTGGGCAAAAAAAGAGCGATAATATGTCAGCTGTAGAAAAATATGAAAAAGCGTATGAACAAGAATTGAAAACGGCATTAGAAGATATAACAGGGGTTAAAGATGTGTCTATTGAAGTGAATTTGGATTCATCTGAAGAAAAAATACTAGAAAAAAATATTGTAAAACGATCACAAACAACAGGTGAAACAGATAAAACTGGAGGTAAAAGGCAAGTTGAAGATGAATCTACTGATGAAAAAACAGTGATTATACGCGAAGGTGATAAAGAAACTCCAATTGTACTACGAACAGAGAAACCGAAAGTGCGAGGCGTTCTTGTTGTAGCAAAAGGAGTGGATAATATACAAATTAAAGCGATGGTGAAGGAAGCGGTGACACGTATGCTTGATGTGCCATCACACCGCGTTGCGGTACTACCAAAAAAGAGTTAGGGAGGAAATAAAGTGTTAAAAAAACAAACAGTTTGGTTATTAACAATGCTAAGTTTAGTTGTTGTGTTATCTGTTTATTATGTAACAACGCCTGACAAGATGAACACTGCAACACCAACAGCGGGTGAAAAGGTTGGACAAGAAAAGCAAGGTGTTGAAAAAGAAGTGACGAAAGAAGCAACAAAAGAAACAACAAAAGAAACAACAAAAGAAACATCCAATAAAGAAACAGATAAAAAAGAGGATGGTAAAAAAGAGACAAGTAAAAAAGAAACAAATAAAAAAGAAAGCAATGTATCAGTACAATCAAGTGATGAGAATTTTACAGCCTTACGTATGCAATTGGAGGATCAACGTAGTGCACAAAAAGAAAAATTGCAAGATGTTATGAAATCAGAAAAATCTTCTGCTGAAGAAATAAGTAAAGCAAAAGATGAATTAAACGCAATCGATAAGATGCAGACAAAAGAAGGTTTGCTTGAAACAGTTATTAAATCACAAGGCGGTTATAATGATGCGCTAGTAAGAGCAGATGGAAATGATATTAAAGTAACAGTAAAAGCTGCAAAGCATTCTCAGAAAGAAGCGAATAAGATTATCCAACTTGTTCGAGCTGAGGCGGGATTAAAAGATGTAGGTGTCAAGTTTGACCCAGTTAAATAAAATGTATGATATATCAATAGCAAGAATAATAGAAAAAGCTATCGCTTTCGATAGCTTTTTTCTATGTCACTTTTTTGTGCTGTTTCAATCTTTTCTATAGGAAAAGGAGAAATGCGCTGCGAGTAAAAAATTAAAGGTTCGTGGTAATGATGATTACTATTTCCATATTTTACATGAGTGAAGACGACGATGAGCCATATCAATACAGCTGGAACGAACAAGATGAGCCATATCATATTTCTGCACCTCACTACAAGATATTTTACTTTGAATATACTATTCGTATATGAAGGAAGGATGAACGGCTTGTAAATAAAAAAATAATATTTGGTAAAAATATGTATTGATAAATCAACAAATGCAGGGGTACATAAAATGAAAAAGAAACCTTTTTTGAGGGAGCGAATTCGTCTGTGCATAGAAGCGATCAGGTCCTTCTTTGTTCCTCGTAGTAGCGATTTATATGTTGGAGAATCAAAATGTATTAGTAGAAATATGCTTTGTATTTCGTAGTTTTAATAAAGAAAAAACATGTTTTTTCTGAAGTGGTCTTGCCAATTTTGAGTGAAACTTGGTATTATTACTAGGTAATAAATCATTTAGTGAAATAATATTCTTACAGGAGTTTCGATTTATTGTAAAGAAATATAAAGTTGGAATGTTGAAAATATTTATCGTAAAATGAGAATAACAAATATTTTTATCTAGTAAGTGTCATAGAAATAAGCTTTCTAGTAGAATCATCGTATTTTTACAACCGAAACAGTTTTATATATGTTGGTAGTTGTAAAAACGAGACAAACAAGTGTATGGGAGTGGATTTTACATGTTTAAAATTCAAGAAGTTCGTGAACTAATTAAATTAATTGATAGCTCTAACATTGATGAATTTGAATACAAAAAAGATGGCACGACAATTAAAATGAAAAAGCGAGGTAATGAAGTGGTTTCTGTGCAAACTGCTCCAGTTATGAAGCAAGCGCTACAAACACAGGCTGTAGAAATCGAAACTGCGGTAGCGGCGGCGCAAGTAGAAGCACCGAAGCAGGAAGAGAAGAAAGCTGTTCAAGATGAGAATTTACATAAAATCGTATCACCGATGGTAGGTACATTCTATGCTTCTTCTTCTCCTGATACACCTCCATATGTAAGTGTTGGAGATCGTGTTTCAGAAGGGACAGTCGTTTGCATTGTTGAAGCGATGAAACTTTTTAATGAAATTGAAGCAGAGGTAAATGGAGAAATTGTTGAAATTCTTGTCAACAATGGACAACTTGTTGAATATGGACAACCGCTATTTCTTGTAAAAGCGTAATAAGGGAGTCTTTGTGATGATAAAAAAAGTATTGATAGCTAATCGTGGGGAAATTGCTGTACGAATTATTCGTGCTTGTAAAGAGATGAATATTGAAACAGTTGCTATTTATTCAGAGGCGGACAAAGAATCACTTCATGTGAAAATTGCAGATGAAGCGTATTGTGTTGGGCCAACGGTATCAAAAGAAAGCTATTTAAATTTAACGAATATTATAAGCGTTGCAAAATTAACAGGTTGTGATGCAATTCACCCTGGTTATGGATTTTTAGCTGAAAATGCTGATTTTGCAGAACTATGCCGTGAATGTAATTTGATTTTTATCGGACCTAGCCCCGAAGCAATTTCAAAAATGGGTACAAAAGACGTTGCTCGTGATACAATGAAAGAAGCAGGAGTTCCAATTGTACCGGGTTCACAAGGAATTATAAAAAACATAGAAGAAGCGATCGAGCTTGCAAAGCAAATTGGATATCCCGTTATTATTAAAGCAACTGCAGGTGGCGGTGGAAAAGGTATTCGCGTTGCGCGTCATGAAGAGGAGCTTGTAAAGGGGATTCAAATTACACAGCAAGAAGCTAGTACCGCTTTTGGGAACCCTGGTGTATACTTAGAAAAGTACGTTGAAGATTTCCGCCATGTTGAGATTCAAATAATGGCAGATGCACATGGCAATGCGATTCATTTAGGAGAGCGTGATTGTACAATTCAGCGCCGTTTGCAAAAATTATTAGAAGAAAGCCCTTCTCCTGCTCTTGATGCGAATATTCGCGAGAAAATGGGTGAAGCAGCGGTAAAAGCAGCGGTAGCGGTTGATTATACAGGTGCTGGTACGGTTGAGTTTATTTATGAATATAAAACGAAAAGCTTTTACTTTATGGAAATGAACACACGAATTCAAGTAGAACATCCGGTTACAGAGATGGTAACAGGGATGGACTTAATTAAAGAACAAATTCGTGTTGCTTCAGGAGAAAAGCTATCGCTACAGCAAGAAGAAGTACAATTTAGTGGATGGGCAATTGAATGTCGAATTAATGCGGAAAATCCTGCCAAAAACTTTATGCCATCTCCAGGGAAAGTAGAAATGTACTTACCACCAGGAGGATTTGGTATTCGCGTCGATTCAGCTGTTTATCCTGGTTATTCAATTCCACCTTTTTATGATTCGATGATTGCGAAATTAATTGTTCACGGAAAAACACGTGAAG
>Ga0102589_1005917_pt1 | contig 10379 bp, 11 predicted proteins | sample AraplaMF_Col_mLB_FD_76858 | JGI IMG/M metagenome (GOLD analysis project Ga0102589, IMG submission 76858) | Arabidopsis root microbial communities from the University of North Carolina, USA - plate scrape MF_Col_mLB | ecosystem: Host-associated > Plants > Roots > Endosphere | place: USA... | reverse complement strand
AATCTTGACTCTAACCTTAGGTAATACTTCATAGTTAGTTTTGAAAGGAGGAAATAATGAAAGTTACAGTTAAAGATTTATCACATATAGCAGGCGTTTCCATCAAGACTCTTTACCACTATCATAAAATTGGCCTGCTTATTCCCAATGAGATTGGTGAAACAGGCTATCGGTATTATGGTGTAGAAGAACTAAATAGATTACAGGAAATTCTTTTTTATAAAGAGTTGGATATCCCGTTGTTAGAAATTAAAAATTTGTTAGACGAAGAATCAAATAGGGTCGGTACTTTAGAAAAACAGATGATGCTTTTTGAAAAGAAAATTGAGAAGTATCATCAGCTAATTAAAACTATAAAATTATCTTTAGAATATACAAAGAAGGGTGAGAATATGGACAATAAGTTAATGTTTAATGGATTTGAAACAGAGGAAGAGTGGAAAAATGCTCTTGAAAAGCAGAAAACACATTTACAAGAAAAATATAATTTTGACCTTAATACTGACTCCATCAATGTGAATGATATGAATAAGATGGCTATTGAAGCAAAAAATTTCACAGATAGAATGACTGGATTCTTAAGAAATGGAGCTAAGTATAACGATTCAAGTGTACATGATGTCGTTAAACAGCATCTCAAGTTTTTAAATAAAAACGGTCATACAATTAGCAAAGAAGATTACGTGAATCAAACAAAGTTTTTCCTTCAAGATGATTTTCATAGAGAGATGTTAGAAAAACAGCAAATCGGATTATCATATTATTTACTAGCCGTTGCAGAAAATTTATAAATACTTTTTAAGGAAGCAGGAATAGTGCACTTGCTGTCTTTTTTGGGGATAACTCTTTATCAAAGTATATAAATTAAAATGTAAATCCGACTCAATGTGATATGAGTCGGATTTGTTTCGTACAATTTTATTCTTTACTTTTTATAGCTTCTTTTAGTATTTTAAGGGTCTGCTTTAGCCATTCTACAGGTGTTAAGTTTAATGCAGGGAAATAAATATAAGCATTATATTTAATAAATTCCTCTTTTTCACTATCAGTTAAATTACTGCTTAAAAATGAGAGTATATCATTTTTAGTGTTTTCGATACAGATTTTAGTAACTTCCATTATAAATTCATTAAGAGCTTCCTCAGGTGATTCCATGTCTTGGTGAAATGTTCCTGCTAAAAAATCACCTAATTCTTCATAAGGGCTATATGTATCTTCCATATAAGTCCTCCTCTATTTTTCTGGATATCCTGTAATAATAAAACATCTTTGGTTCTCTTTTTTAAAAATAATAATAGATTGGTCGTTAAAACAATAATTTTTATAGTTTTATTTTTTTACTCACAATATTTCGGTTAAATGTAATTAAAAGTCACTTATAAAGAAATATTGAATAGATTGTCACACAAAACTGACAAGTAGATGTTAAGGAAAGGACACAAGTTGGGTTTAAGGAAAAGAACACATATTATCAATGTTTAATATGTGTTCTTTTTTAGTTTTCGGCATTTGTGAATAGAGGCAGTAGAGTAGCTTATGTTTAACGTTAATCAAAGCTATTTTTAGCTAGGAGAGAAATCATATTAAATACCAATGCAATCAGAAAAATTGGTAGTAATACATATAGCGTTACTTTAGTTATGTATGAGTCATAATGAAATAGGTACCAAAACATAGGCATGTCCCTATAAGAAACTCTTAAAACTGCCACGGTATTTTCACCGCTTGTTTCGTTTCTAGTTGTGCCTATAACTTTTCCATATACAGTAAAATCCCCTATGTACGCTGGATCAGCAACATGCTGGAACGGGGTGTCGCCCTTTAATTCAATGTCTCTAGAATCTACATTCGGATATGTATTTTTCACTTTTTCTTTTAGTATAGCTAAATCACTTTCACTAATTTTTTGAGGTGCTCCTGTAGTAGCTTGTGCGTATACGTGTAATTTTATATCATCTCTTTGAATGGCAGTCCTACCTACTATTCTATTCGGAGAAAATATAAGAAATATAATATGAAGGATAAAAAAACATTATAAACACTTTAGAGCATTTTTGTAACTTATTCAAATTTCATCTCTCCGTAAAAAATAATGGGATTAAGTAAAATTCATTTAGGAAAATATAACGCTTGAAACTCGTCTTTCGTAATTCCAAAATAGATTTCATCATAGAATGTCCCGTTTGTATACATCATATTTCTTAAGCGGCCTTCCTCTACAAATTGCAGTTTTCGATGAAGGTTGATAGAAGCCGTATTAAATGAGTAGATTTGAATAGTCGCTTTTTGATATCTAAGCTCGAAGAAGTAATGTTTTAGTATAGTTATAATCATATCTTGCGCGTATCCTTTCCCTCTATGAGAAGGGAATACAGATATGCCGTAGTCAAATGTCCCATTTTTAGAATCGCAATTCGCAACGTCGATTGTACCGATTATGTTTTTGTTGTTATCTTCAGCAATCCAATAAAAATCATCACAGTCAGTAGACGAACCCTTTGATATGTCACCCATCCACTCTTCGATTTGTTCTTTTGTACGTGGGAAAGCAATTGAATCAAGATTTTTGAGTATTCAATCATCTAGATTTTCGAATAAATGGATATCCTCTTTTTGAGGTGCTCTTAATCGTACTTTTTTTCCGCTCCAATATGATATTTTCATTATCTTCACATCTCTTTCTAGTTATATCGTTAAGTTAAATTATACCATTTGTGTAGTTATTTGTATATTGAACACGAATTGTTAAATTTTTTGTTTAATAAATCATTTGTTTTTCTGTCGGTAAGTGATACCGATTGATAGGGGGGAATATAACTCTCATAAATGTTCTTAAATTCTAATCGCTTTACTTTGTTGAAAACATCATTCAGTAGATCAAATAAAAAACAAAAGGATCTGCGTCCGAAACAGGTCCTTTCGTTAGATAATGAAACTCGTTAGGAGCTCACCTATTATGTTAGCAGCTGATAATTGAGCAGTCTATAGGTTAGAGGTTGAGAAAGTTTTTTGTAGGGTGAATGAGCTTCGTTTCAAGATTAGAAGAGGAGAAAGGTAATTGTTCTTTATAAATCTATTTTAATTTCAATATATAAGCTGCTGCTTTGTAGAATAAAACATACTCTGCTCTCGTTTTCTCCTTTTGTTTTAACTTCGCATGTGACAGGAGGCCCTGATCGTTTCTATGCACGGCCAGATGCTCTCGCCCGCCTAAAAAGAAAAAGGTGTTAACGTAGTTGTTTTAGAATTTTAACTTTTCGGATTAATATGATAATATTTTATGATAAAGCTAAAATAAAAAGGATGGTAAACATGCAAAAGAGACCAGAAGCAAATGAATATAATCCGTATTATGCAACATACATAAACTTATTACATGAGGGAGATATCATACAAATTTTAGAAGAGCAAATAAAAGAAACAAACCTCTTATTGAAGGATATTTCTGATAGTGAAGGACATTTTCGGTATGCACCTAATAAATGGAGCATAAAAGAAGTAATCGGGCATATTGCGGATACTGAACGGATTATGGCATATCGACTTCTTTCGATAGCGAGAGGAGAGACGACGTCACTTCCTGGATACAACGATGATATGTATGTTCTTAGGGCTGCATTTGATAAGCAATCTATGGAATACCTTCTTTCGAACTTAACGATTGTTCGTCAAGCTACTGTGCACTTACTAAAAAGCCTAGATGCAGAAGCTTGGTTACAAAGAGGGACTGCAAATAACTCTGAAGTTACTGTTCGGGCATTGGCATACATTATTGCTGGTCATGAGCTTCATCATCGTAAAATTATAAAAGAACGTTATATGAGTACTGCTGATCATCCATCTAGTTGAAATATGAAATTAAAAAGAGATTGATTCGTAAAAATGATGAATCAATCTCTTTTTTAATTTTTGCGGCGTATTAGTGGAATTATAACAATTTTTGTGGCAAAATTAAATTCTCAACGTTTTTAAGGGATATTTGTTTTATTAAGTGTAATATGTAACATTATGTAAGTGGATCATATAAAAGAGGGGGTATATTTTGAAAACGAGAAATGTAGTAAATATTTTTATTCTATTTACTTTATATACGCTGTTAATGATTTACATTGGCTGGAACGGTTGGGTTTGGATTCATACGACTTTTCATATTCAATCTTGGGGATATTATGCGATTCTAGTTGGACTGTTTTCATACGCGTATATTCTAGATCGAATAATCAAGTTTGATTCACCGCTTAGAACAATTGGTTCTTATTGGTTTGCGGTTATCCAATATGCATTCATACTATTACCACTAGCGGATGTAGTAGTGTTAATTTTAAATTGGTTATCGTTTCCGAAAGAACAATCTATTTTTTGGACTGGTACAATCGTTCTCATTACTTTTGTTTTTATTTTTGTTTATGGAACATTTAATGCGTATAGCCCAGTTGTAAGAAAGTACGAGATTCATGTACCTAAAAAAAATGGTAACCGTAAGACACTTCGAATTGCGATGGCTTCAGATATGCATTTTGGTAATCTGTCTGGCTTGTCCCATCTGAAAAGATTGGTTCATCATGTAAATGATATGAAACCAGATATTATACTTTTACCTGGAGATATTATTGACGATCATCCAGAGTACTTTATAAAAAAGAATATGGGACAAGTGATGAAACAAATGCATGCTCCGCTTGGTGTATATGGTGTGCTAGGAAATCATGAATATTACGGCGGGGCGATTCCTGAATTTTTGCAAGAAATGAATAAAATTGATGTAAATATATTATTAGATGAAGTTGTGAAAATTGAAGATTGTTTTTTTATTGTAGGGAGAAAAGATAAGACGGACCGAGATCGTAAAAGTTTTGAGGAATTAATGAGCACTGTGGATAAGAGTCTTCCTGTCATTGCAATGGATCATCAGCCATTTGAGTTAAAGCAAGCTGAAGCATCAGGTGTTGATGTATTATTGTCCGGACATACGCATAGAGGACAAATGGCACCAAATCATATCATTACAAGAAGAATGTATGAATTAGATTGGGGATATGTACAGAAAGATTTATTTCATGCAATTGTTTCTTCTGGATTTGGTTTTTGGGGACCACCGTTAAGACTTGGCAGCCGATCAGAGATTATTCAAATAGAACTTACATTTGATTAAGTAGCAAGGGGTAAGACACCTTTGCTACTTTTTTTATGTAATAAGTAAATTAGTTTTCATTCGTCACCATGTTGACATGTTTTTCAGGAACGTGGTATTCTGTATTTGTCAGCATGGTGACAAATACAAAGGGGAGCTACATATGGATATAAATCAATTAATGAAAGAACTGCATGTTATGCAGCAAAGTTACGCAACTTTATTTTCAGTTGTCAATAAGGTTCAAACGCGTGGGGACGAGTATTTAGAGATACTAACTTCCCGGCAACACATGGCTCTTATTGCGATTGCACATTTGCCAATCGAAAGCACTACACTTATTAATATTGCTAAAAAGATAGGTACAACAAAGCAGACCGCAAATAAGTTAATTACAGGTCTTGTAAAAAAAGGGTTTGTTAAAACCGTGCCGAGTAAAATAGATAAACGTTCGATTAATATCGTGATTACTCCTGAAGGAAAAAAAGCGTTAATTGCTTGTTCTGAAAAGTCCACTTATTTCTTAGCGGATATGTTTCATGATTTCACAACAGATGAAATTGAAACGTTTTGGAGATTATTACAAAAGCTATATCGTTTCGACGGGGAAGAACAAGATGGTTTTGAAGAACAGGCCAATCTCGAAGTTGATGAGCAGATGCAGTTGAACGATCAAGAAAAAATCTTGGCTGAGTTTTCAAGACGCCGATATGGGGGACGGAATGATGAGTAAAGTTTATATGAGTAATGTCATTTATCAGAAAGCAAAAGAGACTGAGAATAAGATGAAAGAAAAAGTCTATTATGTAAAGAATACAGTCCAGCAATCTATTTCTCAGGCAAAGGACAAGTTTCACCGTAACAAGAAATTAAACCGGATAGGCTATTGTGTATCCATTGCTACTGCACTACTTATCATGGCGGCTTCTTGGCTGACCGCAACACATTGGCTATTTTGGATAGGTGTAGTAAGTATTTTAAGTAATGCTGTATTATTCAGTATTAGTTATATCAAAAAATAGTTTAATGGATAATAATGTAGCTTTATAAAAAAAGATTGATAATTAAAAAATCCTGATAAAAATCACCTAGTGAGAGATCGTTATCTTAAGAGGTGATTTTTTTGTCTAAGAGAAAAATAGTAAACTCTATTGAAAAGAAAATGAAAGATAGTCGCTTTTCGAGATGTTTTTGATCAAACTTTTTTATAAAGCTACAGGAGTATAAAATTACAAAATATACATAAAATTGGAAATATAATGTAATGAATGGTAGAATATGGTTGTGCTGTCCGAATCAATGTTTAGCATACTGAGAAAATAATCAATAAATCTAGTTTTAAAGGGGGAATTAATTTGGAAAGAAGAAGTAATAGAGTTATAAATCATTTTCGAAGTTTATTAGTTTTAAGTCTATGTTTCTTTTTAGTCTTTTTGGGTAGTAATAATGTAAAGGCTGAAACAATTTCTTCTATAGCATTACATGCTAAAGATGTAGAAGCTTTCACAAATAAAATAATTCCAGAGAAAATGAAAGCTGAAAATGCACCTGGTGTAGCTATTGTAGTTGTCAAAGATGATCAAATTCTATTTCAAAAAGGGTACGGTTTTTCCAATAAAGAACAGAATATTCCCATTGATCCCAAAAAAACAGTTTTTCGATTAGCGTCAGTATCAAAGGTTTTTACTGCCAGTGCTGTAATGCAGTTAGTTGAACAAGGAAAAATCGATTTAAATAGTGATATAGTAAATTATATGGGAGGATTAAAGTACCAAAATAACATGGGTGAACCAGTTACAATGAAACATTTACTCACCCATACAACAGGTTTTGATTACGTGGATCCTAGACCGGAGGATATTCATTTTCAAATTAATGACTATACAAAACTTAAAGATTATGTAGAAGAAAATATGCCCACAGTAGTGAGAAAACCAGGAGATACGTATACATATGATAATTTTGCTTCTATGCTTCAAGGATATATTGTTCAAAACTTGACAAACACACCTTTTTATAAATATATGGCTTCAAATATTTTTTACCCTTTAGAGATGCAAAATAGTAGTTTTGTTATGACTAATTTTATCAAAGATAAGCTTGCAACAGGATACAATAAAAAAGGTGATGCCATCCCATTTTATGAAACAAGACCGACGGACATGCCACAAGGGAGTATGTTTTCTACAGGAAGTGACGTGGCCAATTTTATGATTGCTCAATTGAATGGTGGTAAATTTAAAAATAAACAAATACTAAAAAAAGAAACTGTTCAAGATATGCAAAAAACAAAATTTGCGTTACACCCAAAATATCCAAATATGGCATATGGATTTGAATTCTTTTCACCGCAAAGTCATAATGGTCAATATGTTTTTGGAAAAGGTGGAAATATACCAGGGTTTTCTTCTTTAATGTGGTTAATTCCTGAACATAAAATAGGTGTTTTTGTTGTTACGAATAAAGATGGCTCATCACTTCCTTATGAATTATTTGATGAATTTATGAATCACTATTTTCCAGACAGAACGAAGCCAGAGTATTTAAAACCTAGTGAAGAAGAGTTAAAGAAATTTGAAGGTGTTTACCGTGATTTGCGGGTGAAAAATCTTATTACACATGTAAAAATAAGTGAAGGAAAGTTATTTGTAAGTGATAAAAGATATGGTAAACAGGAACTAAAACAAATAGATCCTTTACTATTTGAAGATGAAAAAGGTAATTATATGGCGTTTAAACTTCATTCAGATGGCACTGTAAAAGAAATGATACACTGGAACTCTGGTAGTTCAGCGGTGAAATTAAGTGAGCCTAAGAGATTTCAAGATGTAGAGGCAAATCATCCATATGCTAAAGTTATAGATCCTTTACACCAATATGAGATATTAAAAGCAAATAAGGAGGGGAATTTTGTTCCTGAAGCCCCTCTTACACGTGGAGAATTTTCATATTGGTTATCTCAAATTGCTTACTTTACACCGCCTTCAAAAAAAGACCCTGTATTTTCTGATGTAAAGGACCATCAGTATGCATCTCATATTCAAAAGTTATATGAACTTGGTATTTTATACGAAAAAGAAGGGGAACAATTTTATCCAGATCGCGCTATTACTAGACAAGAAGCAGCATGGATTGCGTGGCATTATTTAAAAATGATAGAAGCGCCACCTGCAGACGCTACTCTAAAGGGAGAAACGGATGATTGGGCAATAGAGTCTGTCAAAAACATTGTAGGTCATCGTTTAGTTGGACCTGAGGTCATATATAATGCAGATGGATCAGCAGATTATTTATCGAAACAAATAATGAAACGACAAGAGGCAGCTGCTTTGTTATTTTATGTTATGTTATCTAGTTAATTTGCTTCAAATATAGATTAACAAAAAAAACGTAGTCTAGGAGAAAGGCACTTATAAAAAAGTGCCTTTTCTTTATGGAAAATTCCAACGCTAAGTGTAGGCGTTACAAGAGAATGTTAATATACTTCATAAACATAATGGAATGGGGGTAACCAGTCTCTTTTTCCGATAATTTCTAAATGTTTTTTTGGTAAACCACCAATAGATTTAACATATTCCATTATATTCTATTGCATATTGTGAAGTTGTTCTGCAGTACATTTTTCAATGTGTAGCTTTGAAGAAAGACTGTATTAGAAGAAATTTTTAAAATCATGGGAAATGATGTGGAAATAGAAGAAAGTTCATTAGGTTATAGAGTTTATCATAAAAAATATAACTGCAGAAGTGCTTGAAAAATGAATCGATAGTGGATTCACTGTGCGGCAAGGCTTATTACATAAAAATATTTATACTGTATCTAAAATAGTAAAGTAATCAAACTTTATTTCAAAATAACAAATAAAAAAGAAATGTATTTCCTTTTATAATATTATTTTTCTTAAGATTTTGATATTTCTATTAATTTCCTTTAAAATTAAAGTATATGGCTTTAATTTTAAAGGAAAATAAAGGGGGAAATATGTATGCTAATTAAATCGATTATTTGTAAAGTTAGCGACGAAAAAAAGGAATTATTTTCAGCGGCTCAAGAACAATGGGGCGAGTTGAATGCTTTAGATGGTTTTTACGGGCAAATCGGGGGATGGGATGAATCAGAGGCTTGTATAGTTAGTTTATGGGAAAATATGAAAATGTATCAAAGCTTTATGAATGAATCACACGATAAGATTTTTAATGATAACAACCAAGAGAGTACGTATACATCATGTGAAACAGAATTATATCAATCTTTATTTGATATGTCGGAGACTCCATTTGTTGAAGCATTAGCACACAGTTCCTTTTTACGAATCGCAATTTGTGATGTGAAACAAGAGAGTGAAAAGCAATTTTTACATATGCAAGAAACGGTTTGGAATCCAGGAATGGAAAGAGCAGAAGGGATGATGGGCGGCGTTGTTGGAAGATCTCTTTCTTCTAATCGTTACATTGTTTTATCTTTATGGAAAGACGAAGCAGCACATCGACATTATGTGAAAGAAATATTTCCGCAATTACTACATACAGCAAATCTATCTCAGCAAGTGTTACATATAGAAGGTAAACAGACAACACTTGTTAATTCTTGGGCTGTATTACCTGTTCATTGTAAGTAGAATGTTAGCAAATTGTCTAAAGGAGGAAGTAGGTATGCCTTATCCGAAACATATTGTATGTGCTGCAACTGTCGTGTTAAATGATAAAAACGAAATTTTACTTTTAAAAAGTCCAAAGCGGGGCTGGGAAATTCCCGGTGGTCAAGTGGAAGAGGGAGAAGCGATTCCAACAGGTGCTATTCGAGAAGCGAAAGAGGAGACTGGCATTGATATTGAAATTGTGAAATACTGCGGAGCGTATCAAAATGTTTCACAGTGTATTTGTAGTCATTTATTTTTAGGGAAGCCAATCGGAGGACAATTTACAACAAGTAGTGAAAGTTTAGAAGTTGGGTATTTTTCAATTGAAGAGGCGCTGCAGATGGTAACATGGAAAAATTTCAAAGAGCGTATTTTACATTGTTTAGATGAAGAGAATCAACCGTTTATGGTGACTTTTTAAGATAATCGAGAAATTTTATTTTTGGCTACGACAGTAGCTATTAAAGTATACCTACTGTCGTAGCCTTGTGTTTTTATCCCGCATTAACGGGCAGTAATACTCCCGCCTCAAAATTCAGCAAAAGCAAAGAAGTTAGGCGGGAGATAAACTGCCCGTAAAAGCCCGATTGGTTCAACTAATAATCAGTG
>Ga0102589_1005909_pt1 | contig 10392 bp, 17 predicted proteins | sample AraplaMF_Col_mLB_FD_76858 | JGI IMG/M metagenome (GOLD analysis project Ga0102589, IMG submission 76858) | Arabidopsis root microbial communities from the University of North Carolina, USA - plate scrape MF_Col_mLB | ecosystem: Host-associated > Plants > Roots > Endosphere | place: USA... | reverse complement strand
AAAGGTAATAAAAAAACCTAAACTGATTCCAAAAGCTACACTACACCCGTAGCCTCTAGATCAATTTAGGTTTTGCCTGCCGAACAGTAACAATCCTTTTACTTATTAACTTACCTTTATTATACACAAAGAGTAAGCGGTTGCAACGATAAATTATTGAATATTTTTTTACAAAGAAAATACTAACAATCGATCAGCTGTTGCTTACATTCATTACAAGACTAGTTATATACATCATTATATTTTACAATTACTGTAGGTAACGTATACCTTTCACTACATATATCATTCTAAATAATCAAACATAATTATCTATAAAATTCCATATAGACCCATTACTGGTTAAAATGTTATAATTTAATTACCCTACATAGTTACTCATATCCGGAATGAGGAACTAGCGTCTTATTAAGTAATGCGCATAACTCAAATAAAAAAGACACTTGAAAGTGTCTTTTTTATTTATTTTCATAATAATTATCTCTTTTATAAACAAAATCTATTAAACAACGAAGGAGACTATTAAATGGAGAATACTGTATCGAGAGAACTACGTAACATACGTATATGCCTTATCATCTTGATCATTGTCATTGCGTTTTGGGATCGTGAGAAAACTGTGGAAATCACTGACCATGGTAGTGACCCTATCGTAAACACCAGCAATATGACCCAAGTTGGCGATAATACATTTGCCTATAAAGACGAATCTAATCAAATTAAAATATTTAAATTTAACCCAGATACAAATGAAATAAAACTAATAAAAGAATTTTATACTAACGAATATGAATGAAATACATGGGACAAAAGGCACCTCAAGGTGTCTTTTTTATTTTCAAAAGGACCTGCTCACGTTTATACGTCAAAACATAAAGTAAATGGAATCCGTTAAAAAACACGAGTGACCCTTTGTTTTCCCCTCTTATTAAAGGAGGAACTGTTATGGGATTTGGTGGTAGTTGCGGCGGAAGCTGCGGTTTTTCTGGAGGATTTGCATTATTAGTTGTGTTATTCATTTTATTAATCATCGTTGGAGCTTCTTGCTTCTGCTAAACAAACTATCGGAAAAGACACTCTTATATGGGTGTCTTTTCTTTATTTTTGCATAAAAAAAGATTATTTATATTCTATCACTAACATCGGATACTTTTTCGCCGACGGCAGACATTTCTTTTTTTAGATTTCCTATTCCCTCTAATATTTTATCATGTCTTTCCTCTTCTTTATAAAGCTTTACACATTCCTTTAGACTATCAGCTTGATGTATATCTAAATACTCCATAAATTTATCAATTATTTTAGTTTCGCAAAATAATTGAGGTAATTGTGTAGAATGAATAAGTTAATCCAACTTATGTGACATTTCTTTCTTTAGTCTTTTTTGTTTATTTAATAAAAAGCACTTGCCTATGAAATAAACATAAATCTTAGTGACTTGTTTAATAATTGGAAAAAACAAAAGAATTAATGCTATGATTACGTTAATTCCTATCAGCATAGGCCATTGACCTGTATTAGTTATAAAAAGTTCTTTTAATATAAGAGTCATAGATATAATTTATTTTATTGATATAACAATTATTTCTAAAATAACTAAAATGATTACTAGTAAGGCTCCACTTAAAAGAATATGTCTCTTTGCCCTATTATATTGCCTATTTCATTCTTCATATTCTCCTGCTAGTTGTTTACCTTTTGTTAATACTGCTCTAAGCTGTTCCTTCTCCCCAAAAAATCCCTCCATTATGTTTACCAAAACTTCAAGTGCAGTAAAAAGAAAGACACCAGGTACAGTGACCTCAAGTTTTAACCTCGAACGAAGTTTAGGTACCCAAAAGAAGTTAATGTATAATGATGGTGCTATTGGTATTATTCCGCAAGAAGTTCGAGAAGAATTTTGGAAAACACTTTCTGATTCGAGCTATGCTAAAGAATTTAGTTCTATGAATATAAAACTTATGAAAAAAGGTAAGGCACCTTACTCACCAATAACAGAACATTGTGGTAACAATAATAAATATATACTACATCCGAAACAGCCTATTAATAAAAGTGGAGATGTCTATAACCTTGATAACTTAATCATTGTATCTCCTAAGATTCATCAAACAATATTAGATCCATCTTACCATTTTTGGAAAAAAGGGCTATAAATGATAGGAGGAATATAACATGAATAGTAAAATGACTAAAGAAGAGCTTATTAAACTTGTAGAGCAAATATGTGATCCTAAATTGCCAGATGAGTTAGGTAGTAAGTATATTGATATCTTAAAAGAGAATGTACCCCACCCAGCTCCAAGTGACTTAATCTTTTGGGATTTTAGAGACTTAACACCTGAAGAAATAGTAGAGATTGCATTGAATTACAAAGAAAGAAAAAAGTAGAATACTATGTCCGTAATAAGGTCGCTCCTTTATGGAGCCTGTTTTATTTTGTAACCAGAACATCTAATCGTTACCATGCCCCTTAAAGAAAAGACACCATAAGGTACCTTTTCTTTAAAAACTAAAAAGTATGAGAAATGGAACCTTTAGCCATAATTACGACTAAGGGCTTTTTGTATGTACATAAAAAAAGGAGCTGACTGTATGGAACATAATAAAAACGGAATGCTTGCTTTAATTGTTTTGTTTGTAGGACTAGCATTTTTTGTTATCGGCATGGTTTATCACTTATGGGGAACAGTTTAAAAACAAATAGTAATCCATTTAGAAGAAATTCAGAAGCAACATTCAGGTCTTCACCTCATTAAACACCAATAACCATTTTCCTAGTCATGTAACCCCTCCTTATGCTTGAGGGGTTTCCGCTTTAACACAATTATAAAAAAAGGCCCCATCACTGGGGCGCTCCAAAAATAATATAAGTAAATGAATTAAAAAAATAACAGACAACTAAAATATATACGATTTAAAATTATATAATCTATATATATGCAATATTACATAAAAAATTTCATCATTACATGCTATACTAAAACAGGAGTCGACAATCGTTATTTTCTTCTTATTTTTAAAGCAATATGATATATACCTTCTTATCGCATTTGGATTGTACAAGCAAAAGAAGACATCATAATTGATGTCTTCTTTTCTTATATTTTTATGAATTTTTTTGCGAAGATGCTCTCCAATCACGAAAAGATGTTGGGCGTCCAGAATAAGCTCTTTGCTTTGCAGCAGCAACAGCTGATTTTTCTTCAATAGTCTTTGGTTTCTCTTCCACAATCGCTGATTTTTCTTCAAGAGTAGTCACAGCTGTTTGTATTTTTTCCAACTGCTCTTTTAAAGCTTGCTGTTCAATCTTTAAATCCGTAAGTAAGCGTAAAATCATTTCAGAATTAGCCATACAGATCCTCCTTCCCCCAATACACAGAATAAAATACAATATGTAAACGACCCAATACCGGTGACAAAATAAGGTTGTCAACTCTTATAAAATCCCAAGTATCTTTTATTTTTCAAAAGGACCTGCTCAAGTTTATCCGTAAAAACATAAAGTAAATTAAATCCATTAATTAATGGTCTTTATGGAAGGAGGAGTTAATATGGGCTATGGCGGTAGTTGTGGTGGAGGCTGTGGTTTCGGCGGCGGATTTGCTTTACTTGTTGTACTCTTTATTTTATTAATCATCGTTGGAGCTAGTTGTTGGGGCGGCGGATTCGGCTGCTAAGGGGAGGCACTCTTGAGAGTGTCTTTTTTTTTGTGTTTTTGGATGTACAGCTCCTATCTTCTGTAGAATGTGGAACAGACGGATAAGAACCTTTCGTATTTTTCCACCTAAATACGGCATCCTAATATGATTGATAATTATAAAAATTCTCCCTATTCATATGGTTAATTTTTCTATATTTGTTATAATTATTTTATATAAATAAATTGGAGGTGAAAAAATAATGATACTAATATTACCTATACTGTTATTCTTATTATTTATCCTTTATAAGATTTCTAAAATGGTTAGTAGAACCGTAGCTGTGTTAGTTGATTTTTTATTTTTAGGAGGATTCACTGCTTATTCATTACATAAACTCATATCGGTAAACATAGCAAGTGGGTATGCCGTTTATTTTTGGGATATTATATTTTTTATCCTTTCTTGTGTTCTATATTACATTGTTTTAAATTATCTAGTTATTAACTTCCCTAGAATAGCCGCATTTATTAATTACATTATTTCTTGGATTGGAACATTTTTAGTATATACAACAATCTGTATTATCTTGATAGGAAATTTACCGCAGTTATTAAATAATGAGTTTTTCAGTCAGCTCACTAATATTATTATTATTTCTATACTTGCGATCATAACATTTAATATTAGAAAAACCATGTTTGCCAATGAAGAGAGAAATGAAGAAATTTATTAGTTTATTATTAACTACATATCATAGTGTGGTAATAAAAAAGGCATACTAAGGTGCCTTTTTTATTTATTTGAATTGGATTAATCCATAACCTTCTTGTGTATTTGGAAATCCTAGTCGTTGAGAATAAACAATTAGATAGAATTTCACCAGATAAAGAAGTATTTCTATTTCTTGTTTACCTATCATTTTTATTATAAGCGCTATTGCCCCTGTTGCATGAAGTGCGGCCATAGATGTACATCCAATAACCCTCATACCAATTCTGTTGTACACTTCATTTTAAATATCCTACCCTTCCTTTATTTTAGTTTCCATTTGTGCTTTGCTCGTAGCAAGTTTTCTTACACCGTTTTCAGTACATGTAACATTACAAATTGACATAACACTTCATGCACCATATACTGTTAACAACAGTATACTGTCATTAACAGTATAAATCCTAATTCATTCTAGGAGGTCTATTCATGAAACATACAGGAAGACATACAGGTGCATTTCTTTTGTTATTTTTAGCTGAGGGGGATAACTATGGTGGGCAATTATTGCAAAAGTGCGAAGAAGAACTTCCAGTCAATCCAATCGATAGCGCCATTTTATATCGCACGCTAAAGAAATTAGAAAACGAAGGTGCAATTGAATCTTACGTAAGTACAGATCATCAAGACAAACCGAGAAAGATGTACAAAATTACACCTGCTGGAAAGGAACAATTGGCAGATTTCCAAATGGATATTGAAGAAAAAATGAAGAACTTATCCTTTTTCTTAGATAAATATAAAGACTTAAAGGAATCTGATCATGATTAACGGCGTGATCCTTTACACTTTAGCCATTATTCTTACGGGGCTTTCTTTTATGAAGGATCGTACGAAAACGAAAGAAGCTCTATGTAAGTCATGGAAAATGTTTCGCAATCTTCTACCCGCCATGCTTTCCATCATGCTTTTCGTTGGCTTATCGCTTTCTATATTAACACCGTCCTTCATCTCTTCTATCATTGGAGAACAGTCTGGATTGTTAGGTATTATTTATTCAGCGATACTCGGCTCCGTTGCACTTATTCCAAGCTTCGTCGTGTTCCCACTTGGTAATACGCTATTACAACACGGCGCAGGTCTACCTCAAGTTGCGGCACTCATGTCTACATTCATGTCAGTAGGAATTACAACATTGCCGATGGAACAAAAAATATTCGGACGAAGCTTTGCTTACGCACGTAATGCATCTGCATTACTCATGTCACTCCTATTCTCCTATATCATTTGGGTGGTGATGGTATGAAGGAACTAAAAAAATATCGCTTCTTTTTCATTTTATTACTGGGGCTCTTTGTCTTAACTTTTATAAATCAGTCTTTAGGATGGAGCGCATTACAATTAACGGGGAATAGCATTTTAGATATGTTGTTTCTACTCCCCCCTGTCCTAGTATTTGTAGGATTACTTGATCAATGGGTGAAGAAAGAAACGCTCATGAAATATATGGGAGAAAAGTCCGGCATATATGGAATCTTATTCTCTTTATTATTAGGCGGAATTGCAGCTGGCCCTCTCTACGTTGCCTTCCCAATGGCAGCACTACTATTAAAAAAAGGCGCCAGCATTCGGTACATCGTATTTTTCTTAGGCGTTTGGACAACTGCAAAATTGCCAATTCTCGTGTATGAATTTTCTTCATTTGGCGCTACTTTTACACTTATTCATGTTGGTTTCGGTCTCGTATTTTTCTATGTAATGGGGCTTATTTTTGAAAGGTTTTATGATCAGGGACAGTTGCTTCGGTATGATGTTACGGAGGAAATGTAATCAAATTGACCATAAAATAGGAATATGATATATTTTCGGTAGAATACTATATAAGTATGACATCAAATAAAATGGCATATAATAAAAGAAGAGATGCGCTAACATCTCTTCCCTAACTGCTACCGTATAGGGTGGTAGTTATTATAAGTTATTTCTTTTTACGAAACCCACCCTTCTGCTTCCTACGGCGCGGAGTGGGTTTTTTGTTGTCCTTATCTAGAAGTTGCTTCCGCAAAAAATACGCTGAAACTTCGCGCACAGTCGCTTTGACAAACTCTTTTACAAGGTCAAACAAAAAGTCCATATTATCACCTCCTTTCCTTCCAAATAGAAAGAAGGGATAACCACCCACCCTCACAATACGCAGTTGACTTTATTTTATCAAATAATTGTAAAGATATTATGTAAACAAAACAAATGAAATTTTACATAGTAAAAAAGCCCTTCTAAACTGGGCTTTTTATATACATGCTATTACTTCCCAATTGTTATGAAAAAAAACGTCGATAAATTTCTATTTCAAATATTCAGAATTAATATTAAAATAAAAAATGGGGATAGGGGTATGGGATTTAAAATTTTATACATAACGAGGGAATAGAAATGAAACTACAATTAAAAGCGGATTTAATGCTACTACTAGTTACATTCTTTTGGGGTGCATCCATCCTACTTACAAAGCTTGGACTTGATGGCATAGAAGAATATAATTTAATCGCATTACGATTTATTATTGCCTTTCTTTTATCAGGTTTAATATTTTACAAACATTTATTCAAAGTTGATTTTAAAACTGTAAAATATGCATTTATACTGGCTTCTGTTTTATTTATCGTTTACATTTTCGCGACTTTCGGTACAAAGTATACAAGTGTTTCTAATGCTGGTTTCTTATTATGTCTCACAGTCATTTTCATTCCAATATTATCAGCTATATTTTTAAAACACATTCCTGAAAAGAAAGTTATAGTAGGAATCATTTTAACGATAATAGGAATTGGTTTATTAACATTAACGAGCGAATTCAAAATCGGTAATGGCGATATATTTTGCATACTGTCTGCCTTATTTTATGCGATCCACGTCATCATTACTGGAAGCGTAACGAAACATGTAAATTCCATTGGACTTGGGGTCATACAACTCGGTTTCGTCGGCCTATTTAGTCTTATTTTTTCATTCATTATCGAAACACCAAAACTTCCTAGCACGATCGACTCATGGCTAATCATATTAGCTTTAAGCATATTTTGCACAGCAGTCGCATTCATCGTGCAAGTAATTGCCCAGCAATACACGACGCCCACACATACCGGACTTATCTTTTCATTAGAACCTGTCTTTTCCGCAGGCTTTGCTTTCGTTTTCACGGGTGAAACACTTACTGGAAAAGGATACTTAGGGGCGACACTTATATTAGTAAGTGTGTTGATTGCTGAGTTGGATTTTAAGAGTTTGTTGAGGCCTAATTATAAGAAGAATATAGAGTAAACATTTCACTATGATCAATAAACATACCCTAGAAAAATATGAGTTTATATTATTTTCATGCTCTTCACTTAGATTTTCTTTTTCGATGCTATCTTCAAACAAGGTAGCATCGAAAAAATGTTAAAAGGAATTTCTCCTTAGTATCTTCTTATACTTGATGTAGTTTACATATTTGACCTTTTCTACGTTCTTTGATTACTTACTGAATATAGTCATACAGATTTTTCGCTAACAATAAACAAGTTACTGTAATGAAAAGAGCACGAACATACCCACTTCCTTTTTTTATAGCAAACTTGGAACCAACAATCCCTCCAGCAATTTGAGCAATCCCCATTATAAAACCATACGCATAGTTTACTTGCCCTACATACATAAACATCAACAATGCCCCAACATTACTTCCTAAATTAAGAAGCTTCGCATTACCTGCTGCTTTTAAAAAATCATACCCGATAAATAAAAGAGAAAACATTAAAAACGAACCTGTTCCAGGACCTAGAAATCCATCATAAAAACCAATAGTAAAAACAAAAAAAGTAAAAATAATGACGTGTCGACCAGACAATTTCTTATGAGTGGAAATACTACCCCAATCCTTTTTGAATATCGTATAAATAGCCACCGCACCAAGCATGATCAGCATCAATGGCTTCAGTACTTCTGGGTTCATTAAATGGACGGTCCATGCCCCTATTATGGAACCTATGAAAGTGAGTGGAACTAATTTAAACGCCGATTTCAAATCAAGATTACCAGAACGATAAAACACAATATTACTAGTTGCACACCCCATTGTCGACGCTAGTTTATTCGTAGCTACTGCACTTGCTGGATTCAGCCCTGTAAATAATAAAGCGGGTAAGGCGATCAGTCCACCGCCACCTACAACTGAATCAATAAATGCAGCTAAAAATCCAAAAGCAATCAAAATAATTAATACTGATGGTTCTAAAGAAAACTCCATACTATTAACCTCCCCTTTAGTCACTATCAGAATAGTAACTAATAATTTGCTAAATGTAAACAGTTATTGTAACGTTAAAATATAAAGCAAACATCGGAGGACGAAAAAAGTGGACTACATAGTACAACAGCTTAAAAAAATTGGTTTTAATGAATATGAAGCTAAATCTTATGTATCTCTTGTTAAACAGGGGCCTGTCACAGCCTACCAAGTAAGTAAGGATTCAGGTGTCCCAAGAGCGCGAATTTATGAGATTTTGGGTAACCTTGTAGAGAAAGGAATTGTCATGAAGGAAGAAATAAATGACACCACTCGCTATTCACCTCTACCTGTTGAAATCTTTTTACAAAAGGCTCAATCAGAATGGCAGTCTACGTATGAAGGAATCAGTGACTCATTAAAAAAACTAGAAACTTCCGAGGAAAAAACGGATAATCGAGTAATTACTTTAAAAGACAAAAAAACAATCATTAGCTATTGTCAGGCATTAATAAGAAAAGCAGAACAACGTATTGTCATTTCAATGTGGGATGAGATGTATGAAGCATTAAAAGAGGAAGTATCTGCGGTAGCTGATAAAGTTACAGTACAAGGTATTACCCTGCATGTTGAAAATCCAATTAAAAATCTAGAAGCCCATCGTATCACACCCTATACAGAAACCCGCTCTACAGAACATTGGTTTATTTTATCCGTAGATTCTAAAGAGATGATTTATGGACCATCACTTGAAGAGCGTAATGTTGCCTTTTATACAGATGATCCGGTTCATATATACCTACTTGAGGATTATGTATGGCATGATGTGTTAGTGAACCGACTTGTCCGACGTAGCCAAGACGATTTGGAACAATGGATTACTACAGAGAGAAAATCCTTTTTTATGGGGAAATAACAAATATATTCAAAAAATAAAGCATAAGTGAATTCAATGGAAAACTTATGCTTTATTTTATATACAAAGTAATACTCAAGTCTTTTCACTATTTCCCCTCTACAAACCGCCCAAACTCCTTCATAAACCTCAGCTTAAAACTCCCCACAGGCCCATTCCGATGCTTCGCCACATGAATCTCCGTCATCTCTTTCTGCTTCGTTTCCTTATCGTAATAATCCTCGCGATACATAAGCATAATGACATCCGCATCTTGCTCAATTTGTCCTGTCTCTCTTAAATCAGATAAAAGAGGGCGCTTATCTTGCCGTGCTTCTACGGAACGAGATAATTGTGACAACGCTACTACACAAACATTTAATTCACGTGCTAATACCTTAAGCTTACGCGAAATTTCACTAATCTCTTGAAATCGATTGCCCTTATGCTTCGGATCGCCCGTAATAAGCTGCAAATAATCTACAATAACTAAAACCTTCTTATCACCGTGCTTCCTCTTTAGCTTACGAGTTTGCATCCAAATATCTTGCACCGAAATGCCTGCGTTATCGTAAATCTCAAATGGTAATTCCCCGATCTCCGCAAATGCCTTACTCACCTTTTCCCAGTCCTCTATCGCAAAACGATGCTTCGGATTTTTCAGCCTACCTCCTGACACTTCACCTACGCAAGACGCCATCCTTTTTAACAATTGTTTACTACTCATCTCTAACGAAAACAATCCAACCGCCGCTCCAGACTTTGCCGCATGCAGTCCAACATTTAGCGCAAACGCAGTCTTCCCCATAGAAGGACGCGCACCAAGAACGACAAAATCACCTTCCTGCAATCCGCACGTCATTTTATTTAGCGATGTA
>Ga0102589_1005908_pt1 | contig 10392 bp, 11 predicted proteins | sample AraplaMF_Col_mLB_FD_76858 | JGI IMG/M metagenome (GOLD analysis project Ga0102589, IMG submission 76858) | Arabidopsis root microbial communities from the University of North Carolina, USA - plate scrape MF_Col_mLB | ecosystem: Host-associated > Plants > Roots > Endosphere | place: USA... | reverse complement strand
GCAAATATTTACTTATTAACGGATATTAGATTTTAGTTACGTTAGCAGCTTGAGGTCCACGGTTACCTTCAACGATTTCGAAGCTAACTGCTTGGCCTTCTTCTAAAGATTTGTAACCATCAGCATTAATCGCTGAGAAATGCACGAATACATCGTCTCCATCTTCGCGCTCGATAAATCCAAAACCTTTTTCTGCGTTAAACCATTTTACTTTACCTTGCATTCAAATCCATTCCCTTCAGTCGAAAACTTGTGAATCTTCTCCACAATTCAACTATACATCAAAAAAGTGGGACAAGTCAAAAATGTCTTGTCGCCTTTTTTTCCGACAATTCGACAAATTCTAAATTCAAGGAAAAGGGGTTAAGAGAAGAGGTTGAAAACAATAAAATCCAACCCTACATTTCCCTAAACCCCTTAATATACAAGCATTTTATACCTTAAATCGATAAGGTACAGTCGTTACAATTACACTTCTTTTGTGCAATAAATATGCTCGAAGTAATAAACTAGATTGGTTATGCAAAACATTATGCCAGTTTTTCTTAGTAATAAATTGCGGAATTAAAACAGTGATTTCAAATCCATTTTCATGTGCTTTTGTTTCCATTTGATCAATTACTTTTAATAATGGTCTAGTAATTTCTCGATACTCAGAATGAACAACAATTAGCTTTACATTTGGATTCCAAGCTTCCCATTTATCTCTCATTTGTTGTTCACTTTCTTTATCAAATGAAATATAAACTGCGTAAACCTCATCTGCTATACCTTGTGCGTACTGCATCGTTCGCTCTACCACTTTCGTAATCCCAGCTACCGGTACAATCATGATATTCCCTTTTATTTTTTCAGGTATATCATTATTTAATCTCAGCTGATCTCCCACTGCCTCATAATGACTTCTAATTCTCAAGAATAGATACACGATGATTGGTAAGAAAATAAGAATTGACCAAACTTGTGTGAATTTAGTTGTTAAGAAAATAATTGAAACAAGTGCTGAAATAAGTGCTCCAACTAGATTTGTTATCATTTTAGGGAACCAATTTGCCGGCTTTTCTCTTAACCATTTTAAAACCATCCCTGTTTGAGATAGCGTAAATGGAACGAATACACCAACTGCATATAAAGGTATCAATTGCTCTGTTTTCCCTTGGAATGCAATGATTAAAAGAATGGATCCAACACCAAGTGTGATAATTCCATTTGAATAGCCTAAACGGTCTCCACGAAGTAAATACATTCTTGGCATGAATTTATCACTTGCTAAGTTGTATGCAAGTAATGGGAATGCCGAGAAACCTGTATTTGCTGCTAATACAAGAATTAACGCTGTTGTTCCTTGTATGAAGTAGTAAATAATATTTCGGCCAAAAATTTCTGATCCTAGTTGAGACATTACTGTTTCTTCCGCATTAGGCGTGATGCTATACCAATAAGCTAAGAACATAATACCTGAAAAAAGAACTGCTAGTATTAGACCCATCATTGTTAAAGTTTTTGCTGCATTACGCTCAGATGGTTCTTTAAAGTTAGGTATGGCATTCGAAATGGCCTCTACACCTGTTAACGCTGAACAACCTGATGAAAATGCTTTTAATAGTAAGAATAATGATATTCCCCCAGGAACAACCGTTCCAATTGGTGCATGAGTTACTTGTGGTCCATTGCCTGTTATGACATTAAAGAGACCAACTACAATGATGATGACAAGTGCCACAACAAATAAATATACTGGATACGCTAAAATAGATGCTGATTCAGTCAATCCACGTAAGTTTAAAATCGTAATAAAAATAACAAGTAAAACTGCAATAAACACTGTATGACTATGTAAGATTGGAATTGCTGACGTAATCGCATCCGTTCCAGCTGACACACTAACTGCTACAGTCAAAATATAATCGACAAGTAATGAACCACCAGCAACTAAACCTGGAATAACACCGAGATTTTGCTTAGATACAACATAAGCTCCACCACCATGTGGATAGCTATAAATAATCTGGCGATAAGACAAAATTAAAGCTAACAATAAAATAAGTACGCCAATACCGATTGGAATTGAATACCAATATGCAACAGCACCAACAGTTGCTAGCACAATTAATATTTGCTCCGGTCCATAAGCAACAGAAGACAATGCATCTGACGATAAAATTGCCAATGCCTTTGTGTTAGAAAGCTTTTGCTCCCCTAACTCCGTTGTCTTAAGTGGCTTACCGATTAAGTATCGTTTTAAGATCGATAACATAAGTACACCTCTACATAATAAGTATGAAACTAAACCATTTGAGTTTATCACAAAAATGGCAAAAATTGTGTTAAATTCATGAAAATAATACCAATATTTATTACACTTTACGTAAATTAATTACTATTAAGTTACCTCTATTCTGAAATAAAATACTACAAAACAAAAAAGTATCCCATTCCCACAGGATACTTTGTTTTTTATTCTTTCTTATCGAAAAATGCTGACAGATTGTTTAATGATTTATATGGATTGATATATTGATTATGAGCTTTCTTTTGGTCTTTTAACCCATTAATATCTTTCTTGATATCAAACAAGATTGAATTTAAAGAATGATTAATTTGATCATTTAACTGGACGATCTTTCGCATTAACATTTCTTCATTCTCATCTTTAGGAGGCTGCACATTAGGCAGCAACTCATCTCTCTCATCTAACAAAGAAAAGATTTGCTCAATTACCTCATCACGTTTTTCCTGAGACGGAACCTTTGATGTTAGTTCTGCAAGCTGTGTAGTAACCGAAAAAAGTGTTTGATTTACATCCATTATGCTTGACCACCATTAGTGAACATTTTTTGACGATTTACTTGGATCACTTCTTTCCAAGTGTCACGAAGTTCTGTTACGAAACCAGCTACTTCATCAAGGATTGCTACATCATTCTTTAAGTTAGCATCAATTAGTTGACTATTTAAATAATCATATAGTGGCATTAAATTCTTTGAAACATCTTGATGCATGTCTAAAGTAACCATAAATTCTTGAATGATCTTCTGCGCTTTTATTATATTTGTATTTTTAGCTTCGATATTTTTATCTAAAATTGCTTGTTTACCTAAAGTGATAAACTTTAAACAACCATTATACAGCATAAGTGTCAACTCACCTGGAGATGCTGTATTCACTGAATTCTGTTGATATTGTTCATAAGGATTTTTCAATGCCATAAGTAGTCCACCTCAATATCTTTATTAACCAAACGTTGATGCAAAGTAAGCTGATTGTTGATTTGAACGCTCAATTGCACTCTCCATCGCACTAAATTGACGATAGTATCGATCTTCTATACTAGATAGACGATCTTCAAACTTACTAATTCTAGAATCTAAATCAGTTAAACTTTTTCCAAGTGTATATTGTGATGCAACATAGAATGACTTACCTGCTTTTTTGGCTACAGTATCAATTGCATTTTTTAACGAATCCTTTAATCTTGTAGCTAATCCTTGCTCGCTTGTTGTCGCTCCAGTTGCAGTAAATAGTTTTGAAATACCGTCAGGATCATTAGCAATTGCTTCTTTTAATTTTGTTTCATTAATTTCTAATTTTCCTTTATCTAAGTAATTGGCACTTGTTGAGATACCAATATCACTCAATACTTTAAATGCAGAAGTTAATCCAGTAACAGGCGATGATAACTGTGAACGAATTTTATCTAATACGCCAGTAAGAATACTGTCACTTTTAATTAATCCGCTTTGTGCCTTTTCGTCCCATTTTTTTGCCTGGTCTTCAGTCATCGCTTCACGCTGCTCATCTGTTAAAGGTTGATAATCTCTATATCTTTTCTCAGAGACTTTATCATTTACTTTTTTGATGACATCGTTATATTTATCAACAAATGACTTGATCGAATCAAAGATTTTTGTTGTATCAGTAGAAGTCGAAATTGTAATTGGTGAAGCAGTTGTTTGCTTTAAAGAATATGTGACATCTCCAACAGTAAATGTATTAGAAGAACGAGTCATTGCTAATCCATTTAATTTAAATGAAGCATCTTGTCCATCAGTTCCACCTAAAACTTGAATATCTGGAGTACCTAGATCTCCATCATGATCAACAGCTGTTTGAGTAAACCCTAATTTATTTAATAAACCAGCAGAGTCTGATACGATTTCAATTTGAGCACCTTTACCAGTATTCTTGTTTGTGAATACTGTACTACCTGTTCCTTGATCGTAAAATCCACTTACCCCTAATTTTGAAGAAGCATTCATTTTCGCTAATACTTGATCAAGTGTTTCAGTATCCGCATCAAATGAAATCGTTTCTTCAGTAGCTGTCGTTTCACCTGGTTTTGTTACTTTAAACGTGATGGTTTGTGCACCAGTAACTCCTAGTGTTGAATCTTTCAATAATTTTGATGAAGAAATTGCTGGTGTCGTTTTTCCCGACCATCTAGCACTTGTTGCTAAACTAGTAACACTATCAATCGTATTAACGGTGTTACCAGATGTTCCGTTAGACACTGCCGTTACGAATGCATCATTCGAACTAACAACTTTCTTAGCATTAAACGCAGATTGTAATCCAAGTCCATTTACTAAAGAATTACGTAAATCATCTAATAGTAAATTCATATCTCTGTATTGCTGAGTTTGCCATTCCATGATTTGTTTTTGAGCTTTTAGCTTATTCAGAGGTAATCGCTCAGCATCCATCAATTTTTTAACGGTTGATTCAACATCCATACCTGAAAAGCCAGTAATACGGTTTACCATTTTTATCACCCTTAAATCTTTTTATCGAACAGAATTCCTATAAAATCTTCCATTGCTGCGTACATATCTAACATCTTCTTAGATGGAATTTCTTTGATTACTTCACTTGTTGCACTATCGACAAGTACTGCGTAATAGTTGTGTGTTTTTTCATGTAATTTAAATTGAACCGACGTGTAAGTTGGTTTTAAAAAGTCGTTCATTTGATTAATCGCTTGTTCTAAGTCTTCTTTAGAAACTGGACGATCTTCACTTTTCATAACTGGTGTATCCATTACTACAAAATCATTTACTTCATTTACTTCTTGGCCATGTTGCTGAGCAGGGATGTTTGAAACGTTCTTAGCCAAAGTCGATGTTGAAATTGAATTCATCATGACTTCCTCCCCTTTTAATTACTTCACTATTCTTTATATCGGAAGTAATACAAAAATTTGTAGAGGATAAAAATGCTAGATTATTCAAATATATAATAAATTGGATTCAAAACAAGAGAAGAAAGTAGTGGCGAAAATTGTAGAAAAATATTAGTTTGTACCTATTAATATATAAAATAAAAGACCTAGCACGAATGCCAGGTCTTTCATCAATTCTTCAAATTAACGTAATAATTGAAGAACACCTTGTGGTTGTTGGTTAGCTTGAGCTAACATTGCTTGAGCAGCTTGAGAAAGAATTGAGTTCTTAGTTTGAGACATCATTTCTTTCGCCATGTCAACGTCACGGATACGAGACTCAGCAGCTGTTAAGTTTTCAGAAGAAGTACCTAAGTTATTGATTGTGTGCTCTAAACGGTTTTGTACAGCACCTAGTTTAGCACGCTCAGAAGATACTGATTTGATTGCAGTATCTAGAGATTTTAATGCATTTTGTGCACCAGCAGCAGATGAAACATCAACTCCAGCAACACCAAGAGCTGCAGAGCGCATGTCATTTACGCCGAAAGTGATTGTTTGGCCAGCATTTGCACCAATTTGGAATGTCATTCCACCGTTACCAGAAGCTTCTGTTTGTGCAGATGATAATCCAAGGTCAGCCACAGCAGTTTTTCCAGCTCTGTCGGCTAATGTAACTGGTCCACTTTCGCTAGTAATGCTAAATCTGCCATCTTCAGTTGCCTTTAATGTAACTTTTTCAAGGTAACCTTCTTGTCCAGCAGTTTTTCCAGTAGATGTATTATAAGCTGTAATAGCATTGTTAACTGCAGTCTCTAGAGCTGTTGCAGTAGCAGCCATAGTAGCACCATTTGCTACAGTAGGGATAGTAACTTTTAATAATGTACCATTAACAGTTAAATCTGAGTCAGTAGCAGCAGTAATAGCTTTACCATTATAATTATTTGTTCCAGCAGTACCTGCAGCAGCTGCAGTCATTGTACCTAATACGCCAGTACCTGATGTAACGATTGAATCAATTCCTTTGCTACCACTTTCAATAACCAGGTTAGTTCCATCGCTATATCCTGAAACGTGTGCAACGTTTTTACCTGAAGCATCGATTGCTTCGTTAATTTTTTTCGTAACTAACTCAGCAGCAGCATTCATTGAATTTGCATCAGTATCTGCATTTTTTAAAGTTGCTTTTTCATCTGAAGTTAGATCTTGCCAGTTAACTTTGATATCTGTACCATCAATATTAATAGTTTCTTGTACAAAATCTGCATCTGCAGCATTAGCTAATGCACCAGAAAGCTTTCCACCTTCTAATTTACCAACAACAGAACCAGTAGTTGTGTTTTGACCAACAGAAGCACCAGCAGCTGATTTTAAGTTACCATTTAATAATTTTTGAGTATTGAACTCAGTAGTGTTACCGATACGATCGATTTCTTCTTTTAATTGTTTAACTTCGTCTTGGATTGCTTTACGGTCATCATTAGTGTTTGTTCCGTTAGCTGATTGGTCAGAAAGTTCACGCATACGTTGTAGGATGTCGTGAGTTTCGTTTAATGCACCCTCAGCAGTTTGGATTAATGAGATACCATCTTGAGCGTTGCTTTTCGCTTGGTCAAGACCACGAACCTGAGCACGCATTTTTTCAGAGATAGCAAGACCTGCAGCATCGTCACCAGCACGGTTGATACGAAGACCTGAAGATAATTTCTCCATTGATTTACCTTGTGCGTTAGATGCACTTGTTAATTGACGGTGTGTGTTTAAAGCAGCAATATTGTGATTAATACGCATTTTAATTTCCTCCTTGAGTTTCGTTGTCCACTTCCATGTGAACATTCTTTTTTTTATGGGAACGTATTTGAAAATCTCGAGCTTTTCATTTATGTTCCTTACACAAATTATATCGACGGATTTTTTATTTCCTTTAGACATTTATGAAAAGAGATTTTTCGACAAATTATTTATAGTGCTTTTTCACTATTCGTACCCTACATAAAACCTTTCTACGACAACATTTTTTTGTATATCAGACGATTTCGGAAACAAAAAAATAGGCGTTTTTACCTTATTTTCACACTTTTTTTGTACTAACTCCTTTTCTATTTCATAGACATGTTATGAAGCTAAAAAATACTTTGGCTTCTAATCTATCTAAAAAGGGGGAATTGCTTTGTTAAAGTTCCTGCAGCGTATCGGAAAAGCATTAATGCTACCGATTGCAGTACTTCCAGCAGCTGGTTTGTTACTCAGATTTGGTCAAGGAGATCTGCTCGACATTCCATTTATGGCAGCCGCGGGTAATGCAATATTTGCTAATCTAGCACTCTTGTTTGCGATTGGTGTTGCCGTTGGATTAGCAAAAGATCAAAATGGTGCAGCTGGTCTATCAGGTGCAATTGGGTATTTTATTTTAGTTGAAGGTGCAAAAGTAATTGATAAGGATATTAATATGAGTGTTCTCGGAGGTATTTTATCCGGGGTGATTGCTGGACTTTTATATAATCGTTATAAAGATGTGAAATTACCAGACTTTTTAGGATTTTTTAGTGGTCGAAGATTCGTTCCAATTGTTACTGCTGCAGTCATGTTTGTCCTTGCAGGGTTGTTTGGGTATATTTGGCCACCAATACAAGATGCGTTAAATACGTTCGGAAATAATATGATTGATTTAGGTGCAGTTGGAGCTGGATTATTTGGATTCTTTAATAGATTACTAATTCCATTTGGCTTACATCATGTTTTAAATAATATTTTTTGGTTCGTCTTCGGAGACTTTAATGGCGTTACTGGTGACTTAAACCGTTTCTTTGCAAACGATCCAAGCGCAGGGATTTACATGGCAGGATTCTTCCCTATTATGATGTTTGGTTTACCTGCAGCTGCATTGGCTATTGCAACAACGGCTAAAAAAGAAAATCGCAAAGTCGTATTGGGCGCAATGATTAGTTTAGCATTTACATCATTCTTAACTGGTATTACTGAGCCAATCGAGTTCTCCTTTATGTTTTTATCACCTGTATTATATTTCATTCACGCCTTGTTAACTGGAAGCTCGCTTTATATCGCAAATCTGTTAGACATCCATGATGGGTTCACATTCTCAGCTGGAGCAATTGATTATCTTCTAAATTATGGAATTGCTACTAAACCATTACTTCTTTTACTTCAAGGTTTAGTCTATGGTGTCATTTATTACTTTGTATTTGTCTTCTTCATTAAAAAGTTTAATTTAAAGACACCAGGTCGTGAGGATGAAGATTCACCAAATGAAGAATTCTCGGATCACAAAAATACGGGTAGTGCGGAAAGCTATGTAAATGCTTTAGGTGGTGCTGATAATATTATTTCAGTTGATAATTGTGCGACAAGATTGCGATTAGAGCTTGTTGACACAAGTAAGGTTAACGAAGCAGCAGTTAAAAAAGCTGGCGCAATCGGAGTCCTAAAACTAGGTTCATCTAGTTTACAAGTCATAGTAGGTACAAATGTTGAATTTGTTGCTGAAGAAATAAAGAATTATTTGAAATAAAATCGTTGGGGAGACAGTTATTTTGTCTCTCTTTTTTGCACAAAAAAAGTGATAATATTACTTATCACTTTTTGGTTTAAATAAATTATCTAAATTTGCTAGACCGCTTGCTGCCTCTTTATTCTCTTGTTGTATTGCTAAATAGATTTCTTTACGGTGAATATCTATATGCTTCGGAGCAGAAATAGCTAATTTTACTTGATCTCCTTCGATTGCAGTGATCGATATTTCTATGTCATCGCCAATCATTATTGCTTCTTTGATTTTTCTTGTTAGTACTAACATCTGTTAACCCTCCTGTGTGAAAGCTGGAGATTTTTCTAATCGATGTTTCGTTTCGTAATTAGATTGGTTTAGTACAACCTGCTTTCCGATTTTCTTGATGCTATTAATAATAATTGGGGCTTTTAAGTTTGCTGTAGATTCAATAAATGGTTCCTTCACAGTCATAATGCAGTAAACAACCGCATTTTTAGCGTCATCTAATTCTAATGTTTCAATTGCATTTTGAGATAGCTCAATATCATAGTCCGGAAAGATTGAAAATACTTCTCCTATAATAAAAGCTAAATTAGTAGAATGAACAGATTGTAGTATCGAAAAAGGCGTTCCCTCTTGAAGTGGTAAGACCGTAAATTCATTCTCATTTTCAAAAGCTGGAATTCCTTTTGGAAAGGTTATCACATCTTCTTGTTGTATTTCAATTTCACCATGATATTTTGATTGAATGTTCATACCTTCACCTTATCCTTTTTCATCTATTGTAATGCTAGTAAAATCTATTTGTAATTCATTCCATGTGTCCATATAGCCGGATACTTTACCTGGTGTATAATTCGTTATTGCCTTTTGAGGTGTTACTTCAATTTCTGGTTTATGGATATTCCAATTGATCTCTAAGCTACCAGGATCATATGACATTTTAAAACTACCCGCTCGAGGTAAAAATGCGATATTCGTATCGTAAATAGGGTCTGTCCCATTTTCGCGAGCAATGTCTGCAATTGCATTTTTATTTTGTTGAACTTTCATCATCCGATCACCTTGTTGTGCCATACGACCAATTGCATCTAACCAAGCTTGGTAACCCTCATTTGCAAAGTCTTCAATTCTACGGCTAACGCTTTTTAAGTCTAAATCCGCACGAGCTTCATAAGAATCCATTTCAAGTGTTGGAGCTACTCTTTGAATCTCCATTTCTGCTTGAGGTTGTTTAATACTCATGTCTGCTTGAGGCTGTTCTATCTCTTGAATTGGTTTGTCTATATTTAATCCTAATTTTGCAAATGTTGATTGCAATCTAATTTGAGGTAATTGCATTCGCATCCTCCTCTCATGATTAATCTTTACATAAAAAGATATAAGAAAAGCTATCAAAAATCTGATAGCTTAACGTAAGAAGTCTAATAATGTTGGTTGAATGATTCTTGCTCCAACGCCAAGTGCTGCATTATGCACGCTTTCTTGAGTTTTTAATTCTGTAATGACTTGTTCGATTTCTGCATCTTCATTGTCTGACATGATACGATTCGCAATGATCTCTTGTGTACCAAGACGATCATCAATCATTTCAACTCGGTTTTGTGTTGCACCGATTTGAGTTCGAGCAGCTAATACATTTTGAAGAATATTATCTAATTCTCCAAGTCCAGTTTGAATTGCCTTAGGATCATTTGATTGAAGTCCATTATGCAAATCAACTATT
>Ga0102589_1005905_pt1 | contig 10396 bp, 11 predicted proteins | sample AraplaMF_Col_mLB_FD_76858 | JGI IMG/M metagenome (GOLD analysis project Ga0102589, IMG submission 76858) | Arabidopsis root microbial communities from the University of North Carolina, USA - plate scrape MF_Col_mLB | ecosystem: Host-associated > Plants > Roots > Endosphere | place: USA... | reverse complement strand
CGTTAATTTGTGCCCAGCCTGTCAGACCCGGCTTAACGGCAAGCCGCTGACTAAATGCAGGAAGTGTTTCTTGGAATTCTTCTATAAATACGGCTCTTTCAGGTCGTGGCCCAACAATCGACATATCGCCTTTTAACACATTCCATAGCTGAGGCAGCTCATCAATTCGCGTTTGGCGAATCAGCTTTCCTACTTTGGTGACCCGGCTGTCATTTTTAACGGCCCACTGCGCTCCGTTTTTTTCAGCATCACTGTACATCGAACGCAGCTTCATAATGGTAAATGCTCTGCCGTTTTGACCCAGACGCTCTTGAAGAAAGAAAGGGGAACCTGGTGTTTCAATCATCACAATGAGCGCAAACAGCAAAATAACAGGCAGCAAAACCATAAGAGCCACAAACGAAATCACGATATCAAACATACGTTTACACAGTGAGTAAAAAAGCGAAAATTCTTTTTTTAGCACATCGGAATCACCGGTCGTTTTCGAGACAATTTGATTCATCGTTTCACTTCCTTCTATATAAAGTGAGGAGCTAGTAAGACGGACTCCAAATAACGCCTAGCACATGAATGCGCGCTTTTTCCAGCATGTTTTTCGTTTTGACCACAGCATCTGCTTTTGTTTTGCGTTCTTCTACAACAAGCATGGTAGCATCACATTTTGCTGCAAGAATATGAGAATCGGTCTCTTCTAAAAACTGAGGCGTTTCAAAAAGAATCAAATCGTATTCTTCTTTCCATCTTTTTATGAGCTCATCAAAATACTTAGAAACAAATAGCGTGGATGCGTTTCGAAAGTGAGATCCGGCCGGAAGCACATCCAATCCTTTGTATGATGTTTGTTTAATCGGTACATGCCGGCTTTGCCCGTTTACTAACACATCCGTTAACCCTTCTGAACTTCCAAGGTCAAAGAGCTGATGAAGAGAAGGACAATGTACGTTTCCGTCAATAAGAAGAACGTTTTTTCCTTGTTCAGCAAATGAAATACCTAGCTTTGCCGTCATAAGCGGCTTTTTATCGTTCACTTCCGCTGATGTGATTGTCAGGCATTTGGCTTCACTATTCAGCAGAACCTCAACATTTTTTCGAATCATATTTGTTTGGTTGATCGTTTTGGCATCTTGATACAGTGAAAATGGATACTTTCTTCGTTTAAAACTCAAGGTTCTCCCTCCTAGTCTTTGGCTGATCACTGCCTTGCTTTTGGTTTCGCTTCATTTTTCGAGGTTCCAGCTCGATATGTCCAATAATCGGAAGTCCGATAAGTTCTTGAATATCTTGTTCACTTCGAACCGTATTATCAAGATATTCTCTCAGCATTGCTCCCGCTATTCCTACCAACAGACTGACCAAGATAGTAATAGCTGCAACCGGCAGCGGCTTTGGGAACACTTTAAGGCTCTGCGATGGTTCGGTTAATACTTGAATGTTGCTTCCTTTCATTAACTTCATCGCTTGATCTTTTGAAAGAAGAGCTACTTTATTTGCAATTTCACTTACCGTTTTCGAATTCTCGTTTCTTACGGTAATCGTGACAAATTGAGAATTTTCATTATGATCAATCGTAATTTGTTCACTCAGCTTTTTGTTAGAAATAGTTAAATTCAATTCGTCTTTTACACCGTTTATGATCATCGGACTTTTAATAAAATCGATATACGAAGAAATTAATTGGGTATTCAGCTGCGTAATATTAGCAATTTCATCTACATTCTTAGATGTTGCTTGATTAACAAGTACTTGAGTAGATGCTTGATACGTAGGCTTTAGTAGATAGAAACAGATAGTTGTGATGCTCATACTCGTAATTACTATGACTAAAAGCATCGTAAGCCATCTTCTTTTTAAAATTCGAAAAAAATCCTTTAGCTGAATTTTATCCTGCATCGTAAACTCACCTCCATACGCTTTATCTTTCTGTTACTTACGGCTCACTACTTCGCCGAAAACAACTTTGTTTCTTGTGAGGAATTTCCCTAATCTGCTGGAAGGCTTTTCAACAAAATGATATGTGACGGAAGCCATCGCCAGTGATAAAAGGAAACAAATGCTTAAAATGCTCCAGTACGGCAAAAGCCCGTGTAACAAATACATCAACGAAAACAGCACAATGAGATGAGTTAAATATAAGCTGTACGAAACTTTACCTAGAAACGACAGCACTCCTGCGCGTAAAACCTTTGAAGCTGCCGGTGATGCTAAAGCGATAATAATGAACATACAGCTCCCTAGCATCACTGCCAGATTGCGGCATAAAAAGTTATTGGTGATGGCGTAATTCCCCATGATGCCTTCAGATAAATAACAGGTAAATGCAATCAGAACGATAAGACTCTTTTTAAATGTGCTAATTTTCAGATAAAGTTGAATAAAAAAGTCTCGGTATTTCGCCGTAACTGCACCCGCGGCGAATAAAAGCAAATAATGATAAGAAAGCAAGAAGTTCGTAGGCTCTAAGTTTGATTGATTAAGCAGTAATAGCGCTGATGATGAAACAAACACGAAAAACAATAGCATCACGATTTTCTTTGCATCCATTCGCAGCAAAAGAATCATTAAAAGAGGAAAAATAATTGAAATTCTCATTTCATGAACAAGCGACCAAATAACATTGTTGTAAGCGTCTGTGTTAAATGTGCCAATTAAAAAGAAGTGCTGAAGAAGTAAACTTGGTGATTCGTTTGTGATCCATGAGTTATTAAACCAGTGGCTTAACTGTGAAATCCCACCTTGGCTAAATAAGATTTTGCATAGAATAGCCACACACACCGCAAACAAGTAAGGAAGATAAATTCGGCAAATTCTTCTTACAAGATAGTTCTCATATCGAAAAGAAGAACGTCCATAAAACGGCAGTGCTAAAACAAATCCGCTTAAGACAAAAAACAAAACAACTGATTCATTTCCACTGCTGAACAATAGCCGCAGCGGGCTTTCTTTTACCATGGACAGTAAAAAAGAAGAGTCACCATCATACCTATACTCGCTGAAGCTTGGATAAATCATGAGATAATGATTTATCACAACAAAAAGAGCTGCTAATCCTCTTAAAGAATCAAGTTCTACATATCTTTTTTCCATGTAATCTCCTATCCCAATGTAATAAATAATGTTATCTCTTTATCGCGCAAGGATCATTTCATATAGCGCTAGCGTACTATACAAAACGTTCACTATAGCGAATAAAAAAGTGATAAATCGACAAATATTCTTAATAAAGAACAATTTGTAAGTGAAGTATAGCATAATATACCCGTATCAAGAATAGGTATTTTAACCTATTTTATTCTTTATAAAGAACAAAATATTATTTATTTTATATTTTTATGTACACAAGATGCACAAACATGCGTTATAATGAACAAAAAAACTATAAGAAGAGGATGAACTGAATGTGATAGGAGAAAAGATTAAGAATTTGCGACTAAAAAAAGGCTATTCTATTACACGCTTGGCTGAAGAAGCCAATATTTCAAAATCGTATTTGTCTCATTTAGAAAAAGGGTTAAATAATAATCCTTCTCTTCAAATGCTTGATAAAATTGCGTCTTCTCTTCACACAACGATTGATGAATTAATTGAGGGAGACATCAGCTGTCCAGCTCTAACTTCAAAGCCAGCCCTCAATCTAGAGTGGCTTCATTTAATTGAACGAGCCATTCAAGACGGCATGACCAAAGAAGAATTTATTGAATTTCAGTATTATTTAAAGTTCCGTAAAACAAACTGATAGGTCCATTCACGAACGTTTAATTTTTTTGTTACAATCGACCTATTTCGACATCTTTTACAAATATTTTTTTGTAAAATAACTGTATACTAAGAACACTATTACAAATTATCCAGATAAGGGCAAAACTATTGAAAAATAGTGACGCAAAGCTTCAGGTCTAAGGCCGCTTTTGGCTAAGATAGCTGGGTTCCCTGGCAAAGGGTGGATGAATCGTAATGAAAAAAGAACACGTACTGTCAATCGATCAAGAGTGGGTAAGTCTTATGGAAGCAGCTCGCACGCTGGGGCTGACTATCGAAGAAGTCCGGAGGTTTTTGGCGGAACTTAAGCGGAACTAAATATAAAAAGCACGCTCTAATCAGAGCGTGCTTTTTACAGTTATTATTATTCTTCTAACATTTTCTCATAGAAATGAGCGTCCTCATCAAGCTGTTCGAAAAACGCTTGAAGAGAGTCTGATATCCTTGCATCCATAAAGTACACTGGCGAAGCAGCGTCTGTGCTCCACCTTACTTCAAAATACAATCCTTCTACGACTTCAAAGAAAATAAAACCTTCTCTTTCATCATACATATCTAGATCAGGATCATGCTCATAAAAGTCTTGGCGTAAATGCAAATCTACTGCGCTGTCTGGATCTATAATTCGCTGAAAAGCAGTTGTTTCATTCCTATTTGCAAAGCCATATCCTATTTCCAAATAAAATTGACGGAGCTCTGCTGAGAATTTTGTTCCTAACCTTTGCTCCGCGGCTTCTATCTCTTTTTCTTTCAACGTAAGAAATTTATGCTTTTCATTATGAAGAAAGTGAAATACGTTCATATTAAATGCGAATTCCTTTTGGCTTGCGTTGATCAAACGTATAAATCTCCGTAAATCCGCACTGTTTTGCCATTTCAACTGCTTCTTTCATATGTGCTCCTACGGTTTCGGCAAAGTGTGAATCAGATCCAATTGTTAGAATTTCTCCGCCTAAATCGCGGTACAACCTAACAACTTCAAGTGCCGGCAGCGCTTCTCCAAGCTTCCCTCTCATACCTGAAGTGTTAATTTCAATTCCAATATTACGATCAATTGCTTTTTTCAAAATATCTGCAAGAATATCTTTGAATTGATGAAAGTCGTAAATGCCGTATTGCTCAAACACATAGCGCTTCATTAAATCTAAATGGGCCAAGACATCAATATCCGCTTCGCTTACTAGCTTATACATTTCATTAAAATAAGCGCGGTAAATTTCTTCTTTATCGTTCAACTCCAAATGTTTACGAAGCTTGATGTTATTAATGTTATGCACCGAACCTAAAATAAAATCAAAGTTCTCTTGCTTCATCGTTTCTTGATACTTCTCTTTTAAATAATGCGGCTCACAAATTTCAATTCCTTTTTTAATCACTAGCTGACCCTGAAACTGGTCTCTGCATTCCGCTAGTTCTCGTTTATATTTATCAAAATCCATATGACCGTACGTTGGCGCTAATGGATTTAATGAAAAGTGCTCGGTAAAACAAATTTCGTTTACGCCGTTTTTTACAGCTTGTTCGCACACTTCTTTCATGACTGCCTGTGAGTCAAATGAATTGTTCGTGTGATGATGGTAGTCTACTAGATACATAATTTAGTCACCTCTAGGTCTATTATACATTTCTCCTGCTCATACTGCACATAGAGACCCTTCTCCTCCTTATCCCGCCTTTTTTCGTTAATAAAAAGTATTTCCAATAAAAAAAGACGTTTTTCCTCTTCCAGTAATCCTTGTTTTCTTATAAACTAACTTAATATAGCAGATGTTCTGACATACAACTTGACAAACAACTTTTACTTACAAAAGAGAAAGGAAAGAAGAAATGCAGATTGAAAAAAGTTTTGCTCAAACAAAAAGCCCCTTTCTGTCTTACTTAAGCTCTTATGCTAAAAAGATGAAAGGAGAACTAAAAGAAGAACCGAAAATCAATTATAGAGATGCAGTTGTTTCTTCTATGGGAGGCTTAATTGCGATTATTATCAGCAGCGCGATTGCACTAGCGCTTGGTTATCCAATGGCACTTGCTCCGATTGGCGCAAGCTGCGTACTTGTCTTCGGAGCTCACAAGGGTCCTTTATCACAGCCGCGCCACGTGCTTGGAGGACATTTGCTCGCAACGTTTTCAGCACTTATTATTTGGAGTTTATTTCATCGAAGTCTTATCACAATTGCGATCGTGCTTGCGTTTGTTCTTATTTTAATGATTCTTACAAAAACTGTTCATCCTCCCGCTGCAGCGAGCGCAATTGTGGCCATTAACACAGGCCCCGGCTGGGGATTTTTAGGGGTTATTGTACTTTGTGCATGTGTGGTTGTATTCATTTCTACCGTGTATAATAATTTATTTCAAGACCGGCAGTATCCCAGGTATTGGGTTTGATATAAAAAAAGACGCCTTCTCATGGAAGACGTCTTTTTTATTTGTTTTTCCTTACTACACTATGTTTTTTACTGTTTCAGGCTCTATTTATTAGCTTTTATTTTACTTCAGTTGAACTAATAAGCTGGTAAACTCCTAGACTTCCATCAGATAACTCTTTTACTTTATGAATACTATTGAATTTTTTGTATTTAACAGATCCGTCTCCGTACGAAATATCATACTCTTCTGTTGTATACACTTTATACATAGAATCATCAATTTTTGTTACTCTATTTACATTAAAGCTTAATAAATCTTCTGTTATTCCTTTTTTGATTAGGTAAGCTGTATAATCTTTTTGTTCCTTGTATTTTGGTCCGTTAGAATCGATATAAGGCTCTGCAATAGAGAAGTCACCACTGTTAATTGAGGAAATTGTAGCGTACATATATTGTTCAATAAAACTAGAAACTTCACTAGTAGATACTCCAGAATTGACTTCCGAACCTTTGTCCGTCGTCTCTTGATTCTTAGAAGGAGCCGATGCTTTTGCCGTAGCTTCTGTCGTATTTTCTTCATCAAAATTAAGCGCAACATCTTCCATGCCTTTTTTAATTGATACTTCTTCCGTTTTCTTTTCTCCACGTTTTGCATATAGTTTTACTGAACCATCCATTGGCAGTGGGCCTAAATAATCAATATCGCCGATTTCTGTTTTTGTGTCTTTACCATTAACGAACAGCGTCGCATCATCATAATCTGAAGAAATGTATACTGCATGATCTGACCAATCAAACTCAACATTCACATCTTCTCCGTTAGCGGCTTCAATCTCTTGTTCGTTTTCAACTTTTCCGTAATCATTTTGCACTTCACCTTTTAATGTATGTGTACCAGGTAAAAATGGACCAAGCTTTTTAGAAGAGTCACTGCTTACCGTTCCAGCTTTTTGACCGTCGATATATACTACTGTCGCATCTTCTGTAGACTGAACTTTTGCATATACAGGGTTTACTTGTACCGTGTAATGATCAAAGATTCCCCATTTCTTTCCGTCTTGTTCTAGCTTAGCATATGAAGAGTGATCTTCGCTTGGGACTCCTGCTTCAAGCGCTCTGCTATCTGCCGCTAACCCTTCAGAGATTGATTTCATTACATCCGGATTTTCATGCAAATATGTAATAAATGATTTTGTTTGCTCATCGTTGGCTTCTAGTTGAATTTGACCATCATTTACATATTGTTTTACTTTATCAACATCATTGCCCTTTACTGAAGCAATAAATTGTTCTAATACTGCTTTAGGCGCCATCATTGTTTTATCTATTCCGTAATAAGCGCCGCCAAGTATAGCAGCTGCTGCTATAACTGAAATCGCAACAACCTTTGTTTTTTTATTTGGAGGCTTTACTGATTCGCGTCTCTCTTCTGCTGAAGATGATGCAGGTTCTGCGTAACGCTGTGATTGTGCTCCTTGGCTAGAAGTCTCTTTTCTTTCGACGGGATGTCCACACTCTGGACAAAATTGATGCTCATTGGTTAACTGATGTCCACACTCTTTACAATAGCCCAATTTCTACACTCCTTTTTATAGTGTTATGAAGAAGCACCTCTGTACACGATGCTTTCTGCCGACTTAAAATAGGTCATTCAATTCAGTACTGTCTCCCATTCTTGTAATAATGGTTTTGGCTTCTTCTCCTAACCCATTCGCAATGAATGTCAGCACAATCGTAATTACTACATACACAATAAGAGTGCTATAGATACGATCTAGTCCATTTGCTCCGCTTTGCTTGAAGCTAGCAATTGTAAATGGAACCACAAGGAAAATACTCAACAAACCAAAATTCATAAAATAAGAGAAGTATTCAACATGGAGAAATGCAAGTACAAGTCCAATTAGAAGAAGCGCTGTTGGAATAATCATAAACGCGCCAAAGCGTGAGAAAAATTCTTTAAAGGAAACGTCTACTTTTCCAAACTTTGCTGCAATATACGTTGCTCCAATAATAACCGCAAGTCCAATAAAAATGAGAATACCTTGCTTAAAGACAAAATCGGTAAAATTGAAATGAATAATGCTATTGATATCTGTAGCTTTTATCAAATCAGCACCCGTATTAAATTCCTCCAAATCAGATGGAGCCATCTCTTCACTTATAATAGGCAGTTTGAACATGCTCCGAACAAATTGAATCAACAATAGCTTCCAGCCTACATACAGCATAATAGGTATACTAAGAGCATAAAGAATGACTGTAATAAGAGCATTAACAAATTGGCTTTCACCTGCTGCTTGCGCTGTAGCTGTCGGATTTTTAATTCCTTCTGCAAAATAACTAAAAAATGATTTTGACACCTTTTTCGCCTGACGAACACGCTGATTAGGTTGTTGAGGCTCATACGCTGCTTGCGGCTGAGGTTGAGGCTGATATTCAGATGCTGCTGCCGTCTGGCTTACAGCTGCCTCTTCTTGTAATTTATGACCGCATTTCACGCAAAACTTTCCGCCATCATTAAAATGGCCGCAATTTGAACAATTCAAATGCTCCTTCCTCCTTCAATATATTGTTTAAAATATAGTTATATAGATTTACCTATATGTAATCTATATAATTCTATATTCATACCTTTTAGCATTATACACCATTTTTGGTATTTCAGGAGAGGTGTTTTCAGCAGATCAGCTTAAAAAGTTTCTACCTAAACTTCTTCGCAGAGTTCTTTCTTTTATTTCTAAATGCATGTTACATATAAATCTTCCTTTTATGCTTTTGGTTCACCAATAAAACTATTTTATGCCTTAACTATCTTGTTTTAATTTTCAGAATTGTTTATACTCAAGACATCTTTGTTTTTTTAGAAAAGCAATGGAGGTGAATTTGCAGCACGATTTATACGTAATCAAGGGGGATTTTTTATGTTGAAATTAATTGGGGTTTTGCTAGTGGCAGTGGGATTTTTATTTCGTCTAAACACGCTGCTTGTGGTAACTGTTGCAGGCATCGTGACGGGCCTTGTATCAGGCTTGTCACTGCATGAAGTAATCACGATGTTCGGTCAGTTCTTTGTCGATAACCGCTATATGTCTATGGCTATTTTACTTACTCTTCCTATCTTTGGCGTGTTAGAAAAATACGGGTTAAAGGAACAAGCGGAAGTGCTGATCAAAAAAGCCAAAAATGCTTCTTCTGGAAATGTTTTACTTATATATCTTTTTATCCGTGAAATCTCAGCGGCAGTCGGCTTAAATATCGGAGGACACGCTCAATCCGTGCGTCCGTTAGTGGCACCTATGTCTGAAGGCGCAGCTCGTGCCAAATATGGAGAGCTTCCGCCTAAAGTCAAAGAAGATATTCGCGCCCACGCAGCCGCTGCTGAAAATACGGGCTGGTTCTTCGGAGAAGATATCTTTATCGCAACGGGTGGAATTCTTTTAATGAAAGGATTTTTTGACTCTGTAGGGATTCATGTTGACGTCTGGGATATGGCGCTTTGGGGTATTCCAACAGCCATCGCAGCCCTGCTGATCAGCACCATTCGTTTCCGTCAGTTAGACCGGCGTATTCACAGAAAAATGACGAAGCACAAACCAACATCATCTTCTAAGACGGAGGCGAGTTAAATGAAAAGCATCCTGACACTTGATACGATTTACTACTTACTCGGTATTATTGTAGCTTTTATCGCGATTCGAATCGCACGCGATCACAACCATCCTAACCGTTTAGGATCTTCTCTATTCTGGGCGCTTTTTTCCATTACGTTTTTATTTGGCAACGTGATTCCGCCTTTTTATATAGGGTGTTTAGTCATTATCATGGTGCTGCTTGCTTCGTTTAACCGCGTCACTAAATCCAATGAAGCGGAAACACCTGCTGAAGAACGAGTGGCTCACGCGCAAAGATTAAAAAACAAAATCTTTTTACCAGCTTTATTTATTCCTATTTTTACGATTATCGGTACTCTTCTTTTTGGCAAAATTAAATTTGGAAACTGGGCGTTAATTGACCCAGAAAAGGTCACGTTAATTTCACTGGCAATCGCTGCTGTCATTGCCTTTATCGCTTCAATGGGCGTCACAAAAGCGAAAATGGACGTGCCTGTTAAAGAAGGAAGCCGCTTGCTTCAAGCAGTCGGCTGGGCGGTTATTTTACCGCAAATGCTGGCAGCACTTGGCGGTATCTTTTCAAAATCAGGCGTTGGAACAGTAGTCTCGGATATTGTAAGTGATGTACTGCCGACTAACTATGCATTTGTTGCTGTA
>Ga0102589_1005902_pt1 | contig 10399 bp, 9 predicted proteins | sample AraplaMF_Col_mLB_FD_76858 | JGI IMG/M metagenome (GOLD analysis project Ga0102589, IMG submission 76858) | Arabidopsis root microbial communities from the University of North Carolina, USA - plate scrape MF_Col_mLB | ecosystem: Host-associated > Plants > Roots > Endosphere | place: USA... | reverse complement strand
AATCACCAAGCAATAACGCCGCACAGCGCGTTCGCAAGAAAGTTCGCAAGAACGTGGCCGATGGCATCGCCCACGTGCACGCTTCTTTCAACAACACGATCATCACCATCACGGATCGCCAGGGCAATGCCTTGTCCTGGGCGTCCTCCGGTGGCCAAGGTTTCAAGGGTTCGCGCAAATCCACGCCTTTCGCAGCGCAGGTCGCTTCGGAAGTGGCTGGCCGCGCCGCCATTGAGCAGGGCATCAAGAATCTTGACGTTGAAATCAAGGGTCCTGGTCCCGGCCGTGAGTCGTCTGTCCGCGCTCTGGGCGCACTCGGCATCCGGATCAATTCGATCGCCGACGTGACCCCGGTTCCGCATAACGGCTGCCGCCCGCAAAAGCGCCGCCGCATTTAATCCCCCGTGCCTGGCTTTCCGACGGGTGCTCTACTCCGTCAGATACCAGGCATTTTTACCAAGCCCACCGCCGGCAGGTCACGACCTCCGGCTCCTGCATGTAAATGCAGCAGATGAAAAAAGGACACTCAAGTGGCACGTTATCTCGGCCCCAAGGCCAAACTATCCCGCCGTGAAGGCACTGACCTTTTCCTGAAGAGCGCACGCCGCGCCATCAGCGACAAGGCCAAATTCGACTCCAAGCCAGGCCAGCACGGCCGTACCTCCGGTACCCGCACTTCCGACTTCGGCCTGCAACTGCGCGAAAAGCAGAAGGTCAAGCGCATGTACGGCGTGCTCGAGAAGCAATTCCGCCGTTACTTCGAAGAAGCTGATCGCCGCAAAGGCAATACAGGTGCCAACCTGCTGTTCATCCTGGAGTGCCGCCTGGACAACGTGGTGTACCGCATGGGCTTCGGCTCGACCCGCGCAGAAGCGCGCCAGCTGGTGTCGCACAAGGCCATCACGGTCAACGGCACCTCGGTCAACATTCCTTCGTACATGGTCAAGACCGGCGACGTCATCGCCGTTCGCGAGAAGTCGAAGAAGCAGACCCGCATCACCGAAGCCCTCGAGCTTGCCAAACAGGTCGGCCTGCCCGCCTGGGTCGATGTGAACGCCGACAAGGGCGAAGGCACCTTCAAGAAGGTTCCTGACCGCGATGAGTTTGCCGCCGACGTCAACGAATCGTTGATCGTCGAGTTGTACTCACGCTAATTTTCGTTCCTGCGGTACGGGGCACCGTACCGCCAGGGTGTGCTTCGCCGGCCTTATCGGTGTAACGAACCGAGGGTATTGAGAGGAAGACTGCATGCAGACTAATTTGTTGAAACCAAAAACCATCAATGTGGAGCAGCTTGGCACCAATCGCGCCAAGGTGACTCTGGAGCCGTTCGAGCGTGGCTACGGCCATACGCTGGGCAACGCGCTGCGCCGCGTACTGTTGTCGTCCATGGTTGGCCACGCCGCCACCGAAGTCACCATCGCGGGTGTCCTGCACGAGTACTCGTCGATCGACGGTGTGCAGGAAGACGTCGTCAACATCCTGTTGAACCTCAAGGGTGTTGTGTTCAAGCTCCATAACCGTGACGAAGTCACGCTGAGCCTGCGCAAAGACGGCGAAGGCCCTGTGACCGCCGCGGACATCCAGACACCGCATGACGTTGAAATCATCAACCCTGAGCACGTGATCGTGAACCTGTCGCACGGCGGCAAGATCGACATGCAGATCAAGGTTGAAAACGGCCGCGGCTATGTGCCTGGCAACCAGCGCCGCTACGGTGACGAATCGCCGAAATCCATCGGCCGCATCGTGCTGGACGCCTCGTTCTCGCCCGTCAAGCGCGTGAGCTACACCGTCGAAAGCGCCCGCGTCGAGCAGCGCACCGACCTCGACAAGCTCGTGCTGGAAATCGAAACCAACGGCGCTGTGACCGCAGAAGACGCAGTCCGTGCTTCGGCCAAGATTCTGGTTGAGCAGCTGGCAGTGTTCGCACAGCTCGAAGGCAATGAACTGGCCGCGTTTGACGCGCCCGTTCAGCGCAGCTCGCAGCAGTTCGACCCCATCCTGTTGCGCCCCGTGGACGAGCTCGAGCTCACCGTGCGCTCGGCGAACTGCCTCAAGGCGGAAAACATCTACTACATTGGCGATCTGATCCAGCGCACTGAAAACGAGCTGCTCAAGACCCCCAATCTGGGACGTAAATCGCTCAACGAAATCAAGGAAGTGCTGGCCTCCCGCGGCCTCACGCTCGGTATGCGCCTGGAAAGCTGGCCTCCCGCCGGCCTCGACAAGCGTTAATTATTGGAACTACAAGACCACGCCTGAATGGGGTCTCGCACGGGCAGTACCTGATACGGCTGCCTGGATTTTAAAAAAGGAAATTGATCATGCGCCACGGACACGGACTACGTAAACTCAATCGCACCAGCGAGCACCGCCTCGCCATGCTGCGCAACATGATGAATTCGCTGCTGCAGCACGAAGCCATCAAGACCACTCTGCCAAAGGCCAAAGAACTGCGCCGTGTGGTGGAACCCATGATCACTCTGGGCAAAGAACCCACGCTGGCCAACAAGCGCCTGGCATTCGATCGCCTGCGCGACCGCGACATGGTCGTCAAACTGTTTGCTGAAATCGGCCCTCGCTACAAGGCGCGTCCTGGCGGCTACACCCGTATCCTGAAGATGGGTTTCCGCGTTGGTGACAATGCGCCCATGGCCCTGGTTGAACTGGTGGACCGCCCTGAAGTGTCGGAAGACACTACCGCTGACGCGGCCAAGGCTGAGTAAGCTATAATATGGATATAACGCGCGGTGGAGCAGCCTGGTAGCTCGTTGGGCTCATAACCCAAAGGTCGTAAGTTCAAATCTTGCCCGCGCAACCAACACTCTAGCTAACCAAGCTAGTAGCAAACGCCCACTTTATGTGGGCGTTTTGCTTTGTGCCCGCATGGTGCCAACTTCACGTTTTATCGGCGCCAGTCGTCTAAGGCCATTCGGATGCCGATTTCCACTTGGTGTCATTCCGCAAGCGGGATGAACTGATACTTCTTGATAAAACACAAGAGCTTCTGAGCCATCGCTGTTCTCAAGTACCCCCGTCCGTGAGGGCAGGGGTCAATCACCTCCTGCAGATCGAATACCAAACGGCGCTGGCGATGCAGTGACAAGCAACTCATAAAGCAGAAAGCAAGCTGTCGCTCAGTCTTGCCATGGAAACTCGGAGAACAAGAAGATTTCCAAGTGGGGATTGGCGAGTGCATTTCGCGTAGGGAGTGCAAGCCTGTGTGGATGACTCAAGGTTACTGAGTCGCATTGGAGGCAGCCGTATTCATGCACATCGAAAGCCGCGGTATGCATGCGCTCATCCTTCAGGGATGAAGCGGTAGGTGCATTTGAAATCTCGCGACGCCCGGATCGAGATCAACAACTCTATCGCTCGCCGAGCGAAAACCGCCGCACTGAATCCTGAGTTGGAGTATCCCTGTTTCCCTGCTAACGGCGGGGCATCTGACTCGTTGGCTTGCACCATCGAAAATCTTCTAGATGCCAGGGACAGCATGTTGTGCCGCTGCGCGCAAGCAAAAGTAACGCATCGTTTCCACCAACGCAAACCTTCTTCTGCATCAATCCACGTTCATCGAAGCAAGGCATGGCGTTTTTTAAGAAAAGGTGTTGGCATTGTCCTCGTGTAGACAATCTCGCTTCAAATCTTCTTTCAATTGGCTAACCTTCGGCTTGCATGCACGGTGGCTTCGGCGACGATCTCTCTTGAGTTGAGTCGCATGCAAATAAAGGAGGTTTGTCATGTTGTACTTCATCGAGCTAAGCCAGTTTTCTATTGAGGATCGCGATCACATCAGGGGCTTAAGAACCCAGATGGATGGCAGCATGGGCCGCGCGGTGCGTTGGGTTGAATGGGAAGCGCATAGAGCCTGTGCAAACTCCTGGCCGGACATCACGCTGATCAGTGCGGCGCACTTGGGTTGGAACGAGCTCAAATCCATCGTCAACCAATGCGCGGCGGAAACCATTGTGCTCACAGGCCGAGGAGACTCGCTATTGGGACTGCCGACCTTGCCTCGGGTCGATGTGCTGGATGACCTGCTGGCATTCATGCCAAGACGCTCGTCTTGGGCCGCACCGTCAATGGCCCCAAGAAGAGTCAACGGCCTTCATCGCCGGCACGGAGAGGACATCAACACGACTCCAATGCCGCTCAAGGCAAACAGCCCAACTTCTGGAATCAGGAGATAGGCAATTCCCCGATATGGATGTCTTGGCGTCACGCTTTTGACGTCGTTATTTCAATGAACACCAGGCTTGGATATCTTGCGCCCGTGTATGTCCAGCACCTATAAATTTGAGCTGCTGACGGGGATGGGACTTAGCGAATCGTGTGCGCTGCAAATACTGCCTCGTGTCCGGATGACCGGTTTCGATCCGCAGGAAATCGTCTGGTCCAAAGGAAGTGGTGTTGCCGCCTGGACCTACATCGTTTCCGGGCTGGTAGGCGCCAGCGTCCCGATACAGGAGGGGGGCAGCATTCATGTCGATATCTATGGAAACCGCACCTGGTTCGGGGAAGAAGCGCTGCTCAATCGCTACCCTTCGTCCTTCGAGTATGTCTGCCTCACTCCCGTGAGAACTGTAGAGATTCCAGCCGCTGACGTGCTCGCGGCGTTCCAGCGTGAACCGGAGTTTGCCCGCTACGTAGCCCTTTTGATGGCCTGGCGAAGTCGCCGGAGTGCGGAGATGGCCGTGCTGATGAAGCAAGGCAGCCCGGCCTTGCGAGTGGTCATGGGCCTGGCTTTATTCGCGGAGGCGCTGCAATACCAATCATCGCGTCCTCCCACGCAGGGCGCGGAAGGTGTTTCGGTGAAGATCCCTGTCAAACAGTCGATAGTGGCTTCGATATGCGGCGTCTCGCGCAGCGCTTTCTCGGAGGTGGTCCGGCAACTTGCCTTGGCAGGATGGTTGCGTCTGGACTATGCGACGCTAGAGCTGTGTTCCGTCCGGGCCTGGTTGCGGTTTTCACTGAAGCATCGGCAGACCCGCATGAACGTAAAGAAGCCCTCCATAGGTGAGCTCCTTCTTTTGATGGATGAAGCCTCCAGGCCTTAATCTGATCGTGGTGGCAGGATGGCGGTCGATGTTGGCCGCGGACGTCGAGCGTATGCAGATCGCCTTCTCGCTTTGACTTCTCCAATATGCGCCTCACGGCGGTCGCATCCCGGCCACCAATGCCGTGGCGTTCGCAAAATATTGATGGCCTGAGCTGGCGCGTCTCACACCTCTATGTAGTCGGCCAGTTCCGCCGCATCTCCTGCTATCTCTACGTTTAGCGCCACTCTTGCACTTTGGTGAAACGTTGCACTGGCGTAGCGGCGATGAAACTCGACCGGGCGATCAATACCCCGTTTGTCAATTCGTTCCCTGAATCAGGGGTTTCGTACCTCAAAAGACCCGTTTGGTTCCTTATTCACCCGCCGACGTGTGGTTTCGTTATCTTCGATAAATACCTTGTGCACAGCGAGAAAACGAAGTGATGAAACCCATGCGAAACGCTCCAGAAGCCTCTCTCCATAGCAGCACAGTTGTTGTTTGCTTACCGCGGACCACCGCGTGTGTTTCTGAGAACTACATCACGGCGTTTTCAAATACACGTCGAGATTGTCTTCATGTAGACAAAGCCCGGGTCGATTTTGTTTGCGCTGAATATGCTTGCCATCAACTTCGCATAGCAGGCAATCGATGCCTGTTGTGAATCTGAAATAAGTTTTACCCAGGGAGCAAGAACCATGATGTACTTTATTGAACTGAGCCAATTCTCGGCAGAGGACCATGTCATAACCCGGCCGCTCAGGGCGCAGATGGGCCGCCGCGAACGCAACACCACGCACTGGCTTGAATGGCGAGGTGATCAATCCAGTGAAAGCTTCTGGCCCGACGTCACGCTTATCAATGCGGCGCGTCTGGACTGGCGGAAACTCAAATCCATCGTTGATGAATGCAGGGCCGACACCATCGTCCTCACGGGCCGCAGTGATTCGATGCTCTCCCTGCCTGTATTGCCGCATATCGCAAGCCTGGGCGATCTGCTGCCGCTCATGTCCGGGCCCGGACTCTTCCCGCCGGCAAGGCCTTCCGACAATTCCCGTGGCTCACAAAGCCACCGCCCTCTATGGGTCGACACGACACCCATGCCCGCCGGGGCCTTGTTTTGACCTCGCCCCTTCTTCGGCATATCCAACAAGTTCATTGCATGAGCATTTCAAGCCTGTAGGCCATCTTTATGTCTAGTTCATACACCTACCAGCTGCTAACGGGATTGGGCCTCAGCGAGCGCTACGCGATCCAGATGTTGCCCCGCGTGAAAATGACCAATTTCGATGTGGGCCGGGTTATCTGGCCGAAGGGTGGGCAGGTGCAAGCCTGGACCTACATCATCTCTGGATTGGTAGGCGCCAGCGTTCCCCTGCAAGAAGGCGGTTGCATCCAGGTCAACATCTACGGGCCGCGCACCTGGTTTGGCGAAGAGCCCTTGCTCAATCGCTATCCCTCGTCCCTGGACTATGTCTGCCTGACTCCTGTGCGCGTGGTCAGCATATCGGCTACCGATGTGATGGCCGCCTTCAACGACCAGCCCGAGTTTGCCCGCTTTGTCGCGCTCTTGATGGCCTGGCGTAGCCGGCAGCACGCGGAGCGGGTTGTTCTGGTGAAGCAGGGTAGCCCGGCCTTGCGGGTTGTGATGGGCCTGGCCCTGTTCGCTGAGGCGATGTACTACAACTCGGCTCGCCCGCCCACTCAGGGCCTGGATGGCGCATCCGTGGAAATCCCGGTCAAGCAATCTGTCGTTGCTTCAGTGTGCGGGGTGTCGCGCAGCGCTTTTTCCGAACTGGTGCAGCATTTGGCCTCAGCCGGGTTTGTGCGGGCCAACTATGCAACGCTTGAGCTGCTTTCCATCGAAACCTGGTTGCGGTTCTCACGCAAATACCAGAAGAGCCGGATGAATGCCACAAAGCCCACGATAGAAGAACTCATGTCGCTGTTGCAGCAGGAATCTCTTTTGGTCTGACGCGCTTCGGCAGGTGCATGAGCAGAGCCGGACTGCTCATGTAAAGGTACCGCCACTTTGGGCTCCCGCTCCGGCAGCCTGAAAACCTTTCACCAGGACTCCGGCCGGCAAGCCGTTGCTGCAGGCTTGCGTCGGCTCGCCTGCTTTCGCTTCCCCCTTTCTCTTCTCTACCTGTCCACTGCGTATCGCGCGGTCTGCGCATTCCGTGCGCGGAGAACCCGGCGTTCCATTCAACCCGTGCGTGACCAACCGCACGAAGCGACAGCTAAATCGGCACTAAGCGACAAAGATTGTTTTTCTAAAGACAATCCGGCTTTTTTTTGCGAGGCGGAAAGCCTAAGCTGAAAAAACAAAGTAAGTCTAAAGAAATATCTGTATCAAGCGTATGGCCTCATTTGGTCTTCAGATTAGAAGTATTTCAAAAGATGACTAGTTCTTAGGTATTCGTGAAATAAGTTCTTTTGAGGCCATGCCCATCCTCAAGAGCACGTGAGATCCAGAGGAGAGACAAGAATGCGGGCGCCAACACCGTTTTTGCCATTCGAAGAGTCAGGTTCCGGGCCCGCAGACCAAGCTGCGGAATCGCAACCATCCGCGCCCATGGACACCGGGCTCGCCTGCCTCGTGATGCTCTCGCAGTTTCACGCCGTGGCGGCGGATCTCGACAAGCTGCGCCATGAATTCAGCCACAACGGCCAGGCCCTGGGCGTTGTTGAAATCCTCAATGCGGCCAAAAGCCTGGGCCTGGTTGCCGCGCAACGGCGTCCTTCGCCCGCACGCCTGGCGCTGGCCGCCATGCCGGCCATCGCTACCGACAAAGGCGGCGAGTTCTTTATCATCGCGCGCGTCGACCAGGGAAAAGTCCTGATCCAGGACCCCGCCGCATCCGGGCCGCAAATTATTGAGCTCGCCGAATTCGAGGCGCGCTGGTCCGGCGAGCTGATCCAGATCACCTCCCGCGCCTCACTGGCCGGCGAGCTGTCCAAGTTCGACTTCAGCTGGTTCATCCCCGCCGTCGTCAAATACCGCCGCGCACTGCTCGAGGTCTTGCTCGTCTCCCTCGTGCTGCAGTTCTTCATGCTCGTCACGCCGTTGTTCTTCCAGGTGGTGATGGACAAGGTCCTGGTCCACAACGGCCTGACCACCCTGCATGTGGTGTGCATAGGCCTGCTGGTTATCTCGGTTTTCGACGTGGTGCTCACCGGCCTGCGCAGCTATGTCTTTGCGCACACCTCCAGCCGCATCGACGTCGAGCTGGGCGCGCGCCTCTTCAGGCACTTGCTGGCCCTGCCGATGGAATACTTCACCGCCAGGCGCGTGGGCGATTCCGTTGCCCGCATCCGCGAGCTGGAAAGCATTCGTTCCTTCCTCACGGGCAATGCCATCACGGTGGTGCTGGACCTGCTGTTCTCCGTGGTCTTCCTCGCGGTGATGCTCTACTACAGCGTGTGGCTGACGCTGATCGTGGTGGTGTCGCTGCCCTGCTATGCGCTGCTCTCCGTGCTGTTCACGCCAATCCTGCGTGTGCGGCTCAATGAAAAATTCAACCGCGGCGCCGAAAACCAGGCCTTCCTGGTTGAAACCATAGGCGGCATAGACACCGTCAAATCCATGGCGGTCCAGCCGCAGTGGGCGCAGAAATGGGACATGCAGCTCGCCGCCTACGTCGCCGCCGGCTTTCGCACCACCACCATAGGCACCCTGGCCAACAACGGCGTCTCGCTGGTCAGCAAGCTGGTCACCGTCGCCACCATCTGGCTGGGCGCCCAGCTGGTCATTGAGGGCAAGATGTCCGTCGGGCAGCTCATCGCCTTCAACATGCTCGCCGGCTACGTCGCCGCGCCCGTCATCCGCCTGGCGCAGCTCTGGACGGAATTCCAGCAGGTCGGCATCTCCATGCAGCGCCTGGGTGACATCCTCAACACCCGCCCCGAAATCGCCGGCAACAAAAGCGCCATGCCCCAGATTGACGGCACCATCGAATTCGACGCCGTCACCTTCCGCTACCGGCCCGACGCACCGCAGGTGCTGCGCGGCATCAGCTTTACCGCCGCCGCCGGGGAAGTCATCGGCATCGTCGGCCGGTCAGGCTCCGGCAAGAGCACGCTCACCAAGCTCGTGCAGCGCATGTACCTGCCCGACCAGGGTCGCGTGTTGATAGACGGCGTCGACCTCGCCACCACCGACGCGACCACCGTGCGCCGCCAGCTCGGCGTGGTGCTGCAGGAGAACATGCTGTTCAACCGCAGCATCCGCGACAACATCGCGCTGGTCAACACAGGGCTTCCTCTCGAAGCGGTCATCGCCGCCGCCAAGCTGGCCGGTGCGCATGAATTCATCATCGAACTGCCCGAAGCCTACGACACCATGGTGGGCGAGCACGGCGCCACCCTCTCGGGCGGCCAGCGCCAGCGCATCGCCATCGCGCGCGCCCTGATCAGCAATCCCCGCATCCTGATTTTTGACGAAGCCACCAGCGCACTCGACTACGAGTCCGAGCGCATCCTCAAAGACAACATGAAACTGATCTGCGCGGGGCGCACCGTCCTGGTCATCGCCCACCGGCTCTCCACAGTCCGCGACGCGGACCGCATCATCGTCGTCGACAAGGGGCAGATCGTCGAACAGGGCTCGCACGAGGAGCTGCTGGCTCGCCCCGACGGGCAGTACGCCCATTTGCACCGGATGCAGGGGGCATGAGCATGCATGCCTTCAAACAACGTATCGGCGCGGTCGGCGAGCTGCTGCAGCGCTACAAGGCTGTCTTCGCCATCGCCTGGGCAGACCGCAAGCAGTCCGACACCCGAGGCTACAGCGCCGCCGAGGCGCAGTTCCTCCCCGCCGTGCTCGCCGTGCAGGAAACCCCGGTGCCCGCCGCGCCACGGGTGCTCATCTGGCTGCTCGTGAGCTTCGCCATCATTGCCGTGTCGTGGGCCATATTCGGAAAAATCGACATCGTCGCCGTCGCCAGCGGCAAGATTGTTCCCAGTGGCTCCACCAAGGTGGTGCAGCCGCTCAGCGCGGCCGTCGTCAAGGCCATCCACGTGCGGGACGGCCAGGCCGTCAAGGCCGGCGACCTGCTGGTCGAGCTCGACGCCAGCACCGAGACCGCCGACATTGAACACGCCCGCGGCGAACTCGAAGCGGCCCGGCTGCAGGCGGCCCGCGCCAGCGCCATGCTCGATGCGATGGCGCGCGGTGTTGCACCCGCGCTGCCGCGTCAGCTCCAGGCTTCCACCGACCGGCTGGGCGAGGCCGCGCGAATGCTCGAAGGGCAATACAGCGAATACCTCACCAAGCTCGCCCGCAGCGAGGCGGAAATCACCACACGCCAGGCCGACTTGCGCGCAACGCAAGAGCAGGTCCTCAAGCTCGAAGCCAC
>Ga0102589_1005901_pt1 | contig 10403 bp, 8 predicted proteins | sample AraplaMF_Col_mLB_FD_76858 | JGI IMG/M metagenome (GOLD analysis project Ga0102589, IMG submission 76858) | Arabidopsis root microbial communities from the University of North Carolina, USA - plate scrape MF_Col_mLB | ecosystem: Host-associated > Plants > Roots > Endosphere | place: USA... | reverse complement strand
CTTTCACTTTACGTGAATCAGCTTCTATAGATGTGATTTCTGGATTTTCTTTTGGAACAACTGGAAAATCATGCAAACATGATAAAAGTGTATGCAACTTCATTTCACTAAACCCTCTCTACATTGTGTATTTATCTCTTTTTTAATAAGCAACACGTTACCTCCTAAATATGTAAAATAGGAGGTAAGTGCTACGGTGTCTAATAAATAGACTTATTTATAATTAGGGCTCTTACAGCCTCAAATTAAGTAACTCTTCTATAAAGAACTCACTTCCACCAATTGTACCATAAAACGTACTAGGTTACCTTTAATTCCCGAAGTAAATTCTAATTTTTGAGCCTTCTTTCACTTTAGCTCCTGCTTCTGGGGACTGCTTAATGACTTTCTCTCCGTCTCCACTTATATCAAGCTTCAAATCGACGAGTTGCGTCTGTAAGTCTTTCTTTTTCATACCAATTAAATTCGGAACTTCCACAGTTGGTATATCGCCCCATTTATATTCTCTCTCAACTTGTTCTGTTCTCGGTTTCACTCCCATAACAGGAAGTGCATCCCGAAGAATATTCCCAACAATTGGAGCTGCTACTACTCCACCAAATTGCGTTACACCTTTCGGATTATCAACAGCAACATAAACAACAATTTCCGGATCATCTGCTGGAGCAAAACCGATAAAAGATACAATATAATTATTCTCTAAATATTTACCATCTTTCACTTTTTGAGCCGTACCTGTTTTTCCACCTACACGATACCCATCAATGAAAGCACCTTTACCAGATCCTTTTGCTACAACATTTTCTAAAGCATACCGAACTTTTTCTGAAGTTTCCTTGGAAATAACTTTTCTTTTTTCTACAGGTGTCTTTTTGCTTACAACTTGATTGTTTTTCGGATCAATAAATTCTTTAGCTATATACGGTTGATACAAAGTTCCACCATTTACAGCCGCTGCTACTGCCGCTACTTGTTGGATTGGCGTAACAGAAACACCTTGACCGAATGAAGTTGTTGCTTGCTCAACTGGACCGACTTTATCTAAATTAAATAAAATCCCACTACCTTCACCTTGCAGATCAATTCCAGTCTTCTGTCCAAAGCCAAAATTACGAATGTATTTAAACAATCGGTCTTTACCAAGGCGATCACCCAGTTCAATAAATCCTGGGTTACAAGAGTTTTGAACTACTTCTAAAAACGTTTGGCTACCATGGCCTCCTGCTTTCCAGCATTTCAATCTTGCTCCACCAACTTCAGCTGCTCCATCATCATAAAACGTATCTTTCTCTAAGTCTACTAAATTTTCATTCAAAGCTGCAGCTAATGTAATAATCTTAAATGTTGAACCAGGCTCATACGTACTCCATACTGGTAAATTTCTATTGTACACTTCTGGAGAAACGCTTTGGAAATCTGCCGGATCAAAACTCGGCCGACTCGACATACCTAAAATTTCACCATTTTTCGGATTCATCGCAATCGCAATCATACCATCTGGATTATATGTCGACTCTGCAATATTCATTTCTCTTTCCATAATTCTATTAATACGTGCATCAATTGTTAAACCTAAATTCAAACCAGCTTCTGGTTTTTTGAAGTCATCACCAACATTAGGCATCCTTTGTCCTTTTGCATCTGCAAAAAAACGCACATGGCCTTCATCACCATTTAGCTCTTTATCATAATATTTTTCTAGCCCCATAAGACCTTGGTTATCACTACCAGCAAACCCTAATACGTGCGATAAAAAGTTACCAAATGGATAGTACCTGATAGAGTCTTCTGCGATATAAACACCTTTCAAGCTTAATCCTCGTACCTCTTTCGCTTTATCATGCGATATTTTCCTTCCGCCTTTATCTAACCTTACAATTGATTCTTTTTTTGTAATTCTCTTGTAAATCTCATCTTTTTCCACACCTAATACTGCAGCTAACTTCTCTGCAGTCTCTGCTGGTTTTTCAATTTGCCTCGGTACAACAAAGACAGTTGGAGCACTTTTATTCGTAGCAAGTTCCACACCATTTCGGTCTAAAATCTTCCCACGTTCAGGTTCAAAAGTAATATTACGACTCCATGAATCTTTCGCACGATCCGTTAACATATTCCCAAGAAAAAATTGCACATATCCAAGACGAATATCGATGATAGTGAAAATAAGTATACCTGATATGAGTATAAAAATAAGTCTTTTTCTAACTGTTACATTTGATACACGCATATTGGAACAAGCCTCCCTTACGCCTAGCTTGTTCCAATATATGCTTGTACTTATTTAATTAGAACTTGGCTTTTCTGCTTCTTGTTGTGGTTCAAGTGGCGGTACAAGTGTTACACCTAACTCTGTACCAGGTTGCAACAACGTTCCTTCTGGCACACTTTGTTCAGTTACGTATCCTGTACCATTAGGTTTTAGGTTAAGCTTTAATGTTTTTGCTAAATTCATAACATCGCGAAGCGCCCAGCCTTGTATATTTGGCATTGTAGGTTTATCCCCCACTAAGAAGACTCGGTCACCCTTCAATGTTTGTTCTGTCGCTTTCGGTACTTGTTGCTGTACTTTCCCTTCACCTAATACGATTGGACGAAGTTTTGCTTTATCAATAGCTTTTTTCGCTTCTTCCATCGTTTTTTCGGTTACATCTGGAACAGCAGTTTGCTGCTCTTTCACATATTTCTTCGGATCTTTCACTTCATTAGGTTTAATCTTTAAATACTCTAAACTATTCTTCGTTACATATTTAAAAATATCAGCTAAAGGTTGTGCGCCACTCTCATCATCTTTCAACTTCGGTTTTTTAACAGCTACATATACAACAAGTTGTGGGTCATCCATAGGTGCCATACCTAAGAAAGAGAATATGTAATTCTCTCTTCCTGTCATATAGCCACCTTTTCCATCCGGAATTTGCGCTGTTCCTGTTTTACCACCAACTGAATATCCATCGACTTTATAAGCAGTTCCCGTTCCTTTGGGCGATGTAACAACACGTTCTAATAACTGTCTTACTTGCGCCGCTGTTGCTTTCGTAACAGGTTTCCCTACTTCTTCTGGCTTATGTTCTAATTTTACTTCGCCTGTTATTGGATCTACAATTTTATCAATTGTATAAGGCTTCATCATTTTCCCATCATTTGCAATAGCTGTTGCAGCTTGCACAAGCTGGATTGGCGTTACAGTAGAACCTTGTCCAAAAGCTGTTGTTACTTGCTGTATTTGCTGATCGAATATAATTGTATTTGACCCTTCACCAGGTAAATCAATGTTCGTTTTTTCATCTAATCCAAAACTATGAATATATTTTCGGAAACGTTCTGGGCCAAGTTTTTGATCCCCTAAAATCGCAAACGCTACGTTGGAAGAACGCTCTACCCCTTCATCGAACGTGATAGATCCCCATCCAGCACCGCCGTTATGATCTTTTATTTTTCGGTTTCCGACTTGATAAGTACCAGACTGATAATAATCTTGTCCCTTATACACACCTTCATTAATAGCTGCTGCTAGCGTGAATATTTTCATTGTTGATCCAGGTTCAAATGCATTTGCAATTGCGTCATTATAAAAATACTTATTATTCTCTTGATTCGGATCATAACTAGGCTTACTAGACATCCCTAATATTTTCCCTGTTTTTGGATCTGCAACAATTGCTATTAAACTTTCTGGTTCATAATGTTTACTCGCTTCTTTCATCGCGTCTTCTAAATAACTTTGAATACGCTGGTCAAGCGTTAAATATACATTATCTCCATTTTTAGGTGCCTCTACATTCACTTTCCCACCATCAAGAGACACACCTTTACGGTCACCTGTATAAGCTACTTTTCCGTTAGAAGCTCCTAAATACTTATCTAAACTCTTTTCTAAACCAAATTGCCCTTTAGCAATCCCCTTATCATCAGGTCTCGCATGACCTACGACATAAGATGCGAAATCACCGTTTGGATATACCCTTGCATTTTCTGTAATAAAAGATATTCCAGGCAACTTTAATGCTTCTATTTGATCTTTCTGTTCTTTCGTCAAGCCCCTACCTAATTTCCCGAATTCTACTTGACTTCTGCCTTCTTTATTTAACGTAGCTAAAATCTTCTTTTCATCTGTTCCGAGTACTCCCGCAATTTTCTTTGCGGTATCCTCTTTATTCTCAACCTGATTCGCACCTTTTAATTCCGCTACAAGCTTATAAGAGTTTGCATCTTGCGCTAATACATGGCCGTTTTGATCATAAATCGTCCCGCGATTCGCTTCCAGAACTCCTGTTTTACCATGTTTTTGCTGAGCGAGTTTATCCAAATCTTGATTATGCACTGTTCCTGTTGCTTGTATGTAAAAAAATCGGGCTAATAACAGCAAAAAGAGCAGGAGGAATAAAATCATAAAATACCCTGCTCCCTTATTGGTATGAAATTTAGTCATAGTTCTCTTCATTTTCCCTTCACACCTATTGCCTTATTTGAGGCCTTTCACATTATTCGCATTAATTTCTAGCCCGTGTTTTTTCGCAACTTCAGAGATGCGTTCATAACGACTTAACTTCTCTACTTCAGCTTGTAATTCTTGATTTTCTTTTTGCTGCTGTACAATTTTTTGTTCTATCGTCGCAGCTTCTACATTAACTTGATAAAGACCTGCTTTATTTCCAATAAACGCTACACAGGCATACAATAAAAAGCCAATAAACGCTACATACAACAGTTTTTCGATTCTTGTAATCTTCGCTTTAGCTTTTGGCTGAACCATCTGCTGTGGGGGCGTTTGAATCTGAACCTCTTCTTGCGCTTGTTGTTTGTACTTTACAGCTAAGTTACTCATACCTCTCTCCCCTTTTTATCTTTTTTCAGCGATTCTCAATTTCGCAGAACGCGCTCGATTATTTTCTTCTAACTCAATATCAGAAGGTAAAATCGGTTTTCTCGTAATAAGCTTTAGTTTCGGCTTAAATTCATCAGGAATAATCGGTAATCCTGGTGGTAATTGTGGCGTTGTACTATTTCGCTTAAACGTCGTTTTACAAATACGGTCTTCTAAAGAATGGAATGTTATAACACTAACTCTTCCGCCTGGCTTGACCATCTCAATTGCAGATTCCAGCGCTTCTTCAAATACTTTCAATTCATCATTTACTGCAATACGGATTGCTTGGAACACTCGCTTTGCAGGGTGTCCACCCGTTCTACGAGCAGGAGCTGGGATACCCTCTTTAATTAGCTCTACTAATTCTGCTGTCGTTTCAATAGCTTTATTCTCACGATACGCTTCAATTTTTCTTGCTATTTGTTTTGAAAATTTCTCTTCACCATACTGGAAGAAAATTCTTACAAGTTGTTCATATGACCAGCTATTTACAACATCATATGCTGTTAACGAGGCATCCTGATCCATTCGCATATCTAACGGTGCATCATGATGATAACTAAAACCACGCTCTGGTGTATCTAATTGTGGGGATGAAACACCTAAATCAAATAAAATACCGTCTACTTCTGTTATACCTAATTCCTGTAGTTTTTCAGATAAATATCGGAAATTACTCTTTACTGTTATGAATTGCTCACCGTATGAAGAGAATTTTTCTTTCGCATTTTGAATCGCTACCTCATCTTGATCAAACGCGATTAATCTTCCGCCTTCAGTTAGTTGGGATAATAAATAAGAACTATGTCCTCCTCCCCCCAGTGTACAATCTACATATGTACCATCTGGCTTTATATCTAAGCCGTCTACTGTTTCCTTCAAAAGCACTGTTACGTGTTTAAACATTGTTGCACCTACTCTTTTTCCAATTAATTATGTTGAATGTATCTCCTCCTCTAAACGCATAATTCACGATTAGAAAACGAAATACTATGAAAGAACGACTCATTTAACTTGCCTACAGAGGCAGCATACTATACAAATCGCTATTTTCTTTTATTATATACTAAATTTTATCATCTTTTGCGGGAATTTAAATAAAAAACTGTCGAAAATGATAATAATACGTTTACATTTTGTGCTATTTTGTCATATATTTAAGTATCCTGCATAATTACGATATTCACCATTTTTAAATTAATAATTCAGAAAAATTTCACTTCACAGTAAATTCAACGAGATAAAAATAAAATCCTGCTCCTAAGAGCAAGATTCTATAGTTTTATAACATGATGTTTTCCGTTCCAAGAAAATGATGTTTCCATTACACGATCAACGAAATCTAAACCGTACTGATTTAAATAGTAACATACATTCCACACACGCTCTTGCGGCGCTCCTGATGGGCGGAGTGCAAATTGTATGCGACGGAATTTATTTAATTGCACTTCATGTTTTTTCTCAACATTTCTTTTCAACATTCTTTCCAGCAGTTCAATTTGTTCATTAATTTTGAATTCATTTTTCCCTGCAAATGCACTTAAGCCAGGATCTATTTTCTTCACAAATTGTTGTAATGAAGTATGAATATCAATTATTTCTTTTTTCGCCTCTACAAATCGGTCATCTATCGGTTCCTCTATTTGATTAGACAACCAATTATCACGCAACTTATCTACGTTATTTAAAAACGGATCACTCTCTTGCAATTGTAAATCATGCAAATCTGTCGCAATATCCCTCTCTATATAAGTGATTGTAATACGCGGAACGACAGGCGGCATTCGGAAACCGATCGTATGGAAGACTTGTTGCAATTCACTCCAGTAAGCTAATTCTCCTGGACCTCCAATAAAAGCCAATGTAGGAAATACATACTCTTGCATAAGAGGGCGCGTTACAACATTATTACTAAAGCGCTCTGGGCTCCTTTCCATCTCATCAATCAATTCCTCATATGAAAAGGAATACGCTCCATCCTTCCCAACAAACTTGCCTTGATTGTCTTCAAGCAACACTCGCTCATTATCAATTTCCATGAATATATGTACTGCATTAGACTTCGTTTCAATAATTGGTTTATACCCTAATTCTTTAATTACTTCCTGTTGGTTATGAAGCCCCTCTTGTACGTCTTTATACTTTCCTACAATTTGTTTAAAAAACGGAACTTCTAATTTCCTTAATTCAGGATGATGCGAATCGACAAGAATTAAACCAGAATTCACGAACATTTTCATAATAAGATGACCAAAGAAATCTACATACGTATTTGATTTCTCCAAAGAATCATCAATAAATTGAAGTACATCCTTTGTAAAATTCGTTTCAGGGTATGTTTTAAAAATTTCTTCAATCCACTTTCTACAGTCTTCCAAAGAAAGCTCAGACTCTGAAGCACTCGCCTTTTTTGGATTACGATCATGAAAAATAGTTTTTTTTATTTTTTTATTCTTCGTTACAAAAGTATGATTAATTTCATCCATATCATGGTCTTCACCAGCAATCCAGAAAACAGGAACGACTTTAACACCTAAACTTTCTTCCTTTTCCTTCGCAAGCTGTAAAACTGAAATAATTTTATGAATCGTGTAAAGCGGCCCTGTTAATAACCCAGCTTGTTGCCCAGCTATTACAACATATGTATTTTCATCTCCAAGCGATTTTACATTTTGAATTGTAGTTTCTCCCGCTTGTAATTTTGTATTATATTCTAATAAATGCGCTACTAAATCTTGGCGGAAAAATTCCCTCTCACGCAAATCTTGTACACGCTGTTTAAAAGCATCTTCTGTTAACATATAATCAAAACACGACTGTATCTCTTTTTTACCGTTCATATAGTCCGCTACAACACCTTGTTGCGGAACAGAGATTTCTTTTATCTCCATATAATTCTTCCTTTCGTATCCTGTTCTCTCACCAATCCACATTGTAGTCAATGTTGCACGTAAAAGCAAAGAATTACACTTATACTTTTACTTCTAATCCTTTTATTGCATCAAATAAAAATTGAAGTGTCGGAACGGATCTTCGCTGTTTCTCGGCTTCTTCTAATACATACCCAACAATCGCACCAATTTCCGTTTGTCTATTCGCTCTTACATCTGCCAGCATAGATGATGTATTACGAGACGTTCTTTCACATACGTGACATACCAGTTCCCATACTATTTCTTTTTCTTCTTTAACAAGAAAAGCGACTTCATGAAATACTTGCTCCATCATCTGATAAAAAAATGGATTCGTAATCAAATCTCCGTTCTTGACTTGTAATAATGCTGTTAATGGATTGATACATACATTAACAACTAATTTTTTGTGCATAACACCCTTCCAATCCTCTTCTATTTGAATTGGAAAATGGGAAAAAGGAAAGCAGTTAAACATTTTTTCAAAATGTTTAGACCGACCGTGCACAATTCCAAACTTTGTTACACCTATCCCAGTATGATAAACGGTATGTATTCCTTCTTTTTTTGCACCATGCTCTACAATTCCAACTGCAATATTTTCATTCTCTATTTTCTGCATAGCATGAAGATGTGACATTCCGTTTTGCAAAAAGATTAATGAGGATTTCCCTTGCACAAAAGGTAGTATGTCAGTTATATGATATTGTTTAACAGCAATAAATATATAGTCTAGCTGCTGGTCTAACATACTTTCTATTGGTAAAACTGGCGGGAATACCGTTTCGCGTTTCCCCTCCCTAATACAAGTTACACCCGTTATATTCAATTCGTCAGCCTGCTTAGCTGTCCTTGTAAACAACGTAACATCTTGATTACTTTTTTGTAAATAAAACGCATATAATAGACCGATAGCTCCTGGTCCCACAACTCCGATTTTCATTATCACACAAGGAACTCATTCGAACACGATACATAAGTCCCTTTTTCCCCTCCCCTTTTTATCCCGCAAACACCCAATTGATACGGGATCATAATTAACTAAAGATGAACAAATGCCACCTCTTCTTCCAATATGTATATACTACTTATTAATATGCTCCTACTCTTAGTTTAGCAAATCCTCAAAAAAATAATAAAAGAAATATACTATCATCTTCATAAAAATAAAAAAATGAGTTATAATATTATTATAAATATTTTTACTTTTCTGCATTCAACGAGACAAGAAAAGGATGTGATGTTATGGGATTCCCAAAAGTTGAGCGCTTGCTCATCAATTATAAAACATTAGACGAGTTTAAAAAATTTAAAGGTTGCGGAGCTCAAGAACTATCCATGTTAGAAGAATTACAAGCGAACATTATTGAAAACGATAGTGAATCTCCATTTTACGGTATTTATTACGGCGGATCACTCATTGCACGTATGAGTCTATACATGAAAAGGAACGGTGGGGAACCATTCGAAATTACAGGTACTTACCTAGAACTCTATAAACTTGAAGTGCTACCAACTTTCCAAAAACAAGGATTCGGAGAAATGCTTGTAAATTATGCGAAAGGGTTGCAGTTTCCAATTAAAACGATCGCACGTATCCATTCAGCTGGTTTTTGGGATAAATTAAATTTCCAGCCTGTATCAGTACCTGATGGTGATTTTTACGTTTGGAACCCAGAAACAAATTTGAATGCGGTTACAAACGAAGAGTCTGCATAAGAAATAAAAAAACAGCTACATAGCAGCTGTTTTTTTTATTTCTTTAACTTCTCTAATTTCCCATTCGAACGAGCACTATTTCTTTCTGCTACCATTACACTTCTTTTTTGATCGATATAATCAAGCAATGTTCTATATTCTTCCTCATATACTGATAATCGTTCCAAAAGACTCTCTTTCTCTGTTTGTAACGATTCAATTTGCTGTTGCAACACCATTAAAGAGTTTTCATCTTTATAATTTTGCAAGAAATCAATAACATCATTCAATGTAATTGACGTAGGCTCTAATACCTTCGTCTCTTTCACTTCATAATTTTCCACTTTACGCAGTTGCTTCGCTTCTTCAATACGTTCTTTGTATTGCTTTCTAACGTAAGAATTCCATCTAAAACCACATGCTGCTGGTGTTCGTGATAAATGTCTTCCCACTTCTTTAAAGGCAGATAATTGCGTTCCGCCTTCTCGAATATGCCGGAGTACTACTTCTGCCAGAAGCAAATCTTCATCATCAGTCCAAGCATCTTGTCTTGTTGTCGCCATCTCTCTAGTCCTCCCTATGCATTTTTTATTAAACATATGCAGTTACTAGAAAAGATAGAATACATCAAATGAAGAATAAGACAAAAAAAATAAACGTAGAAGATATCTTCTACGTTTATTTCCCGCAATTACTTGCTGATTACTTCTTTACCTTTGTAAGTACCGCATGCTTTACATACACGGTGAGCTAATTTCGCTTCACCACAGCTTGGGCACTCTACCATACCAGGTACTGATAATTTGAAATGCGTACGACGCTTTCTTTTTACTGTTTTAGAAGTTCTTCTAAAAGGTACAGCCATTCTTCCCACCTCCTTAAAAGAAATAGTTATTTTCATATGAAGGCCTGAACCAGTCTTCCGA
>Ga0102589_1005899_pt1 | contig 10406 bp, 14 predicted proteins | sample AraplaMF_Col_mLB_FD_76858 | JGI IMG/M metagenome (GOLD analysis project Ga0102589, IMG submission 76858) | Arabidopsis root microbial communities from the University of North Carolina, USA - plate scrape MF_Col_mLB | ecosystem: Host-associated > Plants > Roots > Endosphere | place: USA... | reverse complement strand
GGGTAAATGCTATTTTTAGATTTGATTATCCGATTATCATGGCAATTACATTACTATCATCATTCATGTTAATTCTCGGTAACTTAATTGCTGATATTTTATATGGCGTAGTAGATCCGCGCATTCGCATGAGGGGGTGATTTGGAATGAATAATAGGAGATTTCAAACGATAAAAAGTAGTTTTACGAAAAATAAGTTTGTAGTAATGGGAGTTATTATACTTTCGGTTTTAACGATCGCATCAATTTTTGCATTCGTATCGCCATACGATCCTAGTAAAATGTCGATTCCAGATCGTTTACAAGAACCGAGTTTAAGTCATCCTTTCGGAACGGATGATTATGGAAGGGATTACTTAACGAGGGCGTTATATGGCGGACGCGTTTCACTTGCAGTCGGTTTCCTTGCGATGGTTGTTTCTATTACAATCGGCACTGCAGTTGGAACAATTAGCGGATATTTTGGCGGAAAGTTAGACAACTTTTTAATGCGAGTTGTTGAAGTACTTATGTCAATTCCATCATTCTTTTTAATGCTACTATTAAATGCGTATTTAAAACCAGGAATTACGACGTTAGTTCTTATTATTGGATTACTAACGTGGATGGACACTGCGCGTATCGTAAGGGCAGAAACGTTATCTGTAAAAGAGCGAGAGTACGTTTTATACGCAAAAGTATCAGGACAAAAATCACTCATGATAATTGTAAGACATATCATTCCTAACATTTTATCAACCATTATAATCGCCGCGACATTAACTATTGCGACATCGATTTTAATGGAATCATCACTTAGCTTCTTAGGATTAGGTATTAGAGAACCAGATTCTTCTTGGGGCAGCATGCTAAACAATGCGCAAGGATATATTGGTGAAGCTTGGTATTTAACACTCTTCCCAGGATTTCTTATCCTTTTAACGGTACTTAGTTTTAACGTAATTGGTGAAGCGCTTAAGAAAGCTTTCGCGCCAAAAGGAGCTGGACATGAAAACTAACGTGTTAAGTGAAAGGAGTGAGAAACGTGTCTGAAAAACTACTAGAAGTGAAAAATTTAAAGACTTCTTTTTTCATAGAAAGTGGCGAAGTTGAAGCAGTTCGCGGCGTTACATTCCGCTTAAATAAAGGAGAAGTAGTCGGTATCGTTGGGGAGTCTGGAAGCGGAAAGAGTGTAATGGCAAAGTCCGTTATGTCTCTCGTTACGTCGCCAGGGAAAGTGAAAGAAGGAGAGATTCTTTTTCATAATGAAAACATCCTTTCTAAATCTGAAAAAGAATTGCGTTCTATTCGAGGAAATCAAATTTCACTTATCTCTCAAGATCCAATGTCGGCGCTAAATCCAGTCGTGAAAATTGGGAAGCAAATGACGGAAGTAATTATACGACATCAAAAAGTGAAAAAGAAAGAAGCAGAGCAAATCGCGGTCAACTTGTTAAAACAAGTCGGTCTTTCTTCACCAGAAGAAAGGGTGAAACAATATCCGCATGAACTAAGCGGAGGTATGAAGCAGCGAGTTATGATCGCAATGGCGATGTCTTGTAACCCTGACCTTCTTATTGCGGACGAACCGACGACAGCACTTGATGTAACGATACAAGCACAAATACTAGATTTAATGAAAAACTTAAAAAACGAAACGAACATGGCGTTACTTCTTATTACGCATGACTTAGGAATAGTCGCACAAAACTGTACACGCGTTATCGTTATGTATGGCGGACTTATTATGGAAGAAGGACCTGTACTTGATATTTTCCAATCGCCGAATCATCCATATACGAAAGGGCTATTAAACTCTCTGCCAAAAATAGCGAACGGCGTAAAAGAAAGACTCGCTCCGATTCAAGGTGTAACACCAAACTTATTAAACCCACCACAAGGTTGCCCGTTCGCAGAGCGTTGCCCGCATACGATGGACATTTGTGAAAAAGAACGTCCACCATATTTTGAAATCGGAAACGAAAGACGTTCCATGTGCTGGCTAAACGATAGGGCGGTAGGTGATTTTCATGCATGAAGAAAACTTAATTGAAGTTCGGAACTTAAAAAAGTATTTTCCTATTAAAAAAGGACTATTCGGCAGAAAAACAGAGCAATTAAAAGCAGTCGATGACTTAAGCTTCACTATTAAAAAGGGTGAAACATTCGGGTTAGTAGGAGAATCTGGATGCGGAAAATCAACGACAGGAAGAAGTATCATTCGCTTACACGATGTCACTTCAGGTAACGTTTTATTTGATGGAAAAGATATCGCAAGTTTAAAGGAAAGTGAACTAAAAGAATATCGAAAACGAATGCAAATCATTTTCCAAGATCCATACGCATCATTAAACCCGGCAATGAATGTATTCCAAATTATTAGCGAACCGATGAACATTCACGGTTCTTACACAGCCGAAGAAAGAAAAGAAATCATTCTAGACCTACTCAAAAAAGTTGGCCTAAAAGAAGAACACCTATATCGCTACCCGCACGAATTTAGCGGAGGCCAAAGACAGCGAATTAGCATCGCGCGCGCACTATCTGTAAAACCGGACTTCATCCTATGTGACGAACCAATCTCAGCACTCGACGTCTCAGTCCAAGCACAAGTCGTAAACATGCTGCAAGACATCCAAGAAGAAACAGGCGTCACATACTTATTCATCGCACATGACCTATCTATGGTAAGACACATATCAGACCGAATCGGAGTCATGTACTTAGGAAACATAGTAGAAATTGCCGACAGCGAAGACCTATACACAAAACCGGCACATCCATACACACAAGCACTACTCTCATCCATGCCAGAACCAGACCCAACAAACGCAGGCAAAGAACGAATCATTCTGCAAGGTGAAGTTCCAAGCCCGCTCAACTCACCATCCGGCTGCAAATTCAGAACGCGCTGCAAATTCGCCACTGAAAAATGCGCACAGGAAGTACCGAAAATGGTTGAGATTGCGAAAGGGCATCAGGTGGCCTGTCATTTGTTTTAGAGGGAGAGCACTAAGGGGGACCTGGTGCTTTTTTCTTTTGTGCTGGGGTGTGGGATTGGTTGTAGACTAATGGTCAGTGATTGTTTATAGTTGCATTTCCTGTTATATAATTTTCCTTATTTTTCAACTATAATTGTAATGATATGTTAGATTGTATATTTTATCTTTAATATATTTAATGGAAGGGGGACTCTCTATGAAATTGCTTCGTTTATTTCTCATTTTCACTCTTGTTGTATTGTTAAGTGCATGTAATACAGCAACAAAAGTCACAAAGGTTCAAAAAAATGGCGAAACGACTTTAACAATTGGTTCTTTGCAGGGGTATTACGATGTACAAACGCTTAAAGCTGAAAAAGGAAATGTGGAAATTCCTTATGAGGCAGCAGTTGAAGAAGGTACGATTTTATTGCAAGTCACAAAAGACGATAAGGTCATTTATGAAGAAGAAGTCACTTCTCAAAAAGAAGGTTTGCTTTCTTTTGAAGCGCCAAAATCCGGATCATATGATTTAATTGTACGTGTGAAGGGTGAAGAAGAGAAAGCGAAAGGAATTCAAATACATACGAAGCTATGAAAAAACGGCAAGCGGAGTATACTCGCTTGCCGTTTCCATTTCCAGTTGGTTCTGGCATAACAAATGCTCATCAATTTCAAGAAGTGAACGTAAAGTAATTCTAAAATATACAATATTTCACTTTCGGCGATGTAATCTCTAATAAAAGATTCAATAAATTTCATAATATAAATATTTAATTCTAATCATTAAAAATCCTACTTTTTCTTACTTTAATTGTTTCTAAAATATAAAGAAGAATACCTAAACCAAATATCTTTTCAGCATTAGAAATATTATTACCTAATTTAATAATAGGTACATTTAATCCGAATCTTTCACTCCATTCTAAAGGCATATATCCCCTCTTGCAGTTTATTAATATACGATCATCCATTGTATGAAAAGACGTTTCGAAAAAATCAAATTCCACTTCTATCTCAGAAATTTTTATCGCTTTTTCATTCATCAAAGAACCACGTACCATTCCAAATCCTTGTATCATATTTTCTTTAAACATACCTATACAATTATAATTGGAATCATAAATAGCCCAATCATAATTTTCAACTTCACTTTGAAAATATGCAAGAATTTCTCCATCACTTGCTTCCAATCCAAAAACTTCTTTATTTTTTAAAATAGGTAATGTTGAAGAAATCATCTTTGTTCCTGCTACATATCTTCCATCAGGAGTATATAAACCTAAATGTTTATTATTGCCGGGTAATTCTAACAAAACATAAGTATCAATATCCCAAAATGTTAAATCATTTTTAACTATATTTTTTTCTAGTAAATTTCCTTTTCTTAATTGCCAAAATCCAATACTAAAAAATACAAGAAAAGCTATAATAATTAAGATTACTGGTCCCCAATTAATATTACCCCAAGTATTATACATACCAATTAATCCATAAAGAAAAAGCCCAGTTCCAATTAAACACTTAAACTTCCCTTTTTTTTTATAATACTCAAATAATTCCACGCAAACACCTCTATCAGTTGGTCTTAATATTTCAATTATCCTTCAAATAGGGGGCACATTACCGAAAGTTAAAAATTGTACACTAAGGGTGTAAAAACCTATTATAGCAGGTTTTATAGAGCATATAAGTCTATGTTGATGCTACCCCAATATAGACTTATATTTACCTTTATAATAAAAGAGGACGTGGAGTAACTTGATTATTCTTAATCATTCGACAAGATGCAACAATTTAAGGTGGTATTTTTTGCTATGATAAGTAAGGAATTTACATATCGTGTTATTGGGGGATAAAAAAAGATGTTGAAAAAATTTACTACATGTATTTTAGGTGGCGCTTTAGTATTCAATTTATCTGGTTGTGGCAATACATCCGACAAAACTTCTTCAGAATCTAAAGAAACTAATTCTAAACAAGAGGAAAAGAAAGTGCAAACAACTGATGAGGCGAAAACGAAAGAGAATACAAAGCAGAAAAATACAGAACAAACAAAAGAGAAATCAAAAATAAAAGAAAAAGAGTATGCTGTAAACAAGAATTTTCATACACCTAAATTTGATGTAACTGTAAAAAGAGTTGTAGAAAGAGATAAGGTTGGTAAAGAGAGTATAGGATTCCAAAAACCTGAAGATGGACATGCCTTTATTGTTGTAGAAGCAGAAGGGAAAAATATCACAAACGAATCGATGAAATTAGCCGTTTTACCATCAGTGGATTTAGTGGATGAAAATGATAATGCTTACCAAAGTGATGTGTGGGCAGCTAGTAGTTATGGGGTTGAAAAAGGCGAGACCTCTACTATTACTAAGGAATTAAAACCAGGGGAGGTAAGGAGAGAAAGTAAAGTTTACGTGATTAATAAAGAAAAATTTGATACAGGAAAGTGGTATGTAGTTGTTAACCATGAGTATAAGGAGCAAATTAAATAGTGTTTATTTATGAAGAGGAGATGGCTCCTCTTTTTTTGTTACAAGTTAACACAGAATTTCGTTATGAGGGACTGCCTTTTGTTGGCCTTGTTTGCATAAAATATTGTAAAGCAAGAAAAAGTAGAATATTAATATTCTAATATTCAATAGAAAGATAAAATATTTAAAAGTTCAAAATAATACATTATAATATGTTTAGTAAAATTAACCAATATATATTTTGCTTATTATCTATTAAAGGGGAAATAAAAATGGCTGGACAAATTCGTATGTCACCAGAGGAGCTTAAATCGAAAGCGGCTCGATATGGACAAGGTGCAAATCAAATTGAGGACATTTTAAGTCAACTACAAAACTTACAAAATGAATTAAGAGGAGAATGGGAAGGACGTGCTTTTGAAGGTTTTGACCAACAGTTCAATCAATTAAAGCCAAAGGTACAAAACTTCGCACAGCTATTACAAGAAATTAATACGCAGCTTAATAAAACTGCAGAGGCTGTTGCTTCTCATGATGAAGAATTATCACGTAATTTCGGTTTGAAATAAAAATTGTCATACTCTATATAACAAGTATTTCAAATGAGCCATACAGCTTATATTGTATGGCTCATTTGATTGTGTTGGACACACGTTTAAAAAGAGCGATATTGATAGAGAAATTTCAGATGTTTATTGGGATTTCTTTGACATGTTCTGAAAATTAGAGAAAGGATTTGAGTGATGGGACAATTTCAAAGTAATTTTCAAACGGCACAACAAATTGCTACGCAGATGAGAACAGCTTCGGATATAATCCAGAGTGCAACAAATCGTTCTATAACAAAGGCGACGCGTACAACACTATCTGTTAACTCTAAAGCACAAGAAGCGAATCAACAAATGTTAGATTTTACGAAACAATTTTCCACTGCCTTTCAACAAGCGGTCGATAATATTCATTCAGTAGCCCAAGAGTTTGAGAAAATGGATAACGAACTTCACAATACTTTTCGCTAATGTGACAACCTACGTAAAGGTAAAATGGTAGGAGGAATATGATGAGTCAAGATATTGAAAAACAAATTAATCAAGTAAATCAAAAGTTACGAAGTGTATTTGAAGAACAAGACCGAAATCAATCCGCGATTCACATTCAGGAGCAAGCGGAAGCAGATTTTTATGAATGGAGAGGTCGAAGCCATCGTTTGTTTGATCGAATTTTAGGAACTTGGCATGGTGATAGAGAAATGTCTCAGTTTTTTATGAATACATATCAAGATGCACAACATATTGAAAGAAAAGTCACATTTGAATTGGAAAACAAAAAAGAAACGTTGCTTAAAGAAAGACGAGACCTTAGTAATTTAGAAAACGACCTTTCCTATCAACAACAACAATTAGCAAGGGAGGTCAATGCATGAGTTTAAATATGTATTTAGGAGAAGTACAAAGCCAAACTCAAAGCATGAATGCTGTATGTACTGCTACCATTCAAGGTATGGAACAAGCCATTCAGTCGATTGACACTTTTGCAGTTGATACTGTTTTACAAGGGCAAACATATAGTAGTGCAAAATCATTTTTTGTACAAACCTTTCGTCCTTTAGCGCAAGGAATCATTTGCTTATGTGAAGAGCTAATCCGACAAAACAATGCTTTTCCAAGTCAATTTCAGTCACAGGTAGCTTCAACTGATGTAATTGAACAAGAGATATTAGAACAAATTCGGGAAATTGACCGAATGATAGCAAGTACAGAAGCACTCAATCAAACTATGCCAATCCCAGGTATGGACGCTATGGTAAATCTTTTTACTGTCATGAGGCAAAAACTGCAAGAAAAATTAGAACATCTATATGAATTTAATTATACTTCTAGTAGTAATTATGATACGGTACTCCAACTAGCCGCTAGTATTGCGACGGGTTTGGCGGAAGTTCAAAGTGGAAAAGGCTTTAGTCCTGCAAGTGGTACATTTAGTACACAAGGGTTGAATATGGAATGGACAACTTCAATTCAAGCGATTACAGAAGAGAGGGCACGACAAGCTGCCGATTCAATTGAAGAAGGTGAAATGTGTGGTAAGCTACCTGAAAAATCTACTGGTGAAAAAATTTGGGACGGTATTGTAGATGGTACGGGACAAGCAGTTAGCGATACAATAGACGGAATAAAAGCTTTAGGAGATTGGGAAACGTGGGAAAACATGGGGAACGCTGCTTTGCACCCTATTGATACCCTCAGTACGATGTATAATGTATTGTCAGATTCATTTATTAATGATGTAATAAATGGAGATGCTGAAAGTCGTGCTAAATGGGGAAGTTATGCTTTAACACAAGTTGGATTAGGACTTATTGGTGATAAAGGATTAAGTAAAGCAAGTAAATTAGGTCAAGCAGGTAAAGTGACCAAACTAGCAAAAAATAAGATTCCGCAAGCTGTTTCACATATTACAAGTAATTTACAAATGGGAGATCGCTTTGCTTTTGCTGGTGGAAATAGTTTGCGATTTAGATTTGATACGCCTGATTTTAAAAAAGCTGAAGAAAAGCTGTCGACCTATCAGTTTGCTAGAGGTGAAAGTAATTCTGGTGGGAGTAATTTTGTTAATGAAAATCATAGATCTTCACTTTCTAATAGGGAAATTATATCTAATTTACAACATACAGAAAAATTTAGACCAAATACACTCAAACATATCCTAGAGGGTGAAATAAATTGGCGTGGTGACGCAATGGGTTATCATACTGAAGTATTGGAGAATACACCTGGAAAAATAATTAGCGGAACAGAAGAGATATTAAATGATCAAGGCATTTATAAAGCTAGGGTAGAAGTGAATGGAACCCCTAAAACTGGAAATAGAGGATTTTCTACATTTTTCCCTAAAGATTGGAGCCCGCAAAAGATTGTAGATAATATAAATGAAGCATATAATAATAGAACGTATGAATTTGGTAACACATATTCTGGAATAGGTTCAGAGGGTATAAGGATTAGCATGTATATAGATGGGAATGGGAAAATTATCTCTGCTTTCCCAGCGGAATAAATTTTATCTTTAGTATAAAGGAGTACAATAGTAATGAAATATCCATATAGCTTTGAAGTACTTACCAATGGAAAACTAGTTATGAGGCTTCCTCAAGAAATTAAACTTATGGAGACTTTTTTAGGCGTTGAAGTTTCTGCGTTTGGAGATTGGATTTTAGAAGAAATACATAGTGTTTTAAATGGGAAAGAAAATTACGTAGTAGTAAATGGAAACATTTGTGGTTTAGAAATTCGGAAAGATACAACTACTGTCCTAGACAATTTGGCTGAAGATGGTAAGGGAGATTTTTGTGAGATAGAAACGATTGAATTAGTAGATTTAATTCATATTTGGCAAGATAAACAAAAAGAATTTAAAAAAGGAAAAAATAAAGGATTGAAATAATAGATAGAGCTGACTTCTTATAGAGGTCAGCTCTATCTATTATTTCATATTTCTCCATTATCTCAGGTTTTAAAGTCTTTTTTCCTAAATAATTATCAGCAATAGTCATTGCAAAAGAATCTAAAGGTATTTAGATATGATGATGGGTGGAGAGATAGTTCGCATGAATTTTGGTGTGATCCATTTAGTGGATTAAGAATTCGTTTACAGGAAGAGATTGCTATTGTATCTGATTTTATAGAAAATTTATATGAAGTGGATGAATATATAAAGATTTTAGACGATGCTGTAGAAGGGAAATATCTCGATTTTGAATTAGAATATAATGCTGCAGTAGTAAATTCTAATAGTCCGTGGAAATGGAGGTAGATTAGTGGTGGAGAAAAATTAACAGCTCCCCAAAAAGCTATTATTAAGCAGGTTGCTATTGAGAAAGGTTTAATACCTGATGTTCCTATGAAATTAGGTACACAATATCCTGATTTTAAGAAAGCTGGTTTAATTATTAAATCGGATGAGTTACCAGAGGAAATGTGGTTGGCAAGTGACAAACAACAATTTAAATGGTTAGATGCCAGGTAAAATGGAATTAGTACCATTTGGAATACATAATAGCATATTTCATAAAGGTGGGCGGAGTGAAGGACATTGGTCTTATAGATCTAAAGGTAGGTAAAGAAATGGAGGAATTAAAATGAAGATTAAAAATGGTAGTGAACTTCAATCACCAAATGATGAATTAATTGAATCATTTGAGGAATATTGTGAGATAAAATTACCAAATGATTTTATAGATTTTTTGAAAAAATATAATGGCTCTATTCCAATTACTAATGTTTTTTCACATGAAAAAAACGAACTTTTAATTGAACGTTTCTTATGTTTGTTGGAGGACCCAGAAGATGATGATGAAAATGGTTGGTATGATATAGAGGCTGTATTATCTGATATCGATACTCGTTTAACGGATGATGAAGATTTAACAGGGATAAATGTTATTCCATTTGCTGTTTTATTCGCAGGTGATTTTCTTTGTTTAGATTTTAGAGAAAAGGAAATACCATCTGTTGTGGTATGGTATCATGAAGAATCAGAAGAGTTGAATCCGGTAACTAGTGAAGTTGCAGATAATTTTAGTGAGTTTTTAAGTATGTTAAAAGAATAATGTAAGAAAAATAATTAAATTTTATTTATGGGTTTGAATTTTTATTAAAGTTTTTTTGCTTTTAATATTTTAATTAAAAAAGAAGACTAATATTTGCTTTTTAATAGGTTGATATATATTTTAAAGAAATTAAAGGAGAAATGTATCAAGGATATTATCCTTTTCTTCTTTATTGATACCAATGTATTTAAGTGTAAATTGTGGGCGATATAGATTGTTATAAATCCTAGGAAACAGCAATTACAATACACTCTATTTCGTGGGGTATTTGGCATCGTATGTTCAGTAGGATTATTAGTTATAACCCAAAAGTTTGCATATGGAATGTTAGGATTACAAACTCCCATCTATTTTATTTTTTCG
>Ga0102589_1005898_pt1 | contig 10407 bp, 11 predicted proteins | sample AraplaMF_Col_mLB_FD_76858 | JGI IMG/M metagenome (GOLD analysis project Ga0102589, IMG submission 76858) | Arabidopsis root microbial communities from the University of North Carolina, USA - plate scrape MF_Col_mLB | ecosystem: Host-associated > Plants > Roots > Endosphere | place: USA... | reverse complement strand
GAGTAGGGTATAAGATTGAAGACACCATGGTATAGTAGCCTTCGATGGAAGATGCTGTTCACCTTCGTGCTGAGCATTATATTGGCATTGATAACAGCCTACCTCATGCTCGGTCTAGCCATGTTTATGTACAGTTACTTGCAAATTGATCTTCTTAATGTCTTGTTTCGGGCATTGGAGCGAGTGTTCGGAATCGTTGCGCCGCTCATTGTCGTTGGGTTGGCATTGTTCGTCGGTATCTATTTTTTACTGAATCGCAAATTAATCAAAAGTATGGAGCAAATTACAGCAACGGTTCAGCGTATGGCGGATGGCAATCTGGATGCCCGCTGCACCGTCTCCACGGATGATGAAATTGGCAGGCTTGCGGATAACATTAATCGTATGGCCGAACAGATTAAGCTGTCGCTGGAAGAGGAGCGCCTTGCCGAACGTACCAAAAATGAACTGGTTACAAGCGTATCACATGATCTTCGCACACCGCTTACCTCCATCATGGGCTACTTAGGGTTGGTTGAGCAGGATCGATATAGGGATGAAGTAGAGCTGCGGCATTATACGAATATTGCTTATGAGAAGGCTCAGCGCCTGAACGTCATGATTAACGATTTGTTCGAATATACCCGCATGAATGGCGGGATGACGCTGCATACGAAGCCGCTCAATATTGTGGAAATGGCAGGTCAGCTGTGTGTACACTATCGTTATCCGATGGAGCAGGAGGGACTGACCATCTCGATGCACAGCGATGAGGATCAGTACTGGATCGAGGCGGATCCAGATAAGCTGGTGCGTGTATTCGACAACCTGCTTACCAATGCGATGCGCTATGCGCCGCGTGGATCTGCAGTAGGAATATTCCTCCGCAAGCGGGGGACTCGAATTATGATCTCTGTGCACAACAGCGGTGAGCCTATACCGGCTCATGATCTGCCGCATATTTTTGATCGATTTTACCGTGTGGAGAAATCAAGATCGGAGCATTCGGGTGGTTCTGGGCTAGGTCTTGCGATATCCAAGACGATTGTAGAGCTGCATGGGGGAACAATTGAAGCGATAAGCAATCAGGAAGGCACTTACTTTGTCGTTGAGATTCCAAGTTGTTCGGTACCCCTAGAGGGGCCGTCTGATAGGATGACCTGATATTGATATGTGCTGACGAGATAGGCCTAGCTGGAACGAATACTGCACATTACGCAGCACGAACCGGTAATGTGCAGTATTACGCCCTATGTATCCCAAATTCTGTATGTTACATAACATACTTAGTTTAAACGATGCAATTTCGATTTGACTGCTGCAAAAATGAAACTAGTAATCCCATTCTTAATTTCTTTTTCTTGTAGTATGTTCCAATATTTTTGTAATTACATCTTTACTAGTTGCTCTTGCTGTTACAGATGTTTATTTCTTAACAACTTCAAGATTAATTATGAGCAATTAAAGCGCTGCGCGAGTTGTGTGTAACATTAACTTACTCGAATTTCAGCGCCATTATGTACTAGACATACGAAAATCGCCACTCATTTTCGTCAACAGAAGTGAGTGGCGACAGGATAATTACCATAAAGTAGAATAATTCTATTTTTTATTCTTAAAAACAGTAAAAGCAATAATAGCTATCAAGATAAGATTTCCTATTATTGTAATATCAAATGGGCGATTCTTATTTGAAATAATCAAGTATCCCGTTGAAACAACAGCTAATGCAAGTATAAATAATGCACTAAGCAAATTAGGTCTTTTTGAGCGTTTAAAAATCAGTAGAATAACTCCTACAGCAATAAGCGCGTAAAATAGGAGTAGCATAGTAACACTTAGAAACGGCAACCAATTGTTGAACAAAGGGATCACTCCTAAAAAAGTGTTACCTTAATTATAGATAATTTTAGTACGGTTTGTTACGGTTGACTGTTACTTCATAGTACTGAAGTCGTAACAGTGTATATTTAATGTGACACCTGACACTGCACAAAAGTATTGGCTAAGATCCACTACATACTTCACAAAATGACCAATCCCCTTATTTCGCTATTATCCATGTTCACATATAAGTGGATTCTCCTTGAAAATCTTAAAAAGTAATGTAGTGTCGCCGAATATTTCACTCCGGTTTCCAGTTTCCAGTTGATAGGGGTCAGATTAATCTCGCCATTTTCAAGCAAATAATTATTATACAAATAGTTCCACAATGAATGATCCTCAATCTCAATCTTCGACATATATTGTTCTATCACAGTTGGATCAATTTCAAAAATTTTAATATTAAATTTGAATGGAGCCATTTTAAAATGTTCTTCTGTTTTAACCTTATGACTAGTTTGGTAGAAATCTTTTATCATGGGATGTAGTTTTTGCTCTTCGAAAATTAATCTATTATAATGTTTGATCGATGCTGATTTCATATCACTGTATCGGATGGAATCCACAACATTGTTTTTGTATATGATCGTTATCTGGTTGAAATGAATGCTGACATGTTGTTTGAAGTATTTGTAATCTTCAGAAGAAGATATTATTAATTCAAATGATCTTTCAGATGAATTATTAAGTACAAATGGAACCACTATCCATTGGCTAAGTAAACTAGTATCAAATTGAAAAGGTGTGCTATTATTGCATTCTATTTTTTCGATTCTGTAAATTTCTTCTTTTTCAGGTCTAAATTCTTTAATACTATTATCTTTCACAATTGGTTTAAGCCAATCCACTTCACTCACCTCAGTCATAAAATAGAAGCAAGAGTGGCTCACTCTTCCTTCTGTTTTTATACTTTTTATGAATTATTTAATAGCAACTGTTGCTGAAATTACAGGTGCAATTGCATATATTGCTTCTCTCCCTGCTACAGAACCGTATTTGGTTACTTTGAATTTTCCGGAACTATAGAGTTTATGTTCGAATTGATCCCTATATGTTTTTTGATTTCCGCCAAGTGGATTTTTAGAAAACTGATCTGATCCCCATTGTAAATCATCTTCATCATGAATCTCGAATTCAATGTAGACAGCTTGTATATAGTCTTTTAATAATGTTACGTCCCAATTACACAAAATCGTTTGTGCTCCACCGTCTTGTTTGGAAATTCCCATTCTCATCAAGCTGCATCAATTGAAAGTCTTGTATGTACAGTTCCTCGTAACCTGATGAATTAGCCTCTGCTGAAACAGGAATTGCTACAGTAAACATCAAAAGCAAAGAGAAAAATAACGACAATACTTTCTTCACTGGGACTACCTCCTTAAATATTGATTTCGTTTATAATTATACCATTATTAACCAATATATATGGAATACATATTTTTAATAATCTAGTAATTTTATTCTCTAAATTAGGCCTGTTGATTATCCAATAAAACACAAAAATATCACAGCAAAAAGGCTACATTTTCATTTGCAGCTTCTATCATTTTCTGTCGAGTAATCTCAATTTGTTCAATTAAACAGGTAGACTTCTCGTAGGCAAAATAAAAAGGCTCAAGAGTAGCAGTGCCTAAGTGCCTTCGAATCATTTCACACCTCATCCATAAATTTTATATTAATTTTGATTATAGATGGAGTTGGTAAATTCGACCCATTTCTGGTTTATTTCGCAACAATTTCATGCCTAAAAATAAATATATCGGGTTCTCCAAAAGGGAGAAAACCGAGACCTATCACTTTCCTAGCACATATCGGTTTGGTGGAATAGGAAGGGGCTGTCTCATAAGTGTAATGACTTATGGGACAGCCCCTTCTTCAAAGACCATATATTACTGGCAATTGTCCGATTTTGTAAATGCCCGCATATTCATATGCGAACCATCCATGGAATCCTGCATGTGTGTACGTTGCATATGCGAATGCGGCATGCGGGAATCGTTTAAATTGTGCATGTCATTAGCTGATGCTGTACCGGATTCTGTCTCTCCCGCACCTGCGAGTCCCTCGTATACGGTATTGCCAAGCAAGAGGCTTCCTCCCAAGATGAGAACAGCGGCTAAGATGTTGCGTTTCATAAGGTATACCTCCTCGATATGTTACATATTTCACAATCATATGTTCTATTATACCTGTTTGAGCGAATTAATCCCCCCTACTAAGGTCTAGAATTAATAAGATTTGTACATAGGGTATAAATTCCACATAACCTTTATACCGTCTTCTTCATATTTTCTTCATCTTTCATTCACTTTTCTTCATTTCTGCTTAGCACATTATTAAGTCCATTCGGTTATCCTGATACCTACCAGGGGAAGACATGCGAATGCATGATAACAGGATAAGGGTGGATAATCGTGAGATTGAATAGGAAAAGATGGCTGTTCGCAGGCTGCATCGCCGCTGCCGGTATTTGGTTCATATTGCAGCCTTACTCAGGACAAATCAAACAAAAGATATATAAAGTAGTGTCTAATAGCGTGCACACTGTAACTGGGCAGAATGTATTTGCTTCAGGAAGCCTGGATGCCCAGGCAGCGATCGTCATCAATCAAGATTCAGGTGAAGTTCTATACGGGATGAATGCAGATGATCGGCTCGCACCGGCCAGCACGACCAAAGTGATGACCGCGCTCCTCGCCATCGAGATGGCAGACATGAAGGAACAGGTGACCGTAGGGCAGGAGGTGCTGCTTGCCAATCCGGGGGAGAGCTTGGCAGGGCTGCGCTTCGGGCAGCAATTGTCGTGGAAAGACTTGCTGGAAGCGATGATGCTGCCGTCCGGGAACGACGCGGCGAGAACGGTTGCCGTTCAATTGGGACGTCAGGTACGCGCCGATGCATCCTTGGATGCGGAAGAAGCGATCCGCGTGTTCGTTCAATGCATGAATGATCGGGCAGAGCAGCTCGGCCTTCGCAACACGCACTTTATGAATCCGCATGGATTGCACGATGCGAACCATTATAGTTCAGCACATGACTTGGCTGTTATTGCGAAGGAAGCGATGAAGAGCAAACTCTTCCGTGCCATTGTAGGCCAATCCACTGCAGATGTGAAGCTCGTGTCCGAGAACATGGAGAAGATCATGAAGTCGTATACGAATCGGAACCGACTGCTGCAGCAGGAGAGCGAATATTATTATGAAGGATCAACAGGCATTAAGACAGGATTCACCGATCAAGCCGGATACTGTCTAGTCTCCGCTGCAGAGCGCAATGATCACCGAATGATTACAGTTGTACTGCATTCCGGTTCGAATAGCGTCTGGACAGATGCGAGGGAACTGCTCGATTATGGCTTTGGACAATATGCAGGATGAATATAGGAATCTTGTGAATAGGAGTGGAATTGAAGATGACAATGGTAGAAGTGAGGAACTTAAGTAAGACCTATGAAGGGAAGGTAGCCTATCAGGCATTATCCAATATAAATCTAGGCATTGAGCAGGGGGAATTCGTAGGCATCATGGGGCCATCCGGAAGTGGGAAAACAACTTTGATGAATATGATTGCAACCATTGACGCGCCTTCGTCTGGCCAAGTGTTGATTCATGGCAATAATCCCTTCCAATTATCACAGGAGAAGCTGGCTCTATTCCGCCGGCGTGAGCTCGGATTTGTTTTCCAATCCTTTAATCTATTAAATACGTTGACCGTTAAGGAAAATATCGTACTTCCCTTAACACTGGACGGGGTAGAAGTGGAGAAATTGCACCGCAAGGCGAATGCGCTGGCAGAGAGGCTTGGCATTACTGCATTGCTGAACAAGCGAATTTACGAGATTTCTGGAGGGCAAGCACAGCGCGCAGCTATCGCTCGCGCCATTATTCATCAGCCGAAGCTGCTGCTGGCGGATGAGCCGACTGGAAACCTGGATTCGAAGTCATCGCGAGCTGTGATGGATACGATGTATCAGCTGAACAAGGAGGAGGGGACGACGATGCTGCTTGTTACGCATGATGCGATGGCCGCAAGCTATTGTGATCGCGTTGTCTTCATTAAGGATGGTCAGCTGCATCATGAAATTACTCGCAGAGGCAGTCAGTCCATGTTTATGCGCAGCATAATGGACGTGCTGTCCGTGATGGGAGGCAATCCGAATGACGTTCTCACAACTAGCTATTCATAATATCACTCGCAACAAGCGCATGTACGCCGCTCATTTCTGGAGCAGTACCTTCTCGGTGCTGATGTTCTTTACCTATTCCTTGCTCTTGTTCCATCCCGACTTGAATGGAAAGATCCAATCTTCCAGTGAGACACTTAGCGAACTCGGGATGATGGGACTGCGGGTGTCGCAGGTGCTGTTGATCGTGTTTTCTTTCTTCTTCATCTTATATTCGGTAGGCTCGTTTTTGAAGACACGGAACAAGGAATTCGGCATTCTCATCATACATGGAATGTCGCCTAAGCAATTCCGCAAGCTGGTGTTCATGGAAAATATGCTGATTGGCTGCGCCTCCATTGTGGCAGGCGTAATGCTGGGTGTCATTTTCTCGAAATTGATCCTCTCCGGGATATCTGAACTTCTGGCGATTGATAAAGGGTTAATGTTCTATGTGCCGTTGAAGGCGATAGGGACAACGTTTATCGCATTCTTGATCCTGTTCTTGCTGATATCGGTTGTGACAACTCGGATGGTAAGGGTGCATCAACTCATTGATCTCCTCAAGGGATCGGATAAGCCGAAGCCCGAACCTAAGGCGTCGATAGGACTGTCGGTGTCAGCCGTCTTGCTCGTCGGAGCGGGCTATGCGACGGTATTTTCCTTTGCAACAGGTATCACGTTTTCGTTCCTTGTACTCCTGTCAGGGGTGCTGCTGACTGTAGTCGGGACGTATTTTCTGTTTACGCAATTCGCGGTGTTTGCACTGCGAATGTTGAAGAAGAGCGAGCGGCTGTATTTCAAGAAGACGAATCTTTTGACGCTATCTGAGCTGGGATATCGGTTGAAGGATAATTCACGCTTGTTCTTTATCGTTGCTGTAATCTCGGCAGTTGCCTTTACTGCGATTGGTACGTGTACGGCAATCGGCAATCAAGGGTTAGCGGAGATGACGAACCCGTATGCATTTACGTATTATTCGTATCAAGGAAATAAGCAGGAACAGGCCCATGTGAGTGCGATTCAACAAAAGCTGGATCAATCGCAATTGTCTTATCGAGTGGGCTCAGCGTCCCTGAAATATGCAGGTAATGATGTCACGGTCATGAAGTTGTCCGATTATAACAAGCTGGCGACAGCCCTTGGCTACGACAAGGAAACGATTGCTGCAGATAATGAAGCATTTTTTGTGCCGACTTCAGTCATGGGGGAGCGAGTATATAGTAAAGAAGGCTTCGAAGAAGTTGTCCAACTGATAGAAGACACTACTCGATTTGCCTTTCAAGTCATGAAAGCTGTACCCCATCAAGTGCTGCCGCAGGATTATGGGATCATTCGGCTTGTTGTGGTAACGGATGATGCTTATGAGCAGATACCTGATCGGGATGAGTCAGGCCAGGGATCCTATACGGTATATGGATTTGCGGTAGAGCATTGGAGTAAGCTTGGGGATACAACACAACAGCTAATGAAGCAACTGAACACAGATCAAGAAGGAGAACAGAGCGAATCCATGAAGTTTCAGTTCAGAGCGCTGTACCCGCAGTGGGTAGCGGCCAAGCAGGCAAATGGATTGCTGCTGCTCGTGAGCGTACTCATTGGTGTGGTGTTCTTCACCTTTGCCGCAAGCTTCCTATACTTCCGATTATATACGGATCGCAGTCGGGATCAGCAGCAGACTGAGATGCTGTCCAAGATGGGGTTGACTCGCAAGGAACTGAATCGCGTCGTGACACGACAGCTGCTGGTTATGTTCTTTTTGCCGATTCTCATCGCAATCTTGCATAGTGGGGTTGCATTTGCAGCGCTGCAGCAGTTAGTTCACTTCTCTGTGGGGGAAAGTACAATGAAAGTGCTCGTTAGCTTCACAGTAGTTCAAATTATTTACTTCTTCGTCATACGATGGCGCTACGTGCAGCAATTGCGCAATGCGATGGTGTAAGACTGTACATTTGCACAAAACCCCCTTGCATCTGATCGCAATAAGCGGCCAGCGCAAAGGGGTTTTGATCATAGGTATAGGGGTTGCAAAGAAAGGAAGAGCCCTGTAAGTCGGTGCTGCTCCCAGCAGTCTTTGCTTACAGTATATCTTACTTCACGCGAGAATTATTCTTCACGAATTCAATAATCTCATCAACATAACCGAATGCAAGAGCAGTAACCGTGTCAGCTGCGCCATAGTAAATCGCGATGCGTCCTGTTGCTGCGTCCACAAGCGATGCGCAAGGGAATGCTACGTTAGGAACGTCGCCTACGCACTCGTACAATGTGGAAGGCTGCAGCAAGTATGGTTCGCTGCGGTATTTTACTTTCCAAGGCTCATCCAGGTCGAGGATCGCTGCGCCGAATGCGTATACGAATCCGTTACAGGAGTTCAGGACGCCATGATAGATCATGAGCCAGCCTTCGCTTGTTTCGATTGGAATTGGACCTGCGCCAACTTTCTTGCTCTGCCAGCCGCCCATTGGAGCCATTACGTGACGGTGACGACCCCAGAATTCCATATCAGGGCTCTCACTGTAGAAGATGTCGCCGAATGGTGTATGGCCTGTATCGGACGGACGGCTCACCATTGCATAGTTGCCGTTAATTTTGCGCGGGAACATAACTCCGTTGCGGTTGTAAGGCAAGAATGCATTTTCGAGCTGATGGAATGTCTTGAAATCATATGTGTATGCCACGCCGATTGTTGGGCCGTGGTAGATGTTGCACCAAGTTACATAGTAGCGGTCTTCGATCCAGCATACGCGTGGGTCGTAGCCTTCGATGAAATTGCCGATTTCCGGATCGTCACATTCAAATGTAAGCGGCTCATGGTTGATGTCCCAGTTAATGCCGTCTTTACTGAAGCCAGCATGCAAGCGCATGTAGCGATTGCGATCGTCGCAGCGGAATACGCCAGCGAATCCCCCTTCGAACGGAACAACAGCACTATTGAAGATACTGTTCGAGTTAGGCAGCAAATCGCGTGGAATTACTGGGTTCTGGCTGTAGCGCCACAATACGTCGCGATGTCCTTCAGGACGTTCTTCCCAAGGCATGTTCGGAATATCTGGACCGATGATCTTAATTTGGCTCATGATGCAAACCTCGCTTTGCGTAGTAAGTATGAAACCTGTGCTGTTCAAGTGCAGGTGACAGATGTTGAGACCAAAAGAATAGGTGAGAGCCTTGTTCTTTATTGATGTCGTGTGCAATGTCAACTGAACTTGTAACACAGCATGTGTCAATTGTCTATCGAAACGCAATGACAGCGTTTCCGAATAACTAAAGAGTAAAACACTAAGGTTACAATGTCAAGTAAATATTGTGCATTTACTGTGCAAATAATGTGCAAAAACGTGTTACATATCGAATGTAGATGTGCAAATGTAAACTATATCAGACTGTGTACTGAATCGCGCCATTCTACCTCCACGCCGATGCGAATAAGCTCCTTCGGACGATGCGGGTGGTCAATGCGCCATACGATCTGTTCTCCGGCGCGCATGCCGAGCTCTTCCTTCGGAACATGTACAGTCGTGATGGCGGGATGAACAAGCACCGATTCGGCAATGTTGTCGAATCCGGTAATGGAGATATCCTCAGGTACGCGCATGCCGCTTGCCTTCACAATTTGCATGAAGTCGACAGCAATATTGTCATTCACACATACGAAGGCCGTTGGCTTATCCTCCATCCGGGAATAGGCTGCAGACAGTTCCTCTTCATTAAAATAATGACGCTTCATGGAGTTGATGATGCACCAAGATTCATTGACACTGAGCCTTGCTTCAGACAGCGCACGATTGAAGCCTTCCCACCGTTCGCGGTAGCTGAGGCAGGAGCCGATATCGCCTACAAAGCCGATCTTCTTATGTCCACGTGCAATTAGTTGTTGCGTTAGGGCATATACGCTATGGGCATTGTCTACGAGCATAATATCGCTGCCCAGCATGCCGAAGTTGAAGTCCGCATACGTATCGATGAACATTGAGGCAATGCCTGAACGTTCGATTAGCTCATAGTACTCCCTCAAGAAGGGGCCGATCATAATAACGCCAGCAGGCCGCTGCTGCACGAATAGAGAAGGCAGCTTCTGTTCGCGCTCTTCTTCCATGTCAACAATCGTCATCGCCAGGGAGTAGCCAGCTTCCTTCAAGGTTGTATTCAGCCCTTTGATGAAGCTAGACCAATAATGGTTGCCCATATAGTCAGAATGAGTAAGCAGGGACACGATACGGTTGGCCGAGATGATTCCTTCCGCAGCTTCGAGTTGATGGAATTTGGTATAGCCGAGCTCGACGGCCTTCTTCATGATGCGGCGTTTCGTGTCATCGCGCATGTCAGGATCGTTGTTCAACGCCTTCGATACGGTATTGCGTGATAAGTTCAGCGCGTCG
>Ga0102589_1005895_pt1 | contig 10411 bp, 9 predicted proteins | sample AraplaMF_Col_mLB_FD_76858 | JGI IMG/M metagenome (GOLD analysis project Ga0102589, IMG submission 76858) | Arabidopsis root microbial communities from the University of North Carolina, USA - plate scrape MF_Col_mLB | ecosystem: Host-associated > Plants > Roots > Endosphere | place: USA... | reverse complement strand
AGCGAAGCCCGGGCGCGACGCGCGCCAAGGCCGTCGCCGCCGGTTTGTCGGAGAACACGCCGACCACCTCGGCCGGCAGTTCGCCGCTCGAGATCGCATCGATGATGGCCTGCAGGTTGCTGCCCCGGCCCGAGGCCAACACCGCGATGCGGGCGGCCATCAGGCGGCCTCCGCCGCAGCGGCGCAAGACGCTTCGACGCGACGCGGCCATGCAAGCAGTGCGCCCAGTGTCGCCAGCAGCATGTCGGCGTGCGCATCCCACAGGTCGCCCTGCTGGCCGTTGTAGGCCTCGGCGGCTTCGGGCGACATGGTCAGGGCGATGCCCCATTCCAGCCATTCGTAGACCAGGCTGGCGCACATGATCAGCATCAGCGCGAGCGCGAAGGCCTGGCGCGGCGACAAACGCGGCCAGCGCTGCTGCATGTGCTCGCGCAGGCCCGGTGTGAAGCACACGCCGAACATCAAGTGGATGAGGCGGTCGGCATGGTTGCGTTGCCAGCCGAACGCCTGCTGCGGCGACCAGCCGGTCAGTGCCCGCACCCATTCGTCGTACGGCAGGTTGGAGTAGAGCCAGCGCGCGGCCACGCAGTGCACCGCGATGAAGCCGCAGATCAGCGCGAAATCGATCGTGCGCATCGGCCAGCGCTGGTCATGGCGCCAAAGCCAGCACAGCCCGACCACGGTCAGGCTGCTGTGCAGTGCCTGCTCCACCGGCCAGATCGGTGCGATCCACGTGGCCACGAACACGGCCACGGTCAGGCCGAGTGCGATCCGCTTCTCAGGCTGCATGGGTCCGGAGGCCTGGTCAGGCGATCAGCCGATGTGCACGCGTTCGCCGTCGCCGGCCTTGACCACTTCGCCGATGGCGCGGTGGCCCAGGCCGAGGCGGTCGAGGTCGGCGCTGACCGCGGCGACGTCGCCCGGGGCGACCACCAGCACGAAGCCGACGCCGCAGTTGAACGTGCGCCACATGTCGTCGTTGGGCACGGCGCCTTCGCGCTGCAGCCAGTCGAACACCGGCGGCAGGACGATGCTGGACGCTTCGATCTGCAGGCCCAGGCCGTCGGGGATCACGCGGATGATGTTCTCGGTCAGGCCGCCGCCGGTGATGTGCGCCATCGCATGCAGGTCGTGCTTGCCGAGCAGTTCCAGGATCGGCTTCACATACAGCGCGGTCGGCGCCATCAGCGCGTCGATCAGCTTGACGCCGCCGACATCGAGGTCGGCCGGACGGCCGGCGCGGTCATAGATCTTTCGCACCAGCGAGTAGCCGTTGGAATGCGGACCACTGGACGCAATGCCGAGCAGCACGTCGCCCTGGCGCACCTTGGAGCCATCGAGCAGCTTCGACTTCTCGACCGCGGCGACGCAAAAGCCGGCCAGGTCGTATTCGCCCGGCGGGTACATGTCGGGCATCTCCGCCGTTTCGCCGCCGATCAGCGCGCAGCCGGACATCTCGCAGCCCTTGGCGATGCCGCCGACCACGGCCACGGTGGTGTCGACATCGAGCTTGCCGGTGGCGAAGTAGTCGAGGAAGAACAGCGGTTCGGCACCCTGCACCAGCACGTCGTTGACGCACATGCCGACCAGGTCGATGCCGATGGTGTCGTGGCGGTTCAGCTGCTGGGCCAGCTTGAGCTTGGTGCCGACGCCGTCGGTGCCCGAGACCAGCACCGGCTCCTTGTACTTGCCCGACAGGTCGAACAGGGCGCCGAAGCCACCCAGGCCACCCATCACCTCGGGACGGAAGCTGCGCTTGACCAGCGGCTTGATGCGTTCGACGACCTCGTTGCCCGCGTCGATGTCGACGCCGGCATCGCGGTAGGTGAGCGTGGTGGGGCTGGGGGGAGTGCTGGACACGGGCGGCCTCGGCGGTCGCGGGATATGAAGCGGCGATTTTACCAGTCGTGACGCCTTCGAATGGACGCCAAGACGCCACTGCGGCACCATTTCGGCTCAATACGCACCACCAGGGATAGCGATGGTTCGGGTAATTGGCACGGAAACACGCTCTGCGAGCGGCGCAACAGGCATGCTGGGCGGCATGACGATCCATACGAATGTTCCCTCGAGGGGCCCTGGCCTCGTAGTCACGCTGTTGCTGGCCCTGCTGCTTGCCAGCTTCAGCGCCGCCGCGCAGCGCGTGGAAGGCGACGTCGCCCGTGCCGAGGGCATCTACGCCACCGAAGTGCAGGTCAACGGCCAGGGCGAGGGTGAGCGCAATTCCGCCTTTGCCCGCGGGCTGGCCTCCGTGCTGGGCAAGCTCTCCGGCGATCGCGGCGCGGCCTCGCGGCCGGGCGTCGGCCAGGAGCTGCGCCAGGCCAAGACCTACGTCGACAGCTACGACTACCGCCAGGACGAGGGCCTGGGCCCGACCGGCGCGCCGAGCTTCCGCACCACCCTGGTGATCAAGTACGACGAAGAGGCGGTCAACGAGCTCGCCGCCACCCTCGGCATCCCGGTCTGGCCGCAGCCGCGGCCCAAGCCGGTGCTGTGGCTGGCGATCGACGACGGCAGCGGCCCGCGCCTGGTCGGCCTGCCGCAGGTGAATGCGGCCCGGCCGGCCCTGAACCGCGCCACCGAGCGTGGCTACAAGCTTGGCCTGCCCACCGGCAACGCCGCCGAGCAGGCCGCCGTGGGCGCGATCTGGCGCGGTGACAGCGCCGCGGTCGCGCGCGCTTCGGCCCGCTACAGCCCGCCGATGCAGCTGATCGGCAAGCTTTACCGCGACACTACAGCTGGCTGGAAGGCCGACTGGACCTTCGTCGACGGCGGCAAGGTGCTGTCGAACTGGTCGCAGACCGGCACCGACCCGCGCCAGCTGATGGCCAACGGCGCCGACGGCGCCGCCGATGCGCTGATGAAGCGCTACGCCAAGCGTGCGACTTCCGGCCAGCCGGGCAGCTACCGCGTGACGTTCACCGGCATCGACAGCAGCGACGACTTCATCCGCCTCGCCGGCTACCTGCAGAAGCTGTCGGTGGTGCGCCGCCTGACGCCGACGCGGGCGACACCGCTGGGACTGGAATACGACCTGGAACTGGTCAGCGGCCTGCCGGGCTTCAACCGGATGCTGGCGCGCGATGACGTGATCGAGGTGATGGAAGGCCTCGAAGGACAGCCGCCGGTCTACCGGCTGCGGTAACCACAGCGGTAACCACTGGGAACCCCATGCAAACGCAATCACTGGACGAGATCGCGCTGTTCCTGCGCAGGCTGCAATGGACTGCGCTCGGCCTGGGCGTGTGCTGGGTCGTGTGGTTGCTGGCGCCGATCCTGTCGCCGTTCGCTTTCGCGCTGATCCTTGCCTGGCTCGGTGATCCGCTGGTTGACCGGATCGAGCGTGCCGGTCGCTCGCGCAACACCGCCGTCGCGCTGGTGTTCACGATGATGGCGCTGGTCGTGCTGGCCGGAATGCTGGTGCTGGTGCCCTTGCTCGAACGCCAGATCACCACGCTGATCTCGTCGCTGCCCAAGTACCGCGAGTGGCTGATGCTGACGGCGCTGCCGTGGGTCGAGCGCCGCACCGGCTTCGAGATCACCGATTCGCTCGACTTCAGCCACTTCGCGCAGCTGGTCCGTGAAAACTGGGACCAGGCCGGCGGCATCGCAACGACGATGCTGGGTTACCTGTCGCGTTCGGGTTCGGCGGTGCTGGCGATGGTCGCCAACATCGCGCTACTGCCGGTGATCGCCTTCTTCTTCCTGCGCGACTGGGACTTGCTGGTCGAGCGCGTCGCATCGCTGATCCCGCGCAAGCACCTGCCCACGGTCGAGCGCCTGGCGCGCGAATCGAGCGACGTGCTCGGCGCGTTCCTGCGCGGCCAGTTGCTGGTGATGCTGGTGCTGGGCGTGATGTACGGCCTGGGCCTGTGGGCGGTGGGCCTGGACCTGGGCATCCTGATCGGCCTGATCGCCGGCCTGCTGACCTTCGTGCCTTACCTGGGCCCGGCCAGCGGCATCATCCTGGGCGTCATCGCGGCGCTGGTGCAGTACGGCGATTGGCAGCATGTCGCCGGCGTGCTGGCGGTGTTCGGCGTGGGCCAGGTCATCGAAAGCTATGTGCTGACGCCGAAGTTCGTCGGCGACCGCATCGGCCTGCATCCGGTGGCGGTGATCTTCGCCGTGCTGGCCGGTGGCCAGCTGTTCGGATTCCTCGGCATGCTGCTGGCGCTGCCGGTGGCGGCGGTGGTCAACGTGCTGCTGCGCTATGCGCAGGAGCGGTACAGGCACAGCCGGTTGTATGTGGGCGCGCCGGATTCGCCGGCGGACGCGCTGACGGATCCGCACCTGGCACCACCGTTGGACGACAGGCAAGAGTGAGTTGTGAGAGCACAGCAGTGAGTGCACAGCAGTGAGCGTCCCGCAGTTGCCGCTGGCGTTGCGTTATCCGCCCGACCAGCGCCTTGATACGTTTGTCCATGCTCCCGCAGGAACCGTGGAGCAGTTGCTCGCGCTGGCGACGGGCGCCGCCGCCGTGCGCACGGACAATGTCTACCTCGCCGGTGCCTCGGGCGTCGGCAAGACCCACTTGTTGCTGGCGACCTGCGCGGCCACGGAAGCGGCGGGTCGCCGTGCCGCCTACCTGCCGCTGCTGGCCGCTGCCGGGCGCCTGCGCGACGCACTCGAAGCGCTCGAGGGCAACGACCTGATCGCGATCGACGGCCTGGATGTCATCGCCGGCAATCGCGAGGACGAGGTCGCGCTGTTCGATGCGCACAACCGCGCGCGCGCTGCCGGCGTGGCGCTGGTTTACGCCGCCCGTGACATTCCCGATGCGATCGGGCTGGGCCTTCCGGACCTGCGTTCGCGCCTGGGCCAGTGCACGCGGATCACGCTGTCGCCGTTGGATGACGAGGGCCGTCGCGAGGTGTTGCGCCAGCGTGCGCAGCGGCGCGGACTGGTGCTGGAGGAGGCCGCGCTGGACTGGCTGCTCAAGCGCGTCGGTCGCGACCTGGGCGGACTGACCGCCCTGCTCGATCGCCTCGACCGCGCCTCGCTGGCGGCGCAGCGGCGCATCACGGTGCCGTTCCTGCGGCAGACGCTGGGAAGCTGAGGCCTAGCCTCGCAACTGCGCATCCAGCGTAGCCAACCGCTCCGGCGTGCCCACGTCGGTCCAGCGCCCGCGGTGATGTTCACCCGTGATCAGGCCGTCGGGCATCCGCTTCTTGAGGATCGGCGCCAGGCGGAAGCGCGGCGGTTGTTCGTTGACGCCAGGCTCGGTTGCCACGGCCTCGCGCCAGTTCGCCAGCATCTGCGGCCGATAGATGCCCAGGCCTGCATACGTGAGCAGGTTGTCGCCCCCGGCGCGGACGTGGCCGCCGTCGTCGAGCGCGAAGTCGCCGTTGGTGGCATGGCCCGGTCGGTCGACCATCACCAGGTGCGCCAGTCCCGCGGGTTCGCGCGGCAGGCGGGCGAAATCGAAATCGGTCCAGATGTCGCCGTTGACCAGCAGGAAGGGTTCGTCGCCGAGCAACGGTAGCGCATGCAGCATGCCGCCGCCGGTTTCCAGCGGCGTGGTGCCTTCGTAGGAGTACTGCAGGCGCAGTCCACAGTCGGCACCGTCGCCCAGCACCTTCGGAAACTGGTCGGCCAGCCAGCTGGTGTTGATGACGACATCGCGCACGCCCATCGCGGCGAGCTTCTCCAGGTGCCAGGCGATCAACGGCTTGCCGCCGGCGACCAGCAACGGCTTGGGCGTGTGGTTGGTCAGCGGGCGCATGCGCTCGCCCAGACCGGCAGCGAAGATCAGTGCCTTCATGCGCGCACCCTCGCCATCGCACTACGGATGTGCGAATCGAGCAGGTCGCCGAGCGCGGACAGTTCCGGATAGCGCGGCAACACCTCGTCGAGATAGGCGATGAAGCGCGGTGCGTCCTCGATGTAGTGCGACTTTCCATCGCGGTGGTGCAGGCGGGCGAAGATGCCGAGGATCTTGAGGTGGCGCTGGATGCCGAGCCAGTCGGCGTCGCGGCGGAACTGCGCCAGTGACGGCACCGGTACGCCGGCGGCGAGTGCACGCGCGTGGTACTGGGCGAGCCATTCGTCGACGCGTTGGAGCGGCCAGCTCAGGAAGGCATCCTTGAACAGGCTGACCGCGTCGTAGGCGACCGGGCCGATGACGCAATCCTGGAAGTCGAGCACGGCCGGGCCATCGGCCACGGGCATCAGGTTGCGCGGCATGAAGTCGCGGTGGGTCAGCACGCGCGCCTGCGACAGCGCGTTGTCCATCAGCCGGCGCTGCACCAGCTGCAGGCGTTCGGCGTCGCCACAGTCGAGCTCGATGCCGAGGTGGCGGCGCAGGAACCACTCCTCGAACAAACCGGCGTCGCGCTGCAGCAGGGCCTCGCCGAACTCGCCCATGCCCACTGGCGGCGCGATCGCCTGCAGCTTGAGCAGTTGCGTGATCGCGGCCGCGAAATGCGCGTCGGCGTTGTCGTCGTCGATGACCTTGGCGAGGGTGGGGCCGCCGAGGTCTTCCATCAGCAGGAAGCCCGCGTCGACGTCTTCGACTAGCACCTGCGGCACGCGCACGCCGCCGCTTTCGAGCAGGTTGCGCATGCGCAGCCACGGGCGGACGTCTTCGAGATCCGGAGGCGAATCCATGACGATGCGCGTGCCGGTGGCGGTGGAGGCGCGCCAATAGCTGCGAAAACCGGCGTCGACCGAAGCGCGTTGCAGCAGCAGGGCGGGATCGCCACTCGCGGCGCGGGCCCAGGCCAGGCGCGCGGACTCGCGGTCGGATGAATCGCTATCGGATGAACCAGGTGCTACGGACATGCATTCTCCGGGCGGCAGGCGCCGCATGCGCACAGCCTAACGGGCCTGTGCGCGCGGGGGAATGCGGGCGGTGCTTCAGGCCGCCACGGCCTCCTTCTTGCCTTCCAGCGTCTCCAGCCACTCGTCGTCCGAACCCTCTGCCACGCCCTCGAACAGGAACGTCGACAGATAGCGCTCGCCCGTGTCGGGCAGCACCGCCAGCAGCACCGACCCTTCCGGCGCGCGTTCGGCGACCTGCAGCGCCGCGGCCACGGTCGCGCCGGCGGAGATGCCGACGAACACCCCTTCCTCCGCGGCCAGGCGCCTGGAGGTGTCACGCGCCAGCACGTCGTCGACCGGCAGCACTTCGTCTGCGATGGTGCGGCTGAGCACGGCCGGCAGGAAGTCCGGCGTCCAGCCCTGGATCTTGTGCGGCTGCCAGGTGTTGCCGGACAGAAGCGCCGCGCCCGCCGGTTCGCTGGCGATGATCTTCAGCTCCGGTCGCGCCAGCTTGAGCACTTCGCCGGCTCCCGTAATCGTGCCGCCGGTGCCCCAGCCACTGACGAAGTAGTCCAGCCGCTTGCCGGCGAAGTCGCGCAGGATCTCCGGACCGGTGGTGCTGCGGTGGTAGGCCGGGTTGGCTTCGTTCTCGAACTGGCGGGCGAGGAACCAGCCGTGCTTCTCGGCCAGTTCGGCAGCCTTGCGCACCATGCCGCTGCCGCGCTCCGCGGCCGGCGTAAGGATGACCTTGGCGCCGTAGGCGCGCATCAGCTTGCGGCGTTCAACCGAGAACGTTTCGGTCATCACCGCCACGAACGGATAACCGCGCGCGGCCGCGACCATGGCCAGCGCGATGCCGGTGTTGCCGGATGTCGCCTCGACTATGGTCTGCCCCGGTTTGAGCAGGCCCTTCCGCTCGGCGTCCAGGACGATCGCCAGCGCCAGGCGATCCTTCACCGAGCCGCCGGGATTGAACGATTCGACCTTGGCGTACAGGGTGACGTGCGCCGGCGCGATGCGGTGGAGGCGGACGATCGGCGTGCTGCCGATGGTGTCGAGGATGCTGTCGTACAGGGCCATGGGTTTGCTCCAGGGGAAGGGGTGGGGCGCGTTGCGCTATGCCGCCAATGCCAGCGCCGTGCCACCGAGCGGTGGCTCGCCGAACCAGTGCAGCGTGCCGGCGAGCGCGGCGACCTCGCCGATGATCAGCAGTGCCGGCGATTGCACGTCGTGCTCCCGCGCCCGCTCGGCCAGGTCGGCCAGCGTGCCGACAACCACGCGCTGCTCCGGCCGCGAGCCGTTCTCGACCAGCGCGAACGGCGTCGACGCTGCGCGACCGTGTGCGATCAGCCGATCGCGCAGGCCATCCAGTCCGGCCACGCCCATGTACACCGCCAGCGTCTGCCTCTCGAGCGCCAGCGATTGCCAGTCGAGCGTGTCGAGCGAGTCCTTGCAGTGCGCGGTGACCAGGCGCACCGATTGCGCATGATCGCGATGGGTGAGCGGCACGCCGGCGTAGGCCGCGCACGCCAGTGCGGCGGTGATGCCCGGCACGACTTCGAAGGCGATGCCGTCGGCGCGCAGCACCTCGAGCTCTTCGCCGCCGCGCCCGAACACGAACGGATCACCGCCCTTGAGTCGCACCACGCGCTTGCCGGCGCGCGCGTGCTCGAGCATCAGCGCGTGGATCTGCTGCTGCGTGGTGTGGTGGTTGCCGGCCTGCTTGCCGACCTCGATCCGCAGTGCATCGCGGCGCACCAGTTGCAGCACGTCCTTGCTGACGAGGCGGTCGTGGAGGATCACGTCGGCCTCGTTGAGCACGCGCAACGCGCGCAGGGTCAGCAGGCCAGGATCGCCCGGGCCGGCACCGACCAGCGCGACCGAGCCGCGGATGGTGTCGCTCACTGCTTCGTTGCTGCCTGCCAGTGCGGCGCTGAACTCGCGTTCGGCGGCAAGCCTGCGTCGCTGGCGCAGCAACGCCGGGAGTCGACCGGCAAGCAGGCGCTCGAAGAAGCGACGACGCTGGCCGATGTCCGGGAATCGCGCGCGGATGCGAGGGCGCTCGCGCTCCAGCAGCTCCGCCAGCGCGCCCAGGGATTCGTCGAGTTCCGATTCCAGTTTCTCGCGCAGGTGGCGGGCGAGCATCGGCGCGCCGCCGCCGCTGGAGATCGCCACCTGCAGCGGGCCTCGTTCGATGCGCGCGGGAATCTGCACGCTCGATGCCTGCGCGTCGTCGACCACGTTGACCCAGATGCGCCGCGCTTCGCCCGCCGCAGCGACCGCCTGGTTGACCGCATCGTCATCGGTCGCGGCGATGGCCAGCCAGGCCCCGTCGAGCCAGTGCGCATCGAAGGCACCCTCCAGATGCTCGATCCGGCCCTCGGCGACGTGCCGGGCGAGGGGCCGGTTCAGCGACGGGGCGCCGAGGCGGACCCGCGCCCCCGCATCGAGCAGGGCCTCGGCCTTGCGCTGGGCCACCGTACCGCCTCCGACCACCAGCACATCACGGCCGCGCAGGTCGGCGAAAACGGGAAACAGTGGGCTGGCCATGGTGTCGATCGAGGGATGGAGCGGCGATACCGTGAACCTACCCACGCCCCCGCACCGGCGGAAATGACGCCGCCGTCTGGCGGTATGCCGTTTCGGAATGATGGCCGCGGTGCTGGACAGCGGGTCCGCGCCGGGGTAATTTCTTTCCATCCCTCCATTCGCATCGAGCGATATATAGTCGCTCCGCCATGACCCTGACCCAGCTGCGCTACCTCGTTGCCATTGCCGACTCCGGGCTCAACATCACCCTGGCGGCCGAGCGCGTGCATGCGACCCAGCCGGGCCTGTCCAAGCAGCTCAAGCAACTGGAGGACGAGCTCGGCTTCCAGCTGTTCACGCGCAAGGGCCGCAGCCTGGAGGCGATCGCGCCGGCTGGTGAGCGTGTGCTGATGCACGCGCGCCGCATCCTCGAGGAAGCCAGCAACATCCGCGCCTATGCCGCCAATGAGCGTGGCCAGCACAGCGGCCGCCTGGTGCTGGCGACCACGCACACCCAGGCGCGTTTCGTGCTTCCCGAAGTCATCGCGGCGGTGAAGCGCGAGTTCCCGCAGGTCAGCGTGCACCTGCAGGCGGCGGCCGATGGCGAAGTGCTCGAGCAACTGGCGCGTGGCGAAGCCGACCTGGCCGTGATCAGCACGGCCGGCGGCGAGCCGGAGGGCGGCGTCGCGGTACCGCTGTTCCGCTGGCGCCGGGTGGTGCTGGTGCCGCTCACGCATCCGCTGGCCAAGCTCGATCGCGCGCCGACGCTGGCGGAGCTGGCCGCACATCCGTTGATCAGCTACGAATCCTCCACCAAGCCCGAATCGTCGCTGCACCGCACGTTCGCCGCTGCCGGCCTGGAGCCGCAGCTGGCCATGACCGCGCGCGATGCCGACCTGATCAAGACCTATGTGCGCGCCGGCCTGGGCGTCGGCGTGCTGGCGGAGATGGCGGTGGGCGTACGCGACACCGACCTCAAGGCGTTGCCTGCGCCGGACGCATTGCCCGAGTGCATCACCTGGGCGGTGATTCCACGTGCACGCGTGCTGCGCGAATACGCGTTGGCGCTGATGCACGGCATCGCGCCGCAACTGGACCGTCGCGACCTGCGGCGCGTGCTGGA
>Ga0102589_1005894_pt1 | contig 10411 bp, 5 predicted proteins | sample AraplaMF_Col_mLB_FD_76858 | JGI IMG/M metagenome (GOLD analysis project Ga0102589, IMG submission 76858) | Arabidopsis root microbial communities from the University of North Carolina, USA - plate scrape MF_Col_mLB | ecosystem: Host-associated > Plants > Roots > Endosphere | place: USA... | reverse complement strand
GTTGTTGTAGAACCAGAACGTGCCCGGCGGGTGGCTGCCGCGGGGTGGGCGCTTCTCCTTGATGTCGGGCGTCTCGTGCGCCGCCGGCAGGTAGATGCCGGAGCGTGCCGTCAGCAGGTCGCGGACGGTGGCGCCCTTTTCCTGCTCGGTCAGCCCGGGCGCCTTCTCGTCGATGCCGAGCTCGGCGAGCGTGGCATCGAGCTTGATCCGCCCATCGGCGACGGCGCTGCCGTAGAGCGCGCTCAGCAGGCTCTTGCGCACCGAAGCGACGCCGACCTTGCGCGCGGGATCGCCGAAGGAGGCGAGGATGCCGCCGTTCTGCACCAGCACCAGGGCGGTCGGCTTGCGTAGCTCCGCATAGTCTCGGAGCGGCTGCAGAGCGGTCGCGGACCAGCCGGCCGAGGCCGGATCGATGGTCTGCCAGTGCCGGCCTGGCTCGGCGCGGGCCGGGAGAACCCAGAGGCAGAGCGCGATGATGGCGAGCAGGCGATTCATCGGTCTGGCCTCCGGCGTGCGAGCGCATATGGCTGGGCAATCCCGGCGACTCTGCGGCGCTGGGGCCAAGGTTCTAGCGCAACAGCGAGCGCGCGGTCGGAATCAGGCGGGCGATATCGGGAGCTCGGCCGGAGTCGACGGCGAGGACGCGCAAGGCCGCTTCGAGCGCCGATATAGCTTGTGGAACCGCAGGCCTCATCAGCGTGACCGCGACGCATTCGCCCCCGCGCACGGGCAGGCGCGCGAAGCCATTCTCGCTGCGATCGCTGATCAGGCTGGCGAGGACCTCGCTGCCGGTGGCGCGTACGGCGTCCGCGATCGCTCTGGCCGCGAGCGAGGCCTCGTCGTCGGCTGCATCAGGCGCTAGGTGGTGGATGGCGACGACATGGTTGCGGCCGTCTTCGAGATCGGCCGTTCCCGGCGGTAGCCGCTCGAGCCCGCTCGTATCGAAACCCGAGCCCAGCGCCGCCGGCTTCAGCATCAGCACATCGTGCCATTCCAGCATGGTCTCATTCGCTGCCGGGCCGTGCTCAGCCCAGACCGGACCGCCATAGAAGGCGGGGAGGGCGCGGGTCCGGGCCTCTTGGTCGGGAAAGCCGCGAAACCAGACGAACTGGTCGGGCGCTGCGGGATCGCGGAACTGGCAGAGCACGCTCATTCCGACCGCTTCCTGCGTCTCGACGAGATGGGTATCGAAGACCTCGATCAGGGTGTCGCGCGCGCCCGGCTTCAAGGTGTAGCGGCGCAGTTCGAAGACGGTGTCGGTCATGGCGGGTCTCCAGCTGCCTGCTGCTAGGCGGCAGGGCCGACCGATTGCGTCAGCAGCGTCGTCATTGCCTTCGCCACGATTCGGTCATGATTCGAGATGCGCCGCGATTGGCTTCGAAATCGCGCCAGCCGGCCAAGCATCGCGCGGATTCAAGCACTTGTGGCCGCTGCCGCAGAGAGCGCTTTCGCTAGTGGGTTGTCGCGAGGCTGTTGATGACTGGTTAACCATGGTTCGGCGGATTTTAGTGGTTTCACACCGACAAGGATCGTTGCAAGCTCGCAACGGCGCCGCGATTCCGCATGTGATTCCTTGGGCTTAGCCGGTGCCTTGAAACTTATCCCCACGATCCACATCTTCCTACAAGATGTCGTGTCCACACCTATCGCCCCGCACTAATCCTTGACGCCGCGACCCAATCGGGACTAAATTTTGACGGTCGCGTGACGGTTGGCGGAGACGCCTTTTTCGACCCGCGAAACGAGTTCCCAGACGGGTCAAGGCGATCACCGCGGCGCGCCAGAGATGGCGACGGCGAACGGCGACGTGTGTGCTCCGGCTGGTCGCATCAGGGCACCGATGACGGGGCACACCGCCGCGGGATCCAGGGGCATCAAACCGAGTTGGATTGACATCAGGAGCCGGTGATCAACCGGCCGCGCGGAGCGTCTGATACGCCCGCGGCAAGCATTGGGGACGAAGCTTATGCGCATTGAGCGCCGCCATACCACCGCCGGCCAGTCGCCTTATTCGGCGATTCCGTTCCGCTCGGCGGTGAGCGAGATCCGCAATCCCGATGGTTCGATCGTCTTCCGCCTCGAGGGCATCGAGGTGCCCGAGGCCTGGTCGCAGGTCGCGAGCGACGTGCTGGCGCAGAAGTATTTCCGCAAGGCCGGCGTCCCGGCCGTGCTCAAGACCGTCGAGGAGAACGACGTCCCGTCCTTTCTCTGGCGTTCGGTCCCCGACGAGGCCGCGCTGGCGAAGCTGCCGGAAGGCGAGCGCTACGGCTCCGAGATTTCGTCCAAGCAGGTCTTCGACCGGCTCGCCGGCTGCTGGACCTATTGGGGTTGGAAGGGCGGCTATTTCTCCTCGGAGGAGGATGCCCACGCCTTCCATGACGAGCTGCGCTTCATGCTCGCCTCGCAGATGGTCGCGCCGAACTCGCCGCAATGGTTCAACACCGGCCTGCATTGGGCCTATGGCATCGACGGGCCGAGCCAGGGCCATTTCTACGTCGACTTCAAGACCGGCAAGCTGGTGAAGTCGAAGTCGAGCTACGAGCATCCGCAGCCGCATGCCTGCTTCATCCAGGGCGTGCAGGACGACCTCGTCAACGAGGGCGGCATCATGGACCTGTGGGTGCGCGAGGCGCGCCTCTTCAAGTACGGTTCCGGCACCGGCTCGAACTTCTCGATGCTGCGCGGCGAGGGCGAGAAGCTCGCCGGCGGCGGCCGCTCCTCCGGCCTGATGTCCTTCCTCAAGATCGGTGACCGCGCTGCCGGCGCTATCAAGTCGGGCGGCACCACCCGCCGCGCCGCCAAGATGGTGGTGGTCGATGCCGACCATCCGGATATCGAGGCCTATATCGACTGGAAGGTGAAGGAGGAGCAGAAGGTCGCGGCCCTGGTCGCCGGCTCCAAGACCGTCCAGAAGGCGATGAAGGCGGTGATGAAGGCCTGCGTGAACTGCGAGGCCGCCGACGATGCCTGCTTCGATCCCGAGAAGAACCCGGCGCTGAAGCGCGAGATCAAGCTCGCCCGCAAGGCGATGGTGCCTGACAACTACATCAAGCGCGTCATCCAGTTCGCCAAGCAGGGCTACACCGAGATCCAGTTCGATACCTACGACACCGACTGGGATTCGGAAGCCTATCTCACCGTCTCCGGCCAGAACTCGAACAACTCGGTCTCGCTGACCGACGACTTCCTGCGCGCGGTCGAGACCGATGGCGACTGGAACCTGATCGGCCGCACCACCGGCAAGGTCACCAAGACCCTGAAGGCGCGCGACCTCTGGGAGAAGATCGGCTACGCCGCCTGGGCCTCGGCCGATCCTGGCCTGCACTTCAACACCACGATGAACGACTGGCACACCAGCCCGGCCTCGGGACGCATCCGCGCTTCGAATCCGTGCTCGGAGTACATGTTCCTCGACGACACTGCCTGCAACCTGGCCTCGGCCAACCTGCTGCAGTTCTATGATCGCGAAGCCAAGGCCTTCGACGTCGCCGGTTACGAGCATCTCTGCCGGCTCTGGACCATCGTGCTCGAGATCTCCGTCGCGATGGCGCAGTTCCCGAGCCGCGAGATCGCCGAGCTCTCCTATGAGTACCGCACGCTCGGCCTCGGCTACGCCAATATCGGCGGCCTCCTGATGACCATGGGCCTCGGCTACGACTCGGACGAGGGCAGGGCGCTCGCCGGCGGCCTGACCGCGATCATGACCGGCGTCGCCTATGCGACTTCGGCTGAGATGGCGGGCGAGCTCGGTCCGTTCCCGGGCTACAAGAAGAATGCGCCGCACATGCTGCGCGTCATCCGCAATCACCGCGTTGCCGCCCATGGCCAGGCCAGCGGCTATGAGGGCCTGCAGGTCACGCCGGTGCCGCTCGACCATGCGACGCTGGAGCGCCTCGGCGGCTCCTCGCTGACGCTGTCGCAGCGTGCCAAGGCGACCTGGGACGAGGCGCTGGCGCTCGGGGAGAAGCACGGCTACCGCAACGCCCAGGCGACCGTGATCGCGCCGACCGGCACGATCGGCCTGGTGATGGATTGCGACACCACCGGCATCGAGCCCGACTTCGCGCTGGTGAAGTTCAAGAAGCTCGCCGGCGGCGGCTACTTCAAGATCATCAACCGCGCCGTTCCCGATGCGTTGCGGGCGCTCGGCTATCGCGAGGCCGATATCGCCGAGATCGAGGCCTATGCCGTCGGCCATGGCTCGATGAAGCAGGCGCCGGGCATCAATCCCGGTTCGCTCAGGGCCAAGGGCTTCACCGACGAGAAGATCGAGGCGGTCGAGAAGGGGCTGAAGAGCGCCTTCGACATCAAGTTCGTCTTCAACAAGTGGACGCTGGGCGAGGACTTCCTCACCGGCACGCTCAACGTGCCGGCCGAGAAGCTGAACGACATGTCGTTCGAGCTGCTGCCCTTCCTCGGCTTCAGCAAGGCCGAGATCGAGGCTGCCAATGTCCATGTCTGCGGGGCGATGACGCTGGAAGGCGCACCGCACCTGAAGAAAGAGCACTACAACGTCTTCGACTGCGCCAATCCCTGTGGGCGCATCGGCAAGCGCTATCTCTCGGTCGAGAGCCATATCCGCATGATGGCGGCGGCGCAGCCCTTCATCTCGGGCGCGATCTCCAAGACCATCAACATGCCGAACGACGCCACCGTCGAGGACTGCAAGAGCGCCTATCTGCTCTCCTGGAAGCTGGCGCTGAAGGCGAACGCGCTCTACCGCGACGGCTCGAAGCTGTCGCAGCCGCTGAACTCGGCCCTGATCGCCGACGAGGACGACGACGCCGACGACGCGACCGAGGCGCTCTACCAGCAGCCGCTGGCGGCGCGCGCCACCCAGATCGCCGAGAAGATCGTCGAGCGCGTGGTGGAGCGGGTCGAGCGTGTCCGCGAGCGTGAGAAGATGCCGGCGCGGCGCACCGGCTATATCCAGAAGGCGGTGGTCGGCGGCCACAAGGTCTATGTCCACACCGGCGAATATGCCGATGGCCGCCTCGGCGAGATCTTCATCGACATGCACAAGGAGGGCGCGGCCTTCCGGGCGATGATGAACAACTTCGCCATCGCGGTCTCGCTCGGCCTGCAATACGGCGTGCCGCTGGAGGAGTATGTCGAGGCCTTCACCTTCACCCGCTTCGAGCCCTCGGGCTTCGTGCAGGGCAACCAGTCGATCAAGAACGCGACCTCGATCCTCGACTACGTCTTCCGCGAGCTGGCGATCTCCTATCTCGGCCGGCACGACCTCGCCCATGTCGATCCCTCCGAGATCGGCCATGACGTGATGGGCGGCGGCGTCGAGCAGGGCAAGATGCCGGATGCGGCCGGGCCGATCACCTCGACCCCGCTGGCCTCCTCGGGCTTCCGCCGCGGCAAGCCGATCAACCTGCTCGCCATCCAGGGCGGGGCCGCCAATGACGCGGTCGCCCGCTCGGCGAGCACCATTACCGGCCTTGCCACCGCCGGCGCGACCGCGCTGAAGGAGGAGCCGGAGGCCTATGGCGAAGAGCAGATGAGCAAGCTCGGCTTCGCCGCGCCGGCCGCCCAGCCGACGGCCTCCGAGCGCCGGGCCGAGGCGATCATGAAGGGCTATGTCGGGGACTCGTGCGGCGAGTGCGGCAACTTCACGCTGGTGCGCAACGGCACCTGCCTGAAGTGCAACACCTGCGGCTCGACGACTGGGTGTTCGTAAATACGAGTAATTTTGCGCAACAAGAGTGGTCGGAATTTCCGGCCACTCTAGAAAATTTCGTTTCGTGCTGTTTCGACAGATTCAACAAAGTGCAGAGGCATTTAACGTTAAACGAATGGGGGTGATTAATTGTTGCCGCCGGAAAAATTGGCTGAACTCCGAGTCAAGCACCTAGAGATGACGCAGGTCGTTGTGTCACGCCTTGCTGGGAGTGGCGCTTCAATAAAAAATTATTGCCTCGCACTTTGTACCGCGATCTGCGGATTGTCGGTTGCTTTGCAAAAGCCGGCAGTTTTTCTACTTGCATTGCTACCTATCATTTTGTTCTCAGCTCTTGATGCTCAGTACCTGCGTAATGAGCGCCGCTTTCGAAGCCATTTCGATAAGATTCGTTCTGAAGATTGGGCAGTGCAAACTACGTTTGACATGAGCCCGGCGCCGTCGGCGGGCTTTTGGCCCGCATTTTTTAGCTGGTCAGTTATTACTTTCTATGGCGCTCTTGTAGGCAGCATCATAGGTTTAACTATCATCATGAGGTTGGCCCATGGGCGGTTCGTTTAGTCGCGGAACTCCGCCGAGGTTGGGCTTTAGCTCACTCGGTAGTTTGGGCCAATCGGCACCACGCTACTCGCTGCTTGGGGGTCTGGGCGGTCCTTCCCCATCGACGCAAGGTCTCAGTAGCCTCGCATCATTATTTGTAAAGCCGGTCAGGCGGCGCGCATTTTTCTCTTTTCACTTCGAAGATATCATGCGGGTAAACAATGTACGTCAGTCGTGGCGTACACATAGCACCGGAACTATCCTAATCCCGAGCTTCACTGACAGCAGCTTATGGGAGAGTAAGCAGCTGGAGGGCTCAGACGCTCTAAAGAAGCTTATTCGCGAAGGGGTTGAGCATACCTCGGCCGTTTGCGTCCTAGCGGGTTCTGAAACTTGGTTGCGCCGCTGGGTTAAGTACGAAATCGCGCGCGCGGTTATTGATAATCGGGGGCTACTTACGGTCCATATTAATGGCTTGAATCATCACCAGAGGCGGATCCCGGATCGCCTTGGGCCAAACCCTCTAAATTTTCTTGCCGTTGGGCAAGATGAATTTGGCCGGTTCTACCTTTTTGAGAAATTTGCGGTGGCGACAGGCTATGCCTACCCGCAATATCGCTGGGAATGGCGCCGGTACGAAGATTACACTCGCGCAGTTTCTCTGCCTGCCTATCTAGCGAGGCCTGCCCCGGGGTATGTCACGCCGTTGTCCACTGGTGCGCCCGAGTACTGCTTCGCAACGGACAACGGCAGCAAGAATATCGGCCTTTGGATTGATCGCGCGGCGCAGATGGTAGGCCGTTAGGGGAAGTTCCGCGTGGTCTCCGGCCATGTTGGTCTGCATCTATATCTTCCATGCCCAAATGCGCCCTCGCGCCTCCGGAGTTCCGTGCCGCCGCCAAGCAGCTCAGGATGTTGCCGCCGACTCTGCCATGCAGTTTCACCTTCTTGACCGCTCCGATGCGCCCGGCGTGACTGTAAGGCGCGAGGAACCCTTCTCCCGTGTGGGAGAAGGGCAGGGATGAGGGCCTGCCGCTGATCATCTGAAATGCAACGGCGCCGCAGCGGTCTTCTGCTGAGAGGGCAGGCCCTCATCCGGCGCTCCGCGCCACCTTCTCCCATCCGGGAGAAGGCTGGGTCGAGGTTCCGGCCCTCTGCCGTCATGGTCGCCCTTGTGGCGGCCATCCACGCCTTTGCGGCGTCTCGACTTGACGTACGCTGCGCCTGTGATCGGCGTCGCAAGGCGTGGATGGTCGGGACGAGCTCGGCCATGACGGGAAGGCGCGGGATCCTTCTCCCCTCGGGGGAGAAGGTGGCAGCGCGAAGCGCTGACGGATGAGGGAAGGCGCCTCACCCAGTCGCACCGCCCTCATCCCCTGCCGGACCTTCTCCCCCGAGGGGAGAAGGAGGCAGTTTATCCCCGCCCTCTGAACCTCCCGTATAATCGCGCGCATCCCATCCCCGAGGGGCGGCCGACCGGAGGCATGTCGTTTGGCGGGGTGGGTGCGGCGCCTGCGGGCGAGGGTTGCGCCTCGCTCCCGGGAGGCTTCGGGAACCGACCTGGGGACACTACGATCCCTGCGCGAGGAGCTCGCTAGCTGGACGGCCCGCCGATGACCAACCGCCCGAGCGCCGACGCGACGACCCGATGAGGGGCACTGGCGAAGGCGGCGGGCGGGATCGGCGGTGCGTCCGAAAGAAGCGCGGCCCGGAGCTTTCAAATCGCCGCCTGGCGGAGCGCCACGGGGCGTGCGGAGGGTGGCTCAATCCCTTCGCGCCGCTTCCTGGCTCAATGGAAGCGGATATTCACAACGCGCCCCGCGGCGCTCCGCTGCCCCTCAGATGCGACAACGCCCTCAGGATCAGCCTGCGGGCGAGGAAAAGCTCGGGCCCGCAACGTCATGACCCGGTCAGCGCAGCGTCGGGTCGAGCTTGTCGCGCAGCCAGTCGCCGACGAGGCTGACGGCGAGGGTCGTCAGCACGATCGTGAAGGCGGGCGCCAGCATGATCCAGGGCGCGCGGGTCAGGTATTCGCGGCCATAGCCGACCATGTTGCCGAGGCTCGTCATCGGCGGCTGCACGCCGAGCCCGAGGAAGGAGAGGCCGCTTTCGAGCAGGATCACTTCCGGGAAGGTCAGCGTCATCGAGACGATCAGGGTCGAGGCGATGTTGGGCAGGATGTGCTTCAGATAGACGCGCGCCGGCGAGGCGCCGATCTGGCGCACCGCGCCGGCATAGCCCTGCGCTCCGGCCGATATGGCGAGGCCCCGCGCGATGCGGGCATAGCGCTCCCAGCCATAGAGCCCCATCAGGCCGATGAAGAGCGGCAGTGCGTTGCCGAAGAAGGCGAGCACCGACAGCGCCAGGATGAGGAAGGGCATCGCCGCCTGGAAATCCGCCAGCATCAGCACGAACTGCTCGACGATCCCCCGGAAATGCGCGGCGAGGAAACCCATCAACGTTCCCAGCACGGCCGAGATGATGGTCGCGCCAAAGGCCACCAGCAGCGAGATCCGCACCGAGACGATCAGGCGCGAGAGCACGTCGCGGCCGAGCTCGTCGGTGCCGAGCCAGTGCAGCGGATGGAAGGGCAAGGCCAGCCGGTTGCGCAAATCGTAGGCGGTGAAGCGATAGGGCGTCAGCCAGTCCGCGAAGAGCGCGACGATGATGATGAAGGCGATCCAGACCAGCCCGCACCAGACGAGAAACGGGATGTGCCGCTTCGGCTTCGGCCTGGCCGCGTCGGTGGCGGGCAGGGTGGTGACGGGGACGGCGGTTACGGTGACATCAGCCATCTCAGTGCGCTCCGGCCTTGGCGCCGCTGCGCAGCCGCGGGTCGAGCAAGCCATAGAGCAGGTCGACGATCAGATTGGCGCTGACCATCGTCATCGCGACCAGCAGCAGGATGCACTGCACGACGGAGAGATCGCGATTGGCCACGGCGACGACGAGCAGGCGTCCGACCCCGGGCCAGGAGAACACGCTCTCGACCACGACCGCGCCGGCGATCAGGCTGCCGACCATGAAGCCGACGACGGTGACCGTCGGCACGGCGGCGTTGGGCAAGGCATGGCCGCGCACGACGCGGGCCCAGGGCACGCCCTTGGCGCTGGCGGTGCGGATATAGGACTGGCCGAGCACTTCGAGCATGGCGCTGCGCGTGAAGCGCGCCAGCACGGCGGCGCCGCCGATGCCGAGCGTCAGCACCGGCAGGATGGCGTGGCGCCAGCTCTCCTGCCCACCCGAGGGCAGCCAGCCGAGCTGGACCGAGAAGACCAGCACCAGCACGAGGCCGAGCACGAAGCTGGGGACGGTGAAGCCCGCGACCGCCGTCACCATCACGATGCGGTCCATCAGGCTGTCGCGATGAAGCGCGGCATAGATGCCGGCCGGGATGCCGATCCCGAGCTTGAGGGCGAGCGCCGGCAGCGTCAGCGCCAGCGTGGCGGGGATGCGCTCGAGGACGAGCTGCATCGCCGGGCGCCCGTCGCGCATCGACTGACCGAGCTCGCCCTGACCGATCGCGGAGAAATAGCGCAGATATTGCAGCCAGATCGGGTCATCGAGGCCCCAGGCCTTGCGGAAGGCGGCAATGGCCTCGGGAGGCGCATCGACGCTCATGATGATCAGCGCCGGATCGCCCGACATCCTGAGCACGACGAAGGCGAAGGTGACGACGAGCGCGACGGTCAGCGCAGCCCGGCAAAGCCGGATGAGGAGGAAACGCAGCATCAGCTCGCCGCCTTGAGGAAGTTGGCCTGGTCGTGGGCGACATGGCAGGCCGTCAGGCGCCCGTCCGGCAGCGGCAGCAGGCGCGGGCTCTCGACCTTGCAGCGCTCGCGAGCCGCGTGGCAGCGGGGGTGGAAGGCGCAGCCGGAGGGGCGCGCCGCCGGATTGGGCGGATCGCCCTGCAAGACGATGCGCGGACGGGCGCGGCGACCCGGCACCGGCGAGGCCGAGACCAGCGCTTCGGTATAGGGGTGCGCCGGGCTGGCGAGCAGGAGATCGGCATCGCCTTCCTCGACGATGCGGCCGAGATACATCACCGCGACGCGATGGCTGACCTGGCGGATCACTTTCAGGTCGTGGCTTATGAAGAGCAGGCCGAGGCCGAGCTCCTGCTGGAGGTCGACCAAGAGGTTGACGACCTGCGCCTGGATCGAGACGTCGAGCGCCGAGACC
>Ga0102589_1005893_pt1 | contig 10412 bp, 8 predicted proteins | sample AraplaMF_Col_mLB_FD_76858 | JGI IMG/M metagenome (GOLD analysis project Ga0102589, IMG submission 76858) | Arabidopsis root microbial communities from the University of North Carolina, USA - plate scrape MF_Col_mLB | ecosystem: Host-associated > Plants > Roots > Endosphere | place: USA... | reverse complement strand
ATTAACGTCTTGAGGTTCAAAATTTAAATCATTATTTTGTTGCATATAATAAAACAGCTCCTTATTTAATTTAACTTCTTTAAGCACACCTTCTCTTATTGAATAAATTAATTCGAAGCACTTAAGGAAAATTAATGTCTCCTTATCTGTTATTATTGTTTCACATAATTAATTATTTGTCCAATGAGATGCTCCCTAAGTTAAGTAATTTAGTATTTTAAAAAGCTGAAGAAGGCGCTATATGAGTACCTTTTTCAGCTTTTTATTTTTTTACGTAAATTTATTTTTTTACCACTATTTTCTTCCTATTTGCATTAACAATAAGGTGATTTTTCAATAAAGTTTTTAAACACTTGTAGCTGCTAAACTATGCATACAAGAAATAAATTCCTTAACAAATGCATCAATTTCTTCTTTTGTAATTATATATGGAGGAAGTAAACGAATAATGTTCCCTTGTGTAACATCAACTAGCATCCCATTCTCCATTAGCTTTACCTGTAATCTCTTCACATTTTCATTCGTATCATTCAAACTAATTCCAAACATCATGCCAGCATGACGTACTTCCCCAATATAATAAGAATTTTCTTTCTGAATTTCTTGCAATTTATCATTTAAATAGAGTGACATTTCATACGCTTCTTGCATTAAACTCTCGTCAATCAATGTGTTTAATACCGTTAACCCTAAAGCCGTTCCCATTGAAGAATGAGCAAACGTTGTGCCGTGATCTCCTGGTGCAAATACATCACATAACTTTTCACCTACAATGATTCCACCTAACGGTATCCCGCCCCCTGCTCCTTTACCAATTTGAATAATATCCGGTGTAATATTGAAATTTTGATAAGCAAATAGTTTACCAGTTCTCCCCATACCACTTTGTACTTCATCAACGATAAGAATGACATTATATTTCCCACATAAGTTTTGAACACCATGTAAATATTCACTTGATAAAGGATAAATACCCCCGCTTCCTAAAACCGGCTCTAGCATAATCGCAATTGGATTTTCTTTAACAATTGTTTCTTCTAATTTCTCTATATTCTCGCGCTCTACTTCATATACTGGAATCGATGTTTTAGGGAAATTTTGATATACACTTTCTTGTCTCGTAAAATAAAGTGCTCCTAACGTACGCCCATGGAAACTATTTTTCAGCACTACAATTCCTTCACGTTCTTCACCCGTATTAGCCCTATATTTATCAATTAATTTTAATGTCGTTTCTGTCGCTTCCGTACCAGAGTTTGTAAAAAAGACTTTTCCTTTTTTTAATGAGCAATCAACTAATTTCTTTGCATATTCAATCGCAACTGGGTTTAAAAAATGAAACGGTAGATGCAACGATTTTGTAACTTGCTCCATTGTCGTTTGCACGATTTTTGGGTGATTGTATCCTAATACGTTCACTCCGACACCAGAAAATAAATCTACATACTCTTTACCATCCACATCATAAAGCTTGCATCCATCTCCTCTTTCTATTGCAACCTTCGTACGACAATACGTAGACATCATATATTCTTTATCTAATTGAAACCAATCCGACATTTTAAATTCCTCCTAGTTATTTTCCCTGTTTATTTATGTTCATTCTCTATAAAGTCATGTATAAATTCATTTTTTAAGATTGAAATTTTAATAGTAATTCTCTTCCCGATATCCATTTTTCCATAATTTCTTCTATTTCAACAGGTCCACTACATGTGCGTTTTTTTCACCTAGCGGTCTGTTACTATTTTGAACTTTGCGGGTCATACATAATCAAGGCTATGAAATCATATTTAGTAACAATGGACAAAAAAATTTGGAGGCTATATCGATGGATGAAAACTATGATAAACAGGGGCAATCTTTACTAGGGAATGACTTTAATGAAGATAGTGAACGTAATGAACAAGCTACACTTCACTCACAAATAGTTGGCTCACGTGGACCTGTTCTAGAGCAAGATAGTGTACTTCATGAGACGTTACAAGAATTTATTCACGAAAAAATTTTAGAAAGACCTGTTCATGTAAAAGGATTTGGTGCGTTCGGTTATTTTCAAACGATCTATCCCATGTCTGAACATACGAAATTACATTTTCTACAACATTCTAATGAGAAAGTTCCTGTTATGGTGCGATTTTCATTAGCTGTTAGTACAAAAGGCACACCTGATACTTCTAGAAATGTACGCGGTTTTTCCACAAAGTTCTATACGAAAGAAGGTATTTTCGACCTTTTATGTAACCACATCCCTGTCTTTTCTGTTCGTGATCCAATGCGTTTCCCAGAAACAATTCACGCGTTATTACCTTCACCTAAAAATAACTTACTTGACCCGAATAGATTTTGGAGCTTTGTCGCTAGAGCACCTGAATCCATGCATTTCGTTGTCCATTTATACTCTGATGCCGGTACGGCCAAAAGTCTTCGACGCATCCCAGGACATAGTGTAAATACATATGTTTGGAGAAATGCAGAAGGTAACCGAAAGTATGTAAAATATCATTGGTACCCATTTGAAGGTGTACAATTCATTACTAATGAGGAAGCGAATACACTGGCTGCTGAAAACCCCGATTATAGCGGGAAAGATTTATATGATGCAATTGCAAATGGTAAGCCAGTGGAATACGGATTATATGTCCAGATCATGGATCCGAAAGATGAAGAACATCTTTCTTATGACCCCTTAGATGATACAAAAGTATGGGATGAAAAGTCGTACCCTCTTATACCAGTAGGCAAAATGGTATTAAATAAAAATCCTGAAAATTATATGGAACAAGTAGAAAAAGTCGCCTTCTCTCCTTCTAATTTACTAGACGGTGCAGAACTATCAGATGATAAAATGCTGCAAGGACGTGCTAACATTTATAGTGATTCTCAAAGAAGAAGAATTGGACCTGAATTCCGCAAATTAACGATTAACCAGCAGCAAAATTGGACGCCTGCTAAGCAAATAACGAGCGGTGACGGAAGATATGTTGAAGGTAAACTCGAAAGAACTTCTATTACGAAACAGGATGACTTTACGCAGCCTGGTGAATTTTATGCGAAGTTAAAACCAATTGGAAAAGAAAATCTTGCTAAAAACTTAGCTAGTGATTTGAAAGTTATCTCCGATGATATTAGAAAGGTCGTTTTCGGGTATTTTCATACAGTGTCTGCTGATTTGGTGAAGAGAATTGAAAGTGCGATGCAAAAGCTTTAAGTATATAAAAAAACGTCATTTTTAATAATTAAAATGACGTTTTTTTATGGAAAAATCACTAGGAATTTCTACCACTTTATTTACAATTATTAACGAAATTTCCCTCACTTAAAATTCCGTTATTTCATTTTAGATTATGGTACTCATTTCTCTTTTTCATATAATCTTTTTCACATTGCAACGGCTTGAATTTAACCTTTTTCCCTTTCTTCTTTTTCGTTTTTATAACGAGCCATTCCCCTTTTTCAACATCTAGTTTTAGGCGTTTCATTACATTGATATTATCTTTTTCTTTATAAAGTAAAAATGCTTCTTGTGCCCTCACGAATAAGCTAGGCTGCTCGCTAAATCCACCACTATCATAAATTTTAGTTAGCGAATTATAATAAGAATCATTTTCTTTTCCGCCATACATCAAATGGGCCGCATCCAGGTCTCTTTTACTTACTTCCAAAAAACTATGTTCATCAATTTTTAAATTAAACGTGGATTTAATATCACTTATTATATTCTTCACATGCTTTTCATCTCGAATTTTCCTTTTTTCAAGACAATCAGAAGATAGCTCTGGTGCATCTGTTTGAGAATGTACAACTTGTTGAATAGATACACATAATATAAATACACTTAAAATATACAATATTTTTTTCATACTTACGTTTCACCTCAAGTAATTTAGATACTATATTGTTTGAGGCTCACAATATTCTTATGCTAACAATATGAAAGGCCCTATAAATTGGACTTTTATAGAGCCTTTCATATTAACATTGCTTTATCAAATTCACCGGTGAAGCCATTACCTTACTATTTTTCACATCATATAGCCCTATAGGTGTTACCCGTATAAAAGGCAAGTGCGTCGCAGAAAAGAACAAAATGGTAAACGCCGGATCGTCATACGCGTAGCCACGCGCTTGCAATAATTTCACCATCTGTTTCTCTTCCTGTATTAATTCACTCATTTTTAAATTAGACATAATCCCGAGCAATGGTAATACGATTTCGTGTAATACTTCATTCTTTTCAGCTATTACCATTCCCCCGCCAAGTTCTTTTATTCTATGAAAAGCTATAAGCATATCTTCTTTATTCTTCCCAATAAGAATGATGTCGCCGGTACCAGAATAAGAGCTAGCAAGGCCTCCTAATTTATTTGCAAAGCCTTTAACAACTGTATTCACTCGCCACGTACCGTCACGAGCAATCATCATTAGAAAACACTCATCATGATCTAGTGAAAGTTCATCATCGTTTAAATCAATTTCAGTCATGTATGATTTTGTTATAACGTTATTTAATAATTGTATACCCACTTTATGAGAAAAAATCATATCCTCTTTTTCTATAGACCAGTCTAGTAATAATGGAGTTACTTTAAATTTACTCCAGTCTATTTGTAATAATTCATTTTTATTTATCCCGTCACGCTTCACACATTTCCCTTTTGCAATTACACTTATTGGAACCGGATTTTCTTTACACTCCAAAATATTAATATTAGCTATTCTACCTGTCGCAATCGATCCATGTAGATGTTCCATATTGTAATAACGGGCGATATTATAGCTTGCCATATGATATGCATCTATTATTGGCACTCCTTGTTTTATCGCGGTAGCTATCATTACGTTTGTCATTCCACTTTCATAGAACGAAGGATGTGAGCCGTCTGTAGTGAGAATGAATCTATCAAACTGCTTTACTCCTAGTTCCAATAATTCTTTCAGTAACACTTCTAAATCTGGACGGATTGAAGAATTCCTAAGAGAAACTGTGTAACCTTGCATAAGACGGGCAAAAGCTTCCTGCCCTGTCATCGCTTCATGATCACAATCTGTACCTAACAGTTTTAACTTCGCTAAAGTCGTTTCAGATGCACCTGGAAAATGTCCTTCTACTTTTTTATGTAATCGTTTCGTTTCCTGCACCCAATGTAACATTTCATCATCGCCATGTAATAACTTTGGCCACGCTGTTAGCTCTCCGCCTTGAAGAACTGCTTTATGCTTAAGCCACTCTATTATTTCTTCACGATTAAATAAAGATTCCCCGTTTTGCAATTCAGTTTGCCCATCAAAACGACACCACCAATACATACTTGCTGGAATCTTTTCAAATTCATCTAATAAACGAAATGCTTCTTCACGTTGTAATGTGAAAAATAAAGTTAAATTATCATTAATAAAAGTCGTCGTCCCAAATTGCATCGCATAGTTTGCTAAAGTTTCAGGATTATATAATTGATATGGATGTGCATGCGGTTCTATGTAACTAGGAACTACATACTTTCCATCACAATCAATGACTTCACATTCATGCAGTTGCGCTGGCAATTTTTCGCCTACATATACAATCCGGTCATCATAGACCCAAATATTTGCTTGCACCCACTCGCGCATATAGGAATTTAAATAAGTTGCATTCTTCAATAAAATGTGCGGACTTCTTTTGCCATCTATTACTTCAACATGTTCTCGTAATTGTGTGTTACTCCATCTAAACTGATTTTCTCCCAATGTATTTCACTCCACATCAATTTACTTTTATTTATTAAAATAAAAACAATTAACTAACTAAAATATTTTCCATTCATTACTCCCCTGTATAACCCCTATACCCTTCATTATATGGAACGATTGCAAAAATAACAATTTTCAAAATTCAAAACATACTTCTTTGATTCTCAATAAAAAAGGATGTCGTGTAACCGACATCCTTTTTTATACTAAACTATACGATTGAATTACACTTAATGTCATACTATGAATGTTAATACTGTCCTTTAAAACAGGATCCCATTCGCATTCTTTTCATCTATTTCTTAAATTCAATTTGCATCATATTATTAAACTGTGTAAGAATATCAACCGGACCTAAAGAGTTCACATTGACAGCAAATGTATGCTTGCCTCCAATTACTCCACCAGCAAAAGTCATAAACCCAGGAATTGATCCTCCGTGACCCCATACTGAGACACCATTTGGAAGTTTAGTCTCATAGATTCCAAGACCATATCCATCACCAACCCCTTTTCCTTCTACAGGAACTGTAGTAAGCATTTCTTTTAGCTCGCGTTCCTTCAATAACTTACCACCGAGTAAAGATGAAAAGAACTTATTTAAATCGTCTGCATCTGAAATCATATCTCCCGCTGAATTAGCTAAACTCGGATTATAATACGTCATGTCTTTCAATTCACTTGTTTCGTCAATTTTCATATACCCTCGAGCATGATTCTTACCTGGAATAACGGGTGAATTCCCTGGTAAAAACGTATTTGATAGATCCAAAGGTTCAATAATGCGCTTTTCGATTTCTTCTGCGTAACTATTACCCGTTATTTTTTCAATAAGCATTCCTAGTATTACGTATCCTGTGTTTGAATACGACCAACCTTTACCTGGCGAAAAATCTGGGGGTAGAGCAAGTCCTATCTTTACTATTTCTTCTGCTGTATACGTTTTTTTCGAATTCATAATATCAGCGTCTTTTGACTTTAAATAATTAGCTATACCACTCGTATGATTCAAAAGTTGACGTATCGTAATTTGATTGCCATCATAACCATTTCCTTGAATGAGGCCGGGCAGCCACTTTTCAATCGAATCGTCAAGCTGCACACGATTTTCTCCTACTAATTGAAGAACAGTCGTAGCAGTAAAAGTCTTCGTCACACTTCCAATCCGAAAACGATAATCCGATTTCATTGGTTTCTTACTATTTAAATCCGCCAAACCAGCATTATAACTACTAATTTTACCGTTATTATACGTCTTAGCTAATACCCCTGGCGCTCCAATTTGGATTGTTTCCTGCATGACTTGTTTCCAACCATTCCGATTCTTTTGGTCATGTGCTTCTGATGAATTAGAAATATTTTGAATAGACTCTGCTTTCACAGTAAAACCGGGTGTGAATAAAGTAGTACCCGCTAATAAAACTGCCAAACTCGCTAACTTAATGGAATAACATTTTTTCATAAGGCTTTCTCTCCTCTATTCATATCGTATTGATTCAAGCTATACTTTCATCCTAAATGATAAAACTCTCTTTTTTCTTATCCATTCCTTACGAAATACTTACTTTCAAAATTAGACGCCCAGATGAGAAAAAGTAATGTATGAAAATAAAAAAAGAACGTGTTTTCAATTTTTGAAAACTCGTTCTTTTACATATTTAAAACCCTATATCAACTTTTTAGTTCATTTACTTTTACCATCCTGCACTAGCGTTCATGCCATTCCCGATAATAGTAAGTATTAATGGCCACAGCACTGGTGCTAACGTAAGAAATAGATTAAGCAGTATAAGTATTCTATATCTCCCAGGAATATTATAATTTTTACGATTAACAAATAATACAAAAACTAATAATATTATGGTCGTTACAAATAAAAGTAACACTAACAACCAATACCAAACCATTAAACTGAGACTCCATGGCTGTAATAGCTCGTGTACAATACCAAAGGTGATTCCCAATACTGCAAAACTAAAGGTAGTAACTGTTGCTTTGATAAACAATTTACTCCATTTTTTATCGTATGTATACTTACAATATAAATCTATTAACGTGTATAAAGATAAAAAGGCCATGAATACACCTACCCAAGACAATAACCAGTCTCCGCCTCCTCTAACTAACATAAACAGAAACCAACACATCCCTGCTGCAGAAAAAATAAAGGAAAGGAGTATGTTTTTCAATACAGGTTTCATTCTATTTTCACACCCTTATAAAAATTTAAAAATAAATTATAATTTTTTATTTACATGCTACCCGTAATCAATTCATCTCTTTTTCATTCTATACTGATGAAGCGAAGATAAACTCATAAAAAATGTAACGAGCAATACTCTACTAAGGCAACTTTTTTCCATTGGTAGAGATATAAAAAAGTAAGTATACATTACCATGTAATTAAATATAAGTAAATGAAATTAATTTACAGTTAATTTCATTTACTTATATTAATGTCACGCTTTCCCGTCTCGCTCTATCCATCGTACAGTCTTCTCTACATCTAACTCCGTATACGTCTTTTCTCCATAACGGACAGACTCATATATCGGAATAATATCTCGCGTTCTACAAATTCTACTTAACCATTGTTGCATCGTTTCATATGACCTTCTCTGTTCGTGAAATGGTAAAGTTCTTTCCCATTCCACTAACGTTTGCCTTATCTTATCTTTAGGTAACGGCTGTTCAAACTGATGCTTCACTTTCTTGTTCTTTTCGGTTCTATCCGTATTTTCTTTTGTTATCGATTGTTTATCCTGTTCTATTTCTGAATTCATTACCTTTTTCCTCATTAATTTATAAAAAGCATATAGAATGACCACTGCAATAATTACATAAAAAACGACACTAATCCATGAATTTGAAAGAACAGAAAACACATCAGTCCATGAATTTTTTCGTACAAAAAGTGGAATTTTCCTATCTATTTTTGTTCTTGTATCTACAACTCCTGTTTCTTCATCTATAATTCTTTCAGGTTCATCAAACTGTGCGTCTACACTAGTAAAATCATAATTTCTTTCCGATATTGTCTCCGTCTTACTAGAAAAAAGCCCTTTTACTATGTCTTGTACATGCACAACACCTTGTGATAACGTTATCGCACTAACCGTAAAGAAAAGTAGTATTAATACTCTAACACTCCAAATCTTCACTTTCATATGTCGTCCTTTATTAGCCATGACATAAACCCCTTCTTATTCTTTAATTACGACCCATTTATTCGTTCTGGTGTATTTCCTTGGAGAAGTACCAAGAATTAAAGGAACTGCATCCAATTCTTTACGACGAAAGCCTGCGGTGTAAAAATAAGTAGAAGATACAGGCGTATCTTGGTCCGATATTGAGGCAAGTACTTTTAATACATTTTGCAAATGTTTCCGGTTATGACCGTTCTTTATATGCAACAATCCATTATCTTTTACGCTATTGATCCAAACTTCAAATGAACAGTTTTGCATAAGTAGTTGTTTACATATGCCTGCCGTTAATTCAATGAGTTCCTCTATATCATTTCGCAAAGAAATACCGCTTTTATTTTGCAAGTTGAGATATATCGCATATTTATCTGATTGTGTTCGCTCGTACTTTTTCGCAGTTATCGTCCCTGTTTTCGCTGTCGCACTCCAGTGGATAGAACGAAAATCTTCATTTTCATACAACTTCACTCCCATTACTTTCGTTTCATCATATAAGGGTGATGACATCGCTTTTCGAAATCCTCGTGACCATTCTTGTAATTCAGGAACTTGCATTTTCGGAACAGCTGGTAAAACTAAATAGGACGGCGTTTCAACTTGTTTATATGTTATATGGTTCGTTATGAATCCAAAGGGATCCGTAATGACAATTTCAACTTCTTCCCATTTCGCAATTCCTCTGTTTACAGCTACAGCTTGCAAATCAAATGAAACTGACTCTCTTCCTTTTATATTAAAATTCATATAATAATTTGAACCTGTACTATGATTTTTGTTTATTTCATCATGATTCCAAGTTAGCTTATTTTCACATTTAAATCGAAATACGATATTAAAAATAGGAAATAACGACTTGTTTGAAATTTTCATTTTGCACACATTCGCTTCACCTATAAAAACGTTTGAATTCCCTTGACTGTATTCCCATTCAACACGAGATACTTTACGTATGTACACATGCATCGCACCTATTAAAATTACATACAAAAATACGAGAGATAAAAACAGTATATTACTTGAAAATACACATAAAATAACGGCTACAACTGACATAACTCCCATTACGAAAGGCTCCGCTAAAGGTGTATACACAAGCTGTTGATTCATCGTATATTCTCCATTGGCACATTAATCGTATGAAGAATTTCTTTCATGATTTGTTCTTTCGTCGTTTTCATCTCCCCCTCAATCGTTAACGTTAAACGATGAGCACAAATGGATGCTGCGAGCGTCTTAATATCATCTGGCGTACAGTAATCTCTTTCATTTAATATAGCCCGCGCTTGAATCGCTCTCATAAATGCCAACGTCCCCCGCGGGCTTACACCAATTTCAATTAACTCATGTATACGCGTAGCTTCTATAATTTCAAGAAGATAATCTTGCACATCATTTCCTACTAACACTTCTCTTGCACGTTTTTGCATCATAATAATTTCTTCACTTGAAATAATAGAGTGTAATGTTTCTAAC
>Ga0102589_1005889_pt1 | contig 10416 bp, 5 predicted proteins | sample AraplaMF_Col_mLB_FD_76858 | JGI IMG/M metagenome (GOLD analysis project Ga0102589, IMG submission 76858) | Arabidopsis root microbial communities from the University of North Carolina, USA - plate scrape MF_Col_mLB | ecosystem: Host-associated > Plants > Roots > Endosphere | place: USA... | reverse complement strand
CCGAATTCGTGCGCGACGAAGTGGCACGCGGCCGCGCGATCATCCCCAACAACATCAACCATCCCGAAAGCGAGCCGATGATCATCGGCCGCAACTTCCTCACCAAGGTCAACGCGAACATCGGCAATTCGGCCGTGTCGTCGGGCATCGCCGAGGAAGTGGAGAAGCTGGTGTGGTCGATCCGCTGGGGCGCGGATACGGTGATGGACCTGTCCACCGGCAAGCACATCCATGAAACGCGCGAGTGGATCATCCGCAATTCGCCGGTGCCGATCGGCACGGTGCCGATCTACCAGGCGCTGGAGAAGGTCGATGGCCGCGCGGAGGAGCTCAACTGGGAGATCTTCCGCGACACGCTGATCGAACAGGCCGAGCAGGGCGTGGACTACTTCACCATCCACGCCGGCGTGCTGCTGCGTTACGTGCCGCTCACCGCGGGCCGCGTGACGGGCATCGTCTCGCGCGGCGGTTCGATCCTCGCCAAGTGGTGCCTGGCGCACCACAAGGAGAATTTCCTCTACACGCACTTCGAGGAAATCTGCGAAATCATGAAGGCCTACGACGTGGCCTTCTCGCTGGGCGACGGCCTGCGTCCGGGCTCCATCGCCGATGCGAACGACGCGGCGCAGTTCGGCGAACTGGAAACCCTGGGCGAGCTGACCAAGATCGCGTGGAAGCACGACGTCCAGACCATGATCGAAGGCCCCGGCCACGTGCCGATGCAGCTGATCAAGGAGAACATGGACAAGCAGCTGCGCGAGTGCGGCGAGGCACCGTTCTACACGCTTGGCCCGCTGACGACGGACATCGCGCCGGGTTACGACCACATCACCAGCGCGATCGGTGCGGCGATGATCGGCTGGTTCGGCACGGCGATGCTCTGCTACGTCACGCCGAAGGAACATCTGGGCCTCCCCAACAAGCACGACGTGCGCGAAGGCCTGATGGCGTACAAGATCGCCGCGCACGCGGCGGACCTGGCGAAGGGGCATCCGGGCGCGCAGGCGCGCGACAACGCGATGAGCAAGGCACGCTTCGAGTTCCGCTGGGAAGACCAGTTCAACCTGGGCCTGGATCCGGAACGCGCACGCGAGTACCACGACGAGACGCTGCCGAAGGATGCGCACAAGGTCGCGCATTTCTGCTCGATGTGCGGTCCGCACTTCTGCTCGATGAAGATCACCCAGGACGTGCGCGACTACGCGAAGGAACACGGCGTGGACGAACAGGCCGCGCTGGCCGAAGGCATGGCGGAGAAGTCGGCCGAGTTCCTCGCGCAGGGTGCGCAGGTGTACCGGAAAGCTTAGGCACGAGGAGCGGGGGTGAGGAGTGAGCGAGGGCGATGCGTCCTCACTTCTCACTTCTCTCCTCTCACTCCCGCCGTTCGGCTAGTCTTTGCGCGACCCGCCCGAAGGATCGCGACCATGGCAGACAACCGCATCGGCACGTTGCGCTGGCGCGCGCAGGCCAGGCGGCATCCGTCGGCGTTCCTGCTCGCGGCGCAGTTGCTGAGCCTGGTCCTGTACCCGCTGTTCGACGAGATGCGCGGCGGGCGCGTGCTGTTCGGCGCGCTCGGCGTGGTAGTGATGATGCTCGCCGTGTGGGTGGTGAACCGCAGCCCGGCGAAGGTGTGGGTGGCATGGCTGCTGGCCGCGCCGGCGATCGGCTTCTCGGTGCTTTCGGTGGTGCTGGGCAACGACACGCTGCTGGTCGTGGCCTCGGCGCTGGAGGCGCTGGTGTACCTGTATGCCGCGGTCAGCCTCATCGCCTACATGCTGGGCGATCATCGCGTGACCACGGACGAACTCTTCGCCGCCGGCGCGACGTTCACGCTGCTCGCGTGGGGGTTCGCCTACGCGTATTTCGTCGTGCAGGCCGTATATCCAGACAGTTTCGCCGGCGCGCTGCGGCCGGGCGAACCGCGTACGTGGCTGGAACTGCTGTTCCTCAGCTTCACCACGCTGTCGGCGACCGGGCTGGGCGACATCGTCCCGCTGTCCTCGCCGGCGCGCGTGATGGTGATGCTGGAGCAGTTCGCGGGCGTGGCCTACATCGCCGTGGTGGTGTCGCGACTGGTGGGGCTCACGATCCTGCGTTACGGGGCGAAGTGATTCGAGGCTTGGGCCTGCGGCATGCAGGCAGGTGCGATGGAGCGCCGCCCGGCCCCGTCACAAAAGGCGTGTAAAAGGGTGCGGGGAGCAAGGCGCGCGGTTGGCGCTGGGGAAAAAGATTCGCGCCGGATGGCGCGAATGCTGGAACGGTACGTTCTGTAATACGTCGGCGAGAGAGGGCCTGAAGCCACCCCCGTGTAAACGGGAGTAAGCCTGCGGACGTTAGAATGTTCGGGCGAGCCTTGCTTTCCCCGTCAGGTCTGGCCTCTTTGCCGGGTTTGCCGAGTATTCGAGACAGATCCGTTCGGCACATGACGGCCGTTCAGCTTGCCGCTCACCATCCAGATTCATGCAAAGAATTTCCGATCCCTCCACCTCGCCACTGCCGTCCGAACGACTGCGCGTGGGCGAATGCGTGGTCGACGTGCCCCTGCGCGAGATCCGCGCACCGGGCAAGCGTCGTCCATTGCGCATCACGCCCAAGTCGATGGGCGTGCTGCTGGTATTGGTGGAGCAGGCCGGACGCGTGGTCAGCCGCGACATGCTGATGACCGAGGTCTGGCCGGACACGCTGCCGACCAATGACGTGGTCACCCAGGCGATCACCCAGCTGCGCAAGGCCTTCGACGACGAGCGCGGCAATCCGCGCTACATCGAGACCATCGCCAAGAACGGCTATCGCCTGCTGGCGCCCATCGAGTGGGTCCACACGGGCGGGCCGAGCGCCAGCGCGGAGGTGGTCGCGACCGACGCGCGTTGGGCCGATCCGACCCGCACCACCGCCAAGTACCCCGCGATCGCGGGCGCCGACCCCAGCGAGCCGCTGGCGCCGGTGCCGTATCCGGCGAGCTCGACCCCGCGCGGCACTTGGACGTCGATCGCGACGGTGATCGTCGCCGTCACGCTGCTGGTGGCCGGTCTGGTGACCTGGGCCTTGGTGCGCGCGCCGGTGCAGACGCCCGAAGCGGCGCCGGTCGCGGTGTCGGGCATGCAGAGCCTGCGCAGCGAACGGCCGTACCGGCTGATCACGTCCGCACCGGGCTTCGAACTCTCGCCGGCCCTGTCGCCGGACGCGGGGCTGGTGGCGTACGTCGCCATCCCCGAAGGCCAGCGCGGCACCGCGATCATGGTGCAGACCACCGAGCAGACGCAGCCGCGCCAGCTCACCCGGCCGCCGGAAGGGGCGGACGATACGTCGCCGGCGTGGTCGCCGGACGGGCGCTGGATCGCGTTCATGCGGCTGGCCGAGGGCAGTTGCAGCATTCGCCTGGTCACGCCCAACGCACGCGCCGAACACGAAGTCGGCACCTGCGACCGTCGGACGCCGCCGACCTTCGACTGGACCCCGGACAGCAATGGCCTGATCTTCGGCAGCATGACCACCGGGCAGGGCAGCGCGGGTCTGCGCGTGCTCAACCTCGACAGCGGCCAGTGGAGCCAGGTCGATTACCCGCACGATCCCGACGAACTCGACACCGATCCGCGCTTTTCGCCGGACGGCCGCTGGATCGTGTTCGTCCGCAACGCGCCGCTGGGCGACTTCTGGCGCATCCCGGCGCAGGGCGGCAACGCCGAGCGCCTGAGCCGGCTGCGCGCCGACCTGCGCGGCTGGGACTGGTCGCCGAGCGGGCGCGGCCTGCTCTTCAGCGCGATGGTCGACGGCGAGTACCGCCTGTTCCGCCTGGACACCGGCACGGGCGAAGCGCGCCCGGTCGGGGTCGACGATGCGCAGGCGCCGGTCGCGGCGCGCTCGCGGCGGGCGATCGCGTTCGTGCAGCGCCGGCCGTACTTCGGCCTGTACCGGGTGCAGCTGGCCAGCGGCGACGGACCGGGCCGGGTGCACGTGGTCGAACCGCTGTTCGCCTCGTCCTCCCGCGACCTGCTTCCGTCCATCGCGCCGGATGGGCGCCAGCTGGCGTTCGTGTCCGACCGCTCCGGCAGCAACGGGCTGTGGGTTGGCGACGTCGCCCAGCCCGACACGCTGCGGATGATGGGCGGTGTCCGGCCGGGCACGCGCTACGCGCCGGCGTGGTCGCCGGATTCGCGCCGCCTGCTGGCGACCGGCACCGACAGCCATGGCCGCGGCGTGGTGCAGGAAGTGATGTCGGCCAGCGGTCAGGTCGCGACGCTTCCGCTGCCGGATGCGGACCCGCTGCAGGCCCAGTACACGGCCAATCCTGACCGCATCATGGTGCTGGCCGCGAGCCAGGACGGGGCGCCGCAGTTGCGCCTCTACGACCGCTCGACCAGGCCGTGGCGCTCGCTGGGGCAGATCGACGGCGTGTCGGACTTCGAGGTCGACAGTCCCCGCAACCGCATCCTGTTCACCCGCCTGACCGAAGCCGGGCTATGGGAGGCCGCGCTGGACCTGAGCCCGACGTCGATCCGCCGGGTCAGCACCACCGAGCCGACCGCCGACCGTTACCGCATGTGGACCGTCACCCCGGCCGGTGAGGTCCGCTACCTCGAACGCCTCCAGGATTGCGCCGCCAGCCTGCGCCGGATCGTCCCGGCCGACCCGGCTCCGCCGCGCTGCCTGGACCAGTTGCGCCGCTCCGCGGTGAACGGTTTCACCCTTGGCGGGCCGCGCGGCGAGGTGGCTTATCTGGCGCTGGTCGACTGGGACGGCGCCGATATCGGCTACATGGAACTCCCGAAGGAAACGGCCGAGGTGGTTCCGGGTTGGATCAAATAATTGATCCATCTGGGAAAAGTGCTATCGGAAATCCTTCGGTTTTGCATTCGGAGCGATTTCGGATAAGTCTCCAGCAACTTTCCTGATCCGAAGGTGTGTCTGCGGCAAAACCATTGACCATTCTCGGCACATGAGGTGGACCAATGGAGCAAGTGCAATGGGCGGACCGCGGGCAGCTACTGCAGCTCGAGACGCCTGAGGGCGCGGTTCAGGGCGGTTGCATCGGCGTCTCGCGACTGGGCAGCATCCAGGTCTCGGGGGGCTTCACGTTCTGGCTGCAGCTGCACGGCAGCTCGTGGGTCGAGGCGAAGGAAGGCAAGTTCCGGCTGCGCAGCGGCGACTGGATCGCTTTCGAGAAGGATTCCAAGCCGAACGTCCAGGCCGACCGCTTCGGTGTCTGCGTCGGCCTGACCCTGACGGGCGAGGCGCTGCGCGAGATGACCCGCTTCGCCGACCGGGGCCTCTACGCCGGCCGCGGCCAGACCAGCCGACACGACGCCCGCATCGGCCTGCGCCTGTGGCGCGAGGCGGCGACCCGTCTGACGGAGAACCCCGGCGCCGGCTTCGACGCTTCCCTGCTGCGTCCGATCCTGCTGCACCTTGCCGGGGTCCAGCGCGACCTGGCCGCACGCATCCCGCGCTGCCCGGGCCGCTCGCGCAGCCGCAAGCGCCAGGTGTTCGGCCGCCTCCAGCGGGCCCGCCTGTACCTGGAAGGCAATTGCGACCGCGTGGTCCGCATCAGCGAACTGGCCGAGCTGACCAGCTTCTCCAGCTGGTACTTCTCCAAGACCTTCCACAGTCTTTATGAAGAGAGCCCGCAGGCGGCTTCGGCGCGCATGCGCCTGGAGCACGCGGCGGACCTGCTCACCAGCACCTCGATGATGATTGGCGAAGTGGCCGCTGCCAGCGGCTTCGACAACTGCTGCAGCTTCGCCCGGGCGTTCCGCGCACGCTTCGGCCAGTCGGCCACGCGCTACCGCGCTGCCGCCACGCGTGGCGATGTCGGCAAGGCGCAGGTCGCCGCGCGCAAGTCGCTGGAACGCAAGTCGCTCGCCAGCAACGGCTGATCGGCTCCGCCAGCTGTCATATAAAAGGCCGGCTCGCTGCCGGCCTTTGCTTTTTCTCATCGTGCCGACTGAACACACAACCGTAATGTGAGAACGCCGTCGCGACTTTGACGGCTCGCGCATTTTTCGCGTGCGTTACGAAACGCCGCGAATGTGAACGTCGTGTCCTCGCTGGCAGAGTCAGCAAAGTCTCTCAACGACAGCCGCAAAGCGGTTGCGCTCCCCAGAACTTAAGTTTGATGGGCGTTTAACACGCCCATAACAGATATCTGGAGAGAGATAGATGAACCATCGCAATTTGCGCACCGCGATGCGCGTCGGCATGCTGCCGGCCGGTATCGCGATCGCATTGGCGCCGGCATTTGCCAGCGCGCAGGAAGGTGGCGCGACGACGGGTGCAACCACCCTCGACCGCATTGAGGTCACCGGTTCGCGCATCCGTGGCGCGGACATGGAAACCCAGCAGCCGATCATCACGCTGAGCCGTCAGGACATCGAGCGCCAGGGCTTCACCTCGGTCGCCGACGTGCTGCAGAACCTGACCTCGGCCGGTTCGCCGGCGATCGCCCGCTCGGAAGCCCTGGCTTCGGGCGAGAACGTCGGTGGTTACTACGTCGACATCCGCAACCTGGGTGCCACCCGCACGCTGGTGCTGGTCAACGGCAAGCGCCTGGGCGCCACCACTGGTGGTTACCAGGATCTCAGCCAGATCCCGATGTCGGCCATCGACCGCATCGAAGTGCTGAAGGACGGCGCCTCGGCCATCTACGGTTCGGACGCGATCGCGGGCGTGGTCAACGTCATCACCCGCAAGCGCTACGAAGGTGCTGAAGCGTCGGCTTACCTCGGCCAGTACGGCGAAGGCGACGGCGACACGCAGCAGTACTCGTTCACCATCGGTTCGAGCGGCGACCGTGGCGGCGTGACGCTGTCGACGGAATACTTCAAGCAGGAGCCGGTCAACGCCAAGGACCGCGAGTTCTCCGCTTACGGCAACGCCGGTCCGAATTACCCGGGTTCGGGCTGGAGCCCGGTCAGCCAGAACGGCTCGTTCTGCGACCCGTGCTCGCCGTCCTCGGCGGCCCGCTGGTGGACGCTGAACCAGGGTGGCGATCCGACCAACCGCGCTGACTACCACGAGATCACTGCGGCCGAGTACGCCAACTCGAACGAGCAGATGTACCTGCAGACCGGTATCGAGCGTCGTTCGGTGTTCGTCAACGCGAACTACGACATCACCGACAACATCACGTTCAACGCGGACATCCTGTACAACCACCGTACGACCGACCAGCAGATCGCTGGTTACCCGTACCAGTCGGGTTCGTTCGGCACGCCGCTGGACGCAGAGAGCGCGTTCAACCCGCAGGCCGGCAACACCGCCTTCCGTCGTCGTCTGTGGGAAGTGCCGCGCACCACGAAGAGCGAGCTTGAGACCTACCGCTTCGCCGGTGGTTTCAACGGCTACTTCGAGCTGGCCGGCCGTTCGTGGGATTGGGACGTCGGCGCGCTGATGAACCGCAACCAGTCGACCAAGACCGCCCATGGCGACATGAGCCTGATCGCCGCCCGCCAGGCGCTCGGTCCGTCGTTCATCAACGCCGACGGCGTCGCGCAGTGCGGTTCGGCTGCAGATCCGACCCCGCTGGAAAACTGCCGTCCGTGGAACCCGCTGCTGCCGTACGGCGTGGCTGGCCCGGGTTCGCTGGCCGATGAAGCCACGCAGACCTTCCTGTTCCCGTACTACACCGACACCGGCCTGACGCGCACCACCAGCTACACCGCCAACGTCTCCGGTGGTCTGTTCGACCTGCCGGCCGGCGAAGTCGGCGTGGCCGTGGGCGTGGAACACCGCAAGGAGCAGGGTCGCTTCGCTCCGGACGCGTTCGCGCAGTCGGGCGAGAGCACCGGTCTGGGTGGTTCGACCACCAACGGCCAGTACTCGCTGGACGAGGTCTACGTCGAACTGAACGTGCCGATCCTCGCCGACGCTCCGTTCGCGAAGGAACTGACCTTCAACGTCGCCGGTCGTTACTCGGACTACTCGAACTTCGGTGACACCACCAACGGCAAGTTCGGCTTCACCTGGCGTCCGATCGACGAACTGCTGGTCCGCGGCACCTACGCCGAGGGCTTCCGCGCTCCGACGATCGACAACCTGTACGGCGGCTTCAGCACCTCGTTCGAGTCGTACACCGACCCGTGCGGCGTCGACGCCACCAACAGCGTGAACGGCAATGCGGCCTGTAACGCGGCTGGCGTGCCGGCTGGTTACGTGCAGCTCGGCCAGGGCCTGGTGCCCTGCACGACCTATCCGTGCCAGACGCCGGACCAGTTCCTGAGCCTGCCGAACCCGAACCTGACCCCGGAAACCTCCAAGAGCAAGACGGCCGGCCTGGTCTGGTCGCCGCGCTGGGTCTCGGGTCTGGACATCTCGCTGGACTGGTACCGCTACGAGCTCGAGAACATGATCATCTCGGACTCGGTGGACCGCATCCTGCGCGACTGCTACGTCCTGGGTAACCCGGAGCGTTGCGGCACGATCCAGCGCGACCCGAACGACGGTCACATCACCTCCATGAGCTACGGCCTGATCAACCTGGGTCGCATGGAAACCGAGGGCTACGACCTCGGCGTGAAGTACCGCCTGCCGGAGCTGTCGTTCGGTCAGTTCGCCATCGACTGGCAGACCAGCTACACCAGCAAGTACGACGAGCTCGGCCAGAACTCGGACGGCGACGACATCATGATCGGCCTGGTTGGCCAGTCGGGTATCTTCCGCGTTCGTTCGAACGTGGGCGTGGATTGGTCGCTGGGTGACTTCAACGTCAACTGGACCTCGCGCTACTACTCGGGCATGAAGGAAAGCTGTGTGCCGGCGCGTCCGTGCACCGAGCCGGACCACATCGCCAACGGCGAAGCTGATGCCATCCGTACGGTCGGCTCCAACACGTTCCACGACGTGCAGGTCAGCTACAAGACCCCGTGGAACGGCACCGTGGCCGTCGGCGCCAACAACGTGTTCGACCATCAGGGTCCCCTGATGTTCTCGAACTCGTCGTACCGCCACAGCGACTTCCCGTACTACGGCGGCTTCGACATCGGTCGCTTCGTGTACGTCAAGTACACGCAGCGCTTCTGATAGCGAACGCTCCGAGCAACACCACTACGGCCCCGAAAGGGGCCGTAGTTCTTTGTGGCGCCCGCAACGCCGGAATGTGCCGGATCTGGCACGAGGCCGCTTCGCGGTTACGATAGCGGCAGCCTTCCCAGCCGACGTCCCGATGAAACTGCAGGTGCCCTTCATCCAGTTGCCCGTGAGCTTCGATGCCGCCGCGCTGGAGGCGGAAATCGCCGCGCTCGGCGAGGGCCCCTGGAAACCGCACCCGCAGGGTTTCGCAGGCAATTCGATGCTGCCGCTGGTGGCCGCCGATGGCGAAGCCGACAACGAAGCCTTCGCCGGCGCGATGCGTCCGACGCCGGAACTGCTGCGCTGCCCGTACCTGACGCAGGTGTTCGCCAGCCTCGGCGCGACGGTTGGACGCAGCCGGCTGATGCGCCTGTCGGGCCATGCCGAAGTCACGCGCCACGCGGACCAGGGCTATTACTGGGCCGAGCGCGTGCGCGTGCACATCCCCATCGTCACGCAGCCGACCGTGCGTTTCGAATGCGACAACGCCGCGATCAACATGGCCGCGGGCGAATGCTGGATCTTCGATACCTGGCGCCAGCACCGCGTGCTCAACGATGCGGTGCAGTCGCGCGTGCACCTGGTGGTCGATACCGTCGGTGGCGGGCGTTTCTGGGACCTGGTCAATCGAGGCCGCCCGCACGACGCGCCGCGCACGGGCTGGCAGAACGTGCATATCGCGCCCAAACCCGGCGAAGTGGCGCCGTTCCCGTGCGAGCGCGTCAATGTGCCGACGGTGATGAGCCCGTGGGAACTCAACGATCACCTCGGCCTGCTGTTCGCCGATGCGGTGCCGCATCCGAACCTGCCGCAGGTGCGGCAGATCGCGATGCGCTTCGCGCGGCAGTGGCAGGGATTGTGGTTCGAACTGGGCGACCGGCCGGAAGGACGCGCGCGCTACAACGCCGCGTTGCAGCGTTTCATCGAGGAAATCCGCGGGCCAGCGCAGCCGGTCGTGCTGAAGAACGAACTGCGCTGGTTCAACGCGCTCATGACCATCGTGTGCAAGTTCGCCGTGGGCAACGACGGCACGGCGTTCGACACCGTCGCGCATCGGCGCGACGCGGGCGATAACGCCTGAGCATCGCCCGAGTGATCGGCACAGAAAAAAGGCCGCCAGAAGGCGGCCTTTTTCATGGCGAAGCGGAAACGCGGCCGATCAGAACTTCGGCTTGTCTTCTTCCGCGTTGTAGCGGGTGATCGCGTCGTTGAGGATCGCCTTGGCCTCGGCGGCGCCGCCGAAGCCTTCGATCTTCACCCACTTGCCCTTCTCCAGGTCCTTGTAGTGCTCGAAGAAGTGGCCGATGCGGTCGAGCCAGTGCTGCGACACCTGCGCGATGTCGCTGACATGCG
>Ga0102589_1005886_pt1 | contig 10425 bp, 8 predicted proteins | sample AraplaMF_Col_mLB_FD_76858 | JGI IMG/M metagenome (GOLD analysis project Ga0102589, IMG submission 76858) | Arabidopsis root microbial communities from the University of North Carolina, USA - plate scrape MF_Col_mLB | ecosystem: Host-associated > Plants > Roots > Endosphere | place: USA... | reverse complement strand
GGGGGCTTGGCCGTTGACGCTCGCAAGCCCGATGATATTGAGGCCATCTGCCGTTTCAGTGACCCGGAGATTGGCGACTGTCTGCGGACTGCCGGGTGCCGCCGCGCTCGAGTGCACAGTCATCAGATCAAAGTAACCATCATTGTCAGAATCAAAAAGCTGGGCGCTATTTGTAGTGCTGTTGGTCCCGCGTGTTGCGTTCCCGAGCGCAGACTTTTGGCAGGTCAGGCTAACGCCACTTGCATCCGGTAAGGATTGAATATTCGTCGTCCAGTTGGCGCCAGTACCATGGCTGGTATTGGCGTAGAGACTGGCTCCGTTAAAACGTTCCATCTGCGCGGCGTTAAAGCCACAGGCGGCCGCCAGGAAATACCGATAGTTTTGTTGCTGATAGGTGAGGCCCAGCGCATCATTGGGTGTGTCGCTCAGGTTGTAGTCCCTGGCGATGCCGATAAGGGCCGTATTGATTTGGCTCTGCGGTGTTCCTTGCTCTTGCAAGCGCAGCTCTTCGCGGAACATGCGCTGAAACAGAGCATCTGATTGGCCTGACATAATGATGCCCCCGCGTTCACTGCGGGCCCGGTATTCGCTGAGATAGGCTTCGCCTTCCCCCGTGGAGCGCGCCTGGCTGAAAGCCTCGGGGCTGGTGTAGCTCAGGGTGGCGCCGGTTGCTTGCCGGGTGCCTGTGGCGTGGCCCAGTTCGTGGGAGAGCAGGCGGATGATTTCGTCTGTCGATTGATTGGCAAGGGCGTTGGGGTTGGCAGGGTTTTCGCTAAATCCGAAATTGATGCGGTTTCGGTCTGGCATCCAAACGGTGCCCCTCGGGATTTCATTTGTGAATGTGCCGTTATTAACAACAAATTTCTCAATCTTTTCTACCAGTGTGTTGGTCGAAGTATTGCTGCGTTGTATTTCATTGATTTGCGCCTGGGAAAAACCAGCAGTGGTCAGGAGACCACTAGCTCTTGCGGACAATGTGGTAGTTGCCATCTGCTGCCTCAGTTATTTGATGATGATGGAGATGCTGCCAACCGTGCTGTTTGCAGCCGTGCTTGCATAGACGCGGTAATCGGGGTTTGATTTTTCCCAAACCGCGTCATAGTAGGGATATGGCCCCGACCGTTTCGGGGGATTCCTGTCGCTCGGGATCGGGTTCAGTGTGGAAAATTCCGTAAGCTCCCCGAACAGTTCTTTCAGTTGTTGCAGGGATACGAGATCACCTTCGCCGACTACGTCAGGACTAGTCGACAATCGGAGAATATTCAGTTCGATTTTTGGCTGAGCGATTCCCGGATAGTGTTCTCGCGTCGCGCGGTTGTAGAAAATTTTGTACTTCTCCATTGGATTGGCGGCAATCATTGCTCGCAATGCATCATCTGTAGTCCATACATAGTGGATCGGCTCCACCTGCTTGAGCCGCCGCCAATCACCCCACAGACTGATGCCCCAACCTTGCTGCAATTCTTCCGGCTCCAGGCACAGAATGTTGTTCTTCATGCCGTCACGCACCTGACGCAACAGGTCTTCAAGGCTGGTGAGTTTTTCGAGTTTCACGTTTTTTCTCCTGGCTTGGCTTTCCGCGGTTTTGCAGGTTTCGATTGTTTGAGCGCTGGCGTTGCTGGGCAGTGCGCTCAATATCGAAATGGCGAGTGCCGCGATGCTTGCGACAATAGGTGTCTTGATGAAATCAGCGTTGGTCAGGCGAGCGGTAGCGACTGCGGGCAATGTGGTGGTAGACATTTGCGGCTCCTGTTATTGGACGGTGATCGAGAAGCTGCCAATCGTGCTGTCTGGGGACGTGAATACATTGACGCGGTAATCGGGGTTTGATTTTTCCCAAATCGCGTCGTAATAGGGATAAGGTCCCGACTGTTTCGGTGGATTCCTGTCGCTCGGGATCGGATGCCGTGTGGAAAATTCCGTAGGCTCCCCAAGCAGTTCCTTCAGTCTCTGCAAGGACACAAGATCGCCCGAGCCCGATATAACGGGGTCGCTCGTCAATCTGCTAATGCTCAATCTGATATATGACTGAGCAATTCCCGGAAAGCGTTCTCGTGTGGCGAGGTCGTAGACAATCTGGTATCTCTCCATCGGATTGGCATCGACCCTGGCCTTTAGTTCTTCCTGCGTGAACGGTATCGGCCATACATAGTGAAACGGCTGCACATTTTTCTCCTGGCGCCAATCGCCCCATAGCGTGGTGCCCCAACCCTGCTGCAACTCTTCCGGCTCCAGGCACAGAATGTCGTTCTTCATGCCGTCACGCACCTGACGCAACAGGTCTTCAAGGCTGGTGAGTTTTTCGAGCTTCACGTTTTTTCTCCTGGCTTGGCTTTCCGGGGTTTTGCAGGTTTCGATTGTTTGAGCACTGGCGTTGCTAGGTAGTGCGCTCAACATCGAAATGGCCAGAGCTGTGATGTTGATGGCAGCAGCTTCCGCGATTGCGGTGAGGCGGATAAAACGACGGCCTGTATTACGGTCCGCCCTGTTAGCCGAAGGCGCCGTGATGGCGGGAACATCTTTGTGGGTGAAAAACATGGAAGTCCTTGAATGGTCATTTTTCTTGTCTGCTGAATGTGAGGAAGGCCGAATCGGTCTTCATTTCCTGCGCCACCTCATGCAGGAGGTCGGGCTTGTAGAAGGATGTGGGCAAGGGCTCATTGAGTGCCAGGACCACCGCACTGCCCACGGCAACGGCCACTACGGCCAGGAACGCGATGGGGTTGTGAATCAAGCTGCATTTCATGCGGTAACCCTCCTGTGAGTTCTTGCTGATTCATGCCGGGTGCGCGCCCATCGACCGGAAGGCAGCGAAGTTGTGGAAGTCTCAGTTGCCATCTGTCACCACGCCGATCCCACTCAAATACTCCTTGAGTGCTGCGCGCCATAAAGCGGGCTTGAGATAAATAAGGTGCCCGTCGCCTTCAATGGGAGGATTAAGCAACAGGCGCCCCTTGCCCCCGGCCGCCTTGAAGGCCTCATAGGAGGTTCGGATGGTTTCAGCGGTGTAGCGACTGTCGTTTTCTGCAAAAACCCAAAGCGTGGGGATACGGGTGGTTTGGCCGAACTCGGCGAAACCGTTGACCATCATCCGGTTGAGGTAATTGGGGGTAAAAGCCTGCGTCATCTGCGTGCGGCCGCCGGCAAAATCCACCGCACCAATCAGGCCGGGCAGGTTCTGGCTGGCGAGATACATGGTGGCGTAGCCGCCGGCCGACTGGCCCGCCAGAATCACCCGGTTCGCATCAAGCACCGGGCGGGTCTTGAGCCAGGCAAGCGCTGGCAATATGTCTTCAGCATGAACCCGCGCCTTATAGGTGGGGTCCGCGTCACTCGGTGAAAAATTCTTGGGCATGGGATAAGACCCTTGCGACAGACCCACCCCGCGACGCGCCGGCATCAACACCGCAACACCCATTTGCAAGAATTCGCGACCCACCGTCATTTCACGAATACGGCTCTTGTAATGCATGGCTTCGTAATCCAGCTCGACATCCCCATGGCTCCACACCATGACCGGATAAGGCCCCTCACCAAAACTGCGCACCTCCGGCAACATCAAGGTAGCCTCCAACTGATTGCCGCCAAAGGTGCCAGGAACCTGATAGGTGATGACTTCCTCCCGCCACGCGACTTGGGCGCTCACATACCCAATCACAGAGGGCGGCTCCTGCCGACCTTCAAGCCAGTTGACAATGGCCTCCGTCACAGCAGACTCTTGCCCTTGCAGCGCGAACTGGCTGGTGCGTCCGCAGCCCTCCCTTTTGTCTTGCTGTTCATAACCCACTTGGATGAGGGTAAAACGGTTGCGCTGGGCCACGGCTTGCGCCTCCAGAAAAGGTGCGGCGTCGCACTGGGCCCCGGGCGCCTGTAGCATCAGCACGGGTTTGCGCAGGGCGCTCCAGTCGCTGGTGCGGCTGTTCCTCAATGCACTGGACACCAGCACAATTTTGCTGAATCCCTCTAGGTCGGCAGCGACATCCAGCAAAGGGGCCACCAGCGAAAAGCCGGCAAGGTGAATCCGAGCCCCAGGAAACGATTGCTGAACCTGCTTGAGCGTCGCGGCAAGGTCTTGCTGAACTTCCCGGCGTGGCCTGGCAGCCAGATTCCGGTGTTCGGCGTCGCTGGGCGGGTCTACATACACCAGGGCGATACCTCGCTCCCGGAAATGCTTCGTGCCGCGCATCCATAGGCCGTTGAGGTCTAGCGTGACAGCACCGCTGGCCGCTTTAAGTTGGGGAAAGCCGGAGGATTGTGGGTAGACAAGCACATGCCTGACCGGCTGTGTGCCACCGGAGACGGGTGTGTGTATCGCGACCCCAACCGTGACCTTCTGCCCACTTGGCGATACGCGGGTGGGCACAGTCTGCACAGTCCAGTCTTGTGCCCTCAGCAGCGAGGCGCCGCACAACAGCAACGCGGCCAGTGAAGCCCGGATGCAGACGGAAAACACCTGCCGTTGATGTGAAACTCCATTGACCATGCCTGCGCCTCCGGCCCGTGCCGAGCCAACTGATGTTTACGAAGTGGGCGAAGTGTAGGTACCAGAAGCCCGCGATGTCTTGAGAAAAACGATGTAAAAATACCCAAAAATTCGTTATTCACTCGTTTTCTGAAAAGGCTATTTCAGAGCGAAAAACGCCCAATTCGTCGTTCGGATTTTGGTCCGCGATGTAATGGGTCGGTTACAGGTTGATTGACGGACACACCGATTTGGTGATGGCGGTCGGCGTACAGAAATCAGGCTGGATGGTCTGGTTTGGGGGTTGTTTCCGAACTGTTTTTAGACAGCCTGAAAGGTATGCGAGTTCGTCACACGCATTCGCCGGGAATGTCTGCGCGCGGTAAATGTTTGTCGAATTTATCCAGCGTATGGCCCATTCAATCAACGCTCATGGCCGAAGGCCATGAGCGTCCGACATAAGCTGATGTCGTTCAGGAATACGCGTTGACCCACGCGTGGAGCGCGGCTGCGACCTCATCGATGGTCGCACTCCAGTCGCCCGTATCCGATTGTCGGAACAACCGAACGCTCGGATACCATGGCGAATCCACCCTATCCATTAGCCAGCGCCAGTCCGTTCCTACGGCGGGCAGCAGTAACCAGCAGGGTTTGTTCATGGCTCCTGCAAGATGTGCGATGGCGGTGTCCACGCATATGACCAAATCCAACTGACTCACGATTGCAGCACTGTCGGCAAAGTCGCTCATCTGTGCTCCGAGCGCCATGAGTGGTTGCCCTGCCGGTGGCTGCGCGGCTTCTTCTTCGCCCTGCCCTTTTTGCAGGCTGATGAACGTCACACCCGGTATCGACCAGAGAGGCGCCAGGCTCGCAAGGCCCGGCAAAGACCGGTTGGCGTCGTTTTTGTGCAGGGGCTGGCCTTTCCATACCAGCCCGACCTTGCGCACTGCTGCAGCAGGCAGACGATCACGCCACTGAGCAATACGCTCCGGCAAGGCATGCACATACGGCAGGGACGCTGCGGGAATACTGTCCGCCGTGGTCGCAAAATGCAGCGGCAGGCTCAGGATAAAAGACCAATAGTCATGGACGGGAACTTGAGCCAGATCGGTCACAACCGCATCCACCCCTTCGACCGTTTCAAGCAAGGCCTGCAAGGGCTTGGGGCAAACCAGTGTCAGGCGTGAGACCCCACGTGCTTTGAGCAAAGGAGCGTAGCGCGCAAACTGGATGTAGTCGCCAAACCCCTGCTCAGGCCGTATCACCAGCGATTTGCCGGCCAGTGACTCCCCCTGCCATTGCGGATATGAAAGGCCGGGGATTGTTGTAGTGGAGCCCGCCATATCCGGCGCGTAGCGAGACTCATACAGTGGCCACGCCTCCTGGTATCGCCGCAAGGCCAAGAGGAGAAGGCTCAATTGAAAGCGGGCCTCAGCTGAGTTAGGTTTGAGTTCTAAGGCGCGGCGCAACGCCGCCTCTGCTTCGGGCAGGCGATGAGTGTCGTAGAGCAAAATACCCAGATTGTTGTAGGCACCACCATGCCGAGGATTGAGTTCCAGGGCACGCCTGAATGCCGCCTCTGCTTCGGGCAGGCGATGAGTGTCGTAGAGAAAAATACCCAGATTGCTGTAGGCACCACCATGTTGAGGATTGAGTTCCAGGGCACACCTGAATGCCGCCTCAGCCTCGGGCAGGCGCTTGCGTTTCCTCAGCAAGACGCCCAGATTGTTGTGGGCCTCGGCATGGTCAGGGTTGAGCGCCAGGACGCGGCTATACGCGGCTTCGGCCTCAGCCAGACGCAGACTGTTCTGAAGTAGCAGACCCAGGTTGTAGTGGGCTTCTGGGAAGTCGGGTTTAAGTTCTAAGGCGCGTCGATACGCCGCATCGGCTTCGGACTGGCGCCCGATGCCGTGAAGCAGATGGCCCAGGTTGTAGTGAGCATCGGCGAAGTCAGGCCTGAACGCCAAGGCATGGCGAAACGCTGTTTCGGCTTCGGGTAAGCGCTCACAAGTCTTGAGCACAATGCCCAGGTCGTTGTGGGCTTCGGCAAAATCCGGCTTGAATTTCAGAACCTGCCGGTATGCCGCCTCAGCCTCTGGCAGGCGACCGCTGCTTTTGAGCACAGTACCGAGGTTGTAGTGGGCATTGACGAAGTCCGGCTTGAATTGCACAGCGCGCCGGAACGAACACTCTGCGTCGGCCATGTGATCTGTGCTGAGGAGTAAGAGCCCCAGGTTGTAGTGAGCGTCGGCAAAGTCCGGCTTGAGTTCCAGGGCTCGTCGGTATGAAGCCTCAGCCTCAACCAGTTGCTGGCGGCCCTGCAGCAGGTTACCCAGATTGCCCAGTGCAACAGCATCCTCCCTCACTGTCAGTGCCTTGCGAATCTGCTTTTCTGCCTCCGGGAGATTGCCTGCTTGCAGGTACACAACACCGAGCAGATGCGATGCATCTGCATGGCGCTCATCCTTAAGCAGCACCTGCATATAGCCATTCTGAGCTTCGAGCAGTCGACCAGACTGATGCGCGGAGAGTGCCCGCTGAAACAAAGCACTTGTGACCGTCGGCTTTTGCAACGTTTGCTTTTTGCCAGGGCTTGGCATTTCTGGTGGTCGTGGCATAGCCGTAATAAGAGGTATTGGTGCGAACCAAGGTCACCGGTCTTGTGAGAAAAAAGGGAGTACTGACGCAAGCCAGCACATCTGAGAGGCACCGGTTTTTTTTGGAGGGAGGTCCAGGGAGACATGACCGGGCCGGCTGGAAGTTTATGGACTTTATGCCTTGTAGTCGAATGATTTATTTGTATCTCAGACACGCCGCACGCGGACAATTTCGGTAAACCCGAGAGATGAAATCGGTTAGGGTTTAGGTGATGTCGGCGCGCAGCTCACAAGCTTTCGGCATCCTCAAACCAGACCAAAAGATACGCCGGGAATTTGTCGGCGAAGGGCTACCCTGAGGTGAGCAAATATCAAACCCTGTTTAAAGAAGCCATTGAGCGCACACGTCGACACGGTTTGTCCGCGCCGGCAGGGTGTCGAGGTCCCTGGCGCTGCAGTTGTTCATCGCGGCGGAGACGATGTAGAGGGTGGGGTTGGGCTTTCTGGGACTGCCCGGCTTGCCTGCGGCGCATGCGCCCAGCGGCAGGACGATGTCGGTCACCGTGGTCTGTGCGACCGCATGGCCCGGGTGTTTCTCCAGCACCAGGCGCGTGAAGATGCCGGTGGCTTCGTCCACGCTGCTTGCTGACTGCACCGAGTGGACCAGCCTGAAGGTGAAGTCCTGTACGCCTTCGCGCAGGATGGCCGAAACAAGATAGTGGGTTCTGGGCGTTGCTTTCGCGGCAGGTTTCCCTGGCACTGGCCCGGCGGCGCGACTGATGCTCGGCAAGGTCAGGCCCATGCCCAGTCCGCCCGCTCGCGCGAGCCATTCCCGCCGCGAGACGGTGGCTTGTTCCTCGCTCGCGTGTTTCCTCATGGCTCCCCTGGTTCTCGAAAACTCCCCTCCTTGCCTGCCGGGCAAGGCCCATGGCGATCACGTTTTTGGGGGAGGCGTTTTGGCTGTGCCAGTAACTGCCCGCCGTGTGGCGAACAGATCTTTTATTGGCGACGCTGAACGGTATGCGAGCGCGCCAGGAAAGCGCGCGCGGAATGTCCGTGCGCGGGCAATTTTTGTCGGATTTATCGAAGCCGGCTTGTCGAGGCCAAGTCTGTGCTTGGGGACACTGCCCGGTGCCGCTGCAAGCTCAACGTTCCTGAGAAGACGGAAGGCTTACCTCCCGTGCAACGCCGCCAGGAAAAACCGCGCCGCCTCGCTCAGCGGCCTGTCCTTGCGCGTGATGCTGCCGAAGGCTTCCATCTTGTGGCGGATAAAGCAGGGGAGTATCACCAGCAGGCCGTGGCGCGCATAGGTGTCGGCAATCGACTGCGGCATGACGCCGACCATTTCGGTCTCGGCGATCAGGTTGGTGGTAGTGAGTATCGAGGCCGTCTCTATCAGGCCCTTGGGTGACGGCGCCTGCAGCATGCGGAACTCCTGCTCCAGCACCTCGCGCATCGGGCTGCCGGTCGGCTGCAGAATCCAGGGGTAGTCCAGCAGGCTGGCGAATTTGACGGTTTTCTTTTTGGCCAGCGGGTGCTTCACACCCACCACCAGGGCCAGGGCCTCGTTCTCGAGCGGGGTGAAGCTGTAGTCGGCGCGGTGCTCGTCGCGTATGCGGCCTATGGCGACGTCGAGCACGCCTTCGCGCAGCAGCTCGAACAGCCGGTCGCTGGTGTCCATGGTGACGTCGACCGACAGCAGCGGATAGGCTTTCTTGAGCGCGATGATGGCCTGGGTGAGCAGATTGGGCGAAGGCGCCATGATGCTGCCGACCGAGACGCGGCCCGTGCCGCCCAGCTCCAGCTCGGCCAGTTCACGTGTCATCGACTCCACCGAACCGCGCATGCCGCGGAAGTAGCGCAACACGCTGGCGCCGGCCGGCGTGAGTTTTTGCCCGCGGCCCACACGCTCGAACAGGCGCTGGCCCAGCGCGGATTCAAGTTCCTGGATCATTTTGGTGGCGGCCGGCTGCGTCATGCCGAGCTCGGCCGAGGCCTTGCGCAGCGTGCCGTGCTCACCCACGGCCAGGATGAGCGCGACCTGGCGCATGCGCAGGCGGTTCAGCAGTTGCGGGATGGAGGAGCTGCGGGATGCATGGGATGAGGCGGGCATGGCGGTCCCCTTTCAGGTGCTGATTTCAATTGATCACCCTAGGTTATCAAATAATCAGGGATTTTCAATTTACGTTAAGTGTCATGCTCCCTACCATCAGGGCATTCGTTCCAGCCTTCTTGCGCCTTCCCCACAACAATGACCCGGAGACAAAGACAATGCCCCGCCTGAAATCCCTGCAATTTCTCCCCGCCCTGCTGGCGGCCGCCTGCGCCCTGGTCGCGGCCTCCCCCGCCCTGGCACAGGCGCAGGACTGGCCCGCCAAGCCGCTGCGCATCCTGGTGGGCTCGGCCCCGGGCGGCGGCACCGACGCCATGGCGCGCGCCGTGGCCGACCGGCTGGGCCCGCTGCTCAAGCAACCCGTGGTGGTCGAGAACCGCCCCGGCGCCTCCAACACCCTGGCGGCCGACCTCACGGCCAAGTCCACCGACGGCCACACCCTGCTGATGGGTGTCTCGACCGCGCATGCGATAGCACCGCACCTGCTCAAGCTGGGCTATGACAACAACAAGGACCTGGTGCCCGTGGTCTTTGTGGGCGCTGTGCCCAATGTGCTGGTGGTCAACAACGCGCTGCCGGTCGATTCGGTGCAGTCGCTGGTCAAGCTGGCCAAGAGCAAGCCCGGCCAGCTCAATTACGCGACCAGCGGCTCGGGCAGCACCCAGCACATCGCGGCCGAACTCTTCAAGGACCAGGCCGGCGTCTTCATCACCCACATCCCCTACCGCGGCAGCGGCCCGGCGCTGATAGACCTGGTGGCCGGCCAGGTGCAGCTGAGCTTTGACACCATGCCGTCCGTCATCGGCCAGATCAAGAACGGCCGCATCAAGCCCCTGGCCGTGGCCAGCGCCAAACGCAACCCGCAATTGCCCAATGTGCCCACCATGGCCGAAGCCGGCCTCAAGGGCGTGGAGATGAGCGCCTGGTACGGCATCTACATGCCGGCCTCCACGCCCAAGGCGGTGCAGGAGCGCGTCTACACCGAAGTGAGCAAGGTGCTGGCCATGCCTGAAACGCAAGCCCGGCTGGGCGCCATAGGCGCGGACCTCACGCCCATGACGCAGGCCCAGTTCGCGCAGTTCCACGCCGATGAAAACAAGCGTTATGGTGAGCTGATCGCCCGGAAAAACATCAAACTCGACTGATTGGATCAACGCATGAGCAACACGCAGACGCCGCCCGCAGCCCTGCCCGTGGTCGCCCTCACACTGGGCGACGCGGCCGGCATAGGCCCCGAACTGATCGCCCGGCTG
>Ga0102589_1005884_pt1 | contig 10429 bp, 7 predicted proteins | sample AraplaMF_Col_mLB_FD_76858 | JGI IMG/M metagenome (GOLD analysis project Ga0102589, IMG submission 76858) | Arabidopsis root microbial communities from the University of North Carolina, USA - plate scrape MF_Col_mLB | ecosystem: Host-associated > Plants > Roots > Endosphere | place: USA... | reverse complement strand
CGCCGAACACCACTTCGCCGAGCTGCATCAGCACCAGCGGCACCATGCCGCCGATCGGGGTGAGCGAGTCGTGCATGCCGTTGACCGCGCCGCACGAGGCGGCCGTGGTGATGGCGGCGAAGAGCGATGAGGCATCGATGCCGAAGCGCACTTCCTTGCCTTCCATGTTGCCGCCGGCCTGCAGCGCGCCATGCATCTGGTCGACGCCCAGCGGGGTCAGCAGCGGGTTGCCGGCCTGCTCGGCGGGCGTGATGACGATGACTGCAACGACGAACATCACCGTCATCGCCGCGAGCACCGCCCAGCCCTGGCGCATGTCGCCCACCACGTGGCCGAAGGTGAAGCACAGCGCCGCCGGAATCAGGAAGATCGCGAGCATCTGCAGCAGGTTCACCAGCGCCGTCGGGTTCTCGTAAGGATGCGCCGAGTTGGCGTTGAAGAAGCCGCCGCCGTTGGTGCCCAGCATCTTGATCGCTTCCTGCGAAGCGACCGGGCCCATGGCGAGCGTCTGCGTCTTGGTGGTGGCGTCTTCCATCACCGGCTGGCCCTTGTCATCCTTCAGCGGCTGGCCGTCGGCGCCGTTCTTCGGCTGCTGGAAGGCGGTGGTCTCGAGCGTGCTCACCTCCTTGTAGGCGTCGAAGTTCTGGATCACGCCCTGGCCCGCGAAGACCACGGCCAGCACGAAGGAGATCGGCACCAGCACCCACAGTGTGACGCGCGTGATGTCGGCCCAGAAGTTGCCCACCAGCCCCTTGCCGTCGCCCCGGCGCGCGAAGCCGCGCACCAGCGCGAAGGCCACCGCGATGCCGGTGGCGGCGGAGAAGAAGTTCTGCACCGCGAGCCCGAGCATCTGCGTGAGATAGCTCATGGTCGACTCGCCGGCATAGCCTTGCCAGTTGGTGTTGGCCACGAAGCTCACCGCGGTGTTGAAGGCCGAGTCGGGCGACACGGCCGCCATGCCCGCGGGGTTGAGCGGCAGCCATGCCTGCAGGCGCTGCAGCGCATAGACGAAGATCGCGCCGATGGCATTGAAGGCCAGCAGCGCGAAGGCATAGCGCAGCCAGTGCATCGACTGCTCGGGCTTCGTGCCCGCGAGCTTGTAGAGCGTCGCCTCGATGCGCTGCATCCAGCGCGGCACGCGCTCGTTGCACAGCGCGGCAAGGAACTTGCCGACCGGCCATGCGAGCACGCCCAGCAGGACGAGGAAAAGGGCCAGCAGGCCCCAGGCGGAGGAAGTCATTTCAGAATTCCTCCGCGCAGATCAGCGCGAACACCAGGTACGCGAAAAGAACCACGGCGATCAGCGCGCCGAAGCCGTAAAGCACTTCGAGGCTGATCACGATGAGGCTCCATCGGCGGCGTTCGACGCCTTGCTCGACGGGTTCTTCGGCGCATCGAGCCTGTTCAGCCCGACCACCATGGCCCCCACCACGGCCCACAGCGCCAGCAAGGCGCCCATCCAGACGATGTCCATGCATCACTCCTGCAAACGAGAAAGATGGGAGTCAGTCTCGGCAGTCGGGCGTCAAAACGGGGGAAAGAGTGGTGGGGTGGGCGTAAAGAAAGCGTAAAAACGCCGGGCTCTAAGGCTTTTCAGCGCTCGAAGCCCCGGGGCAGGCGGGCAGGTCCTGCTTCGGAGGGATCGCGTCGAAGGCGGCGTAGTTGCCGCCGCGATCGATCCAGCCGGGCGGATAGACATGTGAAGAGACGTGCAGCTTCACGCCATCGAAGAGAGTTCGAACCGCATGCGCCGTCGCCGCCGCGCGGCGCTGCGCCAGCTGCTTTGCGTCGGGCGCGTTGTCGCGCGCCACGCCCTCGAGGTCGACCGAGTCCAGGTTCGGGTACAGACGGCGGAAGTAGTCCAGCCTGTTGGCGATCAGCGCGATCTGGTCACGGCCCAGGACTGAGGAGCCTTCGGCGAAGACGACGACGGTCGAAGCCCAGCGCCTGCATTCCTGCGCCGTTGCGCTGATGTTCAGACCGGCAAGGACGAGCAGTACGAGGCCAGTGCGTCTTCTTGCTTTCACCGTTGACCCTCTCCGCCTTCTGTCCGGCACGGACATTCATGCGGACAGGCAGGAAGGAAGTCGATCTCCACCCGCTTGACGTCCTCCCTTCCCAACGCGCCTACAGGATAGACATTGCCTTTCGTCGGAAGAGCGACCGTCGGCACGCTGAAACGCAGGCTCTTGTCGAGGATGCGAGCGACATTTCTGGCCCGCTGCATCGCCAGGCCCTGCGGGTCTCGCTCTCCCTGCTCGGCGTTGGCTCCCATGCTTATCGACTGGCGATTCGGATACCTCTCGCGAAGCATTGCGGTCCAGTTAGCCAGTCTCGAAACCTGCTCCGCCGAGACCCTGGACGAATTCCGGTCGAAGAACACGTCAATGCTCTTTCCGGGGCTGCAGGCAATGGCTGCGGGAGCGGCAACAGCGAGCAGGATCGCTATCGATCTAGTCCACATAGCGTTCACCCCAGACTACATAACCAGCAAGGTTGTCAGCATTCGTTTTCAGGTTCTTTCTCCCGCCCGCGACGGCTTTCAGTGAGTCCTTCATCTTGTAGACGTCGTCGAGACTGCCGAAGCAGTCATCGAAGTGAGTCACTTCGTGAATCAGCGTCAGGAGCTTCGAATCGGATTCCGCGGAAAACTCCCGCAGATCACAGAAATCGATGTGAATTCCAATGGTGCGATTCTCGATGTCGGATCTACAGACACCGGCAACGACGCCGCTTGTATCTTGGGGGAGTACGCAATTGATGTTCTTCTTGGTCAGCTCGGAGTATCTGACGAAGTTTCTGCAATCCAGCTCGCGAAGCACACCAACGCAGGCTGTGAAACCTCTTTGCAGGTATTGCCGCATCTGTTGATCTGCAACTCCGAACCACTCCTTCACCCGAGCCTGCGCATCCTGATCCCAGCGCTCCAGCTCGGGCAGCCGCCTCTTTGTCAGGAGAGCCACCGCGCGGTCACGGAGCTTCAGCATCAACGTACAGAACTCCTTGTTCGTCATGTTCGGGCAGATGTTCTCCGTCTGCTCAGCCTCCGGCGGGTGCTCCACCAAGGCGTCGACCACCTTTCTGCTCGCCTCAATGGCTGTTGAATCCCTTGTGAACCACCCCGGCAGCACCGCGAAGCCCGCCTCGAATTCATCCGCCGCCCCAGCCATCTCGTCCTCATAGACCGGCGCATGCCGCAGCCTGGAAACAAGCGGCGGCGGAACCGGGCAGTGGCAGACCACCACGTCGCCCTCCAGCGCCATCTCGGCGCCATGAAAACACCCTCTGCGAGGGCCGCCAGCCTTGGCAATGATGCCGACGCTGTTGCAACCCTCGCAGTAAGCCCGCCCGCCGATCAGTGCGAAGCGGTGCCCGAACACATCCGACATATGGCCGCCATAGGGCAGCACCGCGCCGCCCGGCGCCAGTGGATCACCCACCACGATCACCTTTCGCATCATTGCAATGAATCTCCGAGTTGAGGACATCGACTTGTAGAGAGACCGGGCGGCATCGCTCGCCAAGCACCGCAGACAAAGCTCCGCGACGCGACTTACTTCACGCGACGCATTCGGCCGGACAGAAGAGCCCGACTGTCACAACAAGCCCAGCCGGCACGTCTCAGGTCTGCGGCATTTCCCGCTCGACTCCCGGAGACCCAGACATGCACTGCCTTGCGCGAATAGCCCCGGCCTATGACGGCCATTGCGATGCCTTCATCGACAGGCAAACGACATCAACAAATAATCAAAGTACTTTCTTTGATTAATAATGGACGTCGTATGAACAAGCAATCAAGGGCCTGGCTGGGTGCCGGCCTTGCGACACTGGTATTGGGAGGCGCCGGCTTCGGGCTCGCCACCAAGCTGCGGCCCGCGCATGCGGAGGGTGGAGGCGGCATGCCGCCGGCCAAGGTGGCAGTCGCCGCTGCGCAGAAGACGGAAGTGGCGCGCTTCCTCGGCGGCATCGGCACGCTGGAGGCCAACCGGCAGGTGGAGGTGCCGGCCGAGGTGGAGGGGCGCATCGCGAAGATCCTCTTCACGCCCGGCGCCGAGGTGCGCGCGGGGCAGGTGCTGGTGCAGCTCAACGACGCGCCCGAGCAGGGCGACCTGGAGCGGCTGAAGGCCCAGCGCGCCAATGCGAGGGCGCTGCTGGAGCGCACGCGCCGGCTGGTGCCGCAGCAGGCGGCGACGCAGGAGCAGCTCGAACAGGCGCAGGCCGCCTTCGACCAGGCCAGCGGCGAGCTGCGGCGCGTGCAGGCGCTGCTGGAGCAGAAGCGCATCAAGGCGCCGTTCGACGGCGTGCTCGGCATCCGCCGCGTCAACCTCGGGCAGTTCGTGCGCGCGGGCGATGCGCTGGTGTCGCTCACCGACAGCCGCACGCTCTTCGCCAACATCACGCTGCCCGAGACCGCCCTGCCCGCGCTCAAGCGCAACCAGCAGGTGGCGCTGTCGGTCGACGCGTATCCGGGACGCGTGTTCCAGGGCAGGCTCAGCACCATCGAGCCACAGATCGGCAGCGACACGCGCACGGTGCGCCTGCAGGCCACGGTCGACAACGCCGACGGCGCGCTCGCGCCGGGCATGTTCGTCAACGGCCGGGTCGCGCTGCCGGCACGCACCGACGCCATCACCGTGCCCGAGACGGCCATCACCTACAGCACGCACGGCGACTCGGTGTTCATCGTGGTTCCCGCTGAAAAAGGCGGCGGCTTCTCCGCGCAGCAGGTCTTCGTGAAGGCCGGCGAGCGGCAGGACGGGCTGGTGGTGATCGAGAAGGGCCTCTCGCCCGGCGACAAGGTCGTCACCTCGGGCCAGCTGCGCCTTTACACGGGCGCGGCGGTCGCACCCGGCGACAAGGACACGCTGTCACTCACGCAGGAATCGAAGTCATGAAGTTCACCGACCTCTTCGTGCGCCGGCCCGTGCTGGCGCTGGTGGTGAGCACGCTCATCCTGCTGCTGGGCGCGCGCGCCCTGGGCGACCTGCCGGTGCGGCAGTACCCGCTGACCGAGAGCACCACGCTCACCATCACCACGCAGTACCCCGGCGCCTCGCCGGAGCTGATGCAGGGCTTCGTCACGCAGCCGATCGCGCAGGCGGTGGCGACCATCGAGAACGTCGACTACCTTTCCTCCTCGTCCACGCTGGGCCGCAGCGTGATCAGCGTGCGCATGAAGCTCAACGCCGACGCCAACCAGGCGCTCACGCAGGCGATGGCGCAGGTCAGCCAGGTGAAGTACCGGCTGCCGGCCGAGGCCTTCGACCCGGTGATCCTGAAGTCGTCGGGCGAGGCCACCGCCGTGGCGTACGTGGGCTTCTCCAGCAAGACGATGCCGATGCCCGCGCTCACCGACTACCTCTCGCGCGTGGTGCAGCCGCAGTTCGCCTCCATCACCGGCGTCTCGGGCGTGGAGGTGTCGGGCGGGCAGACGCTGGCGATGCGCGTATGGCTCGACCCCAACCGCATGGCGGCGCGCGGCATCTCGGCCGGCGAGCTGGCCGACGCCTTGCGCCAGAACAACGTGCAGGCCGCGCCGGGGCAAGTGAAGGGCCTGTACGTGGTGTCGAACATCCGCGTGAACACCGACCTGGTGAACGTGGCCGAGTTCCGCGACATGGTCGTCAAGCGCGAGGGCGATGCCATCGTGCGACTGGGCGACGTGGCCACCGTGGAGCTCGGGGCGGCCAGCGCCGACAGCAGCGCGACCATGGACGGCGTGCCCGCCATCTACCTCGGCCTGCAGGCCGCGCCCAACGGCAATCCGCTGGTGATCGTCAAGCGCATCCGCGAGCTGCTGCCCGGCATCAAGCAGAACCTGCCGCCGGGCGTGGAGGTGCAGCTGCCCTTCGAGCTGGCGCGCTTCATCGAGGCGTCCATCGACGAGGTGCGCCACACGCTGCTGGAGGCCATCGCCATCGTGGTGATCGTGATCTTCCTGTGCCTGGGCTCGGTGCGCGCGGTGCTGATTCCGGTGGTGACCATTCCGCTGTCGATGCTGGGCGCGGCCGCGCTGATGCTGCTGTTCGGCTTCAGCATCAACCTGCTGACCTTGCTGGCGATGGTGCTGGCCATCGGGCTGGTGGTGGACGACGCCATCGTGGTGGTGGAGAACGTGCACCGGCACATCGAGGAAGGCAAGTCGCGCGTGCAGGCCGCGCTGATCGGCGCACGCGAGGTGGCCGGCCCCGTGATTGCCATGACGCTCACGCTGGCAGCGGTGTACGCGCCCATCGGCCTGATGGGAGGGCTCACGGGTTCGCTCTTCAAGGAATTCGCCTTCACGCTCGCGGGCGCGGTAGTGGTGTCGGGCGTGATCGCGCTCACGCTGTCGCCGGTGATGAGCTCCTTCCTGCTTCCGCAGGACGCCACCGGCAGCCGCATGGCGCGCGCGGCCGAGAGCTTCTTCCACCGGCTCGCCACGGGCTACGGCAGGCTGCTCGACGTGTCGCTGCACCATCGCTGGGCCACCGGCATCTTCGCGGCGCTGGTGCTGGCGAGCCTGCCTTTCCTCTACAACGCGGCGCAGCGCGAGCTTGCCCCGGGCGAAGACCAGGCCATGGTGCTGACGGCCATCAAGTCGCCGCAGCACGCCAACATCGACTACGTCGAGAAGTTCGGCAAGAAGTGGGACGACGTGTTCGCCTCGCTGCCCGAGAACACCGGCCGCTGGCTCATCAACGGCTCGGACGGTGTCTCCAACAGCATCGGCGGCGTGCAGCTTTCCGACTGGAAGGACCGCAAGCGCAACGCCGACCAGATCCAGGGCGACACGCAGGGCCGCATGAACGAGGTGGAAGGCAGCAGCGTCTTCGCTTTCCAGCTGCCCTCGCTGCCGGGCTCCACCGGCGGGCTGCCGGTGCAGATGGTGATCCGCAGCGCGGGCGACCACCGCACCGTGTTCGAGGCGATGGAGGCGCTGAAGAAGTCGGCGCGCGACAGCGGCAAATTCATCGTGGTCGACAGCGACCTGGAGTTCAACAACCCCACGGTCGAGATCCGCGTGGACCGCGCCAAGGCCAACAGCATGGGCGTGACGATGAAGTCCATAGGCGACACGCTCGCGGTGCTGGTGGGCGAGAACTACGTCAACCGCTTCGGCATGGACGGCCGGTCGTACGACGTGATTCCGCAGTCGCCGCGCGAGCAGCGGCTGACCGCCGAGGCGCTCTCGCGCTACTTCGTGAAGAGCGCGAGCGGCCAGCCGGTGCCGCTGGCCAACCTGGTGCAGCTGTCGACCAGCGTGGGCCCGAACAAGCTCACTCAGTTCAACCAGCTCAACGCGGCCACCTTCCAGGCCATTCCGGCGCCGGGCGTGACCATGGGCGACGCGGTGGCCTTCCTGAGCGAGGAGGCGAAGAAGCTGCCAGCCGGCTTCAGCTACGACTGGCAGTCGGACGCGCGGCAGTTCACGCAGGAAGGCTCGGCGCTGGTGATGGCCTTCGTGTTCGCCATCGTCGTGATCTACCTGGTGCTGGCGGCGCAGTACGAGAGCCTGCGCGACCCGCTGATCATCCTGATCAGCGTGCCGATGTCGATCTGCGGCGCGCTGGTGCCGCTGGCGCTGGGCTTCGGCACCATCAACATCTACACGCAGATCGGGCTGGTGACGCTGATCGGGCTCATCAGCAAGCACGGCATCCTGATGGTGGAGTTCGCCAACGAGATCCAGATGCACAAGGGCCTGGACCGGCGCTCGTCCATCGAGGAGGCCGCGCGCATCCGGCTGCGCCCCATCCTGATGACCACCGCCGCGATGGTGGTGGGCCTGGTGCCGCTGCTCTTCGCGAGCGGGGCCGGCGCCAACAGCCGCTTCAGCATCGGGCTGGTGATCGTGGTCGGCATGCTGGTGGGAACGCTGTTCACGCTCTTCGTGCTGCCCACCATGTACACGCTGCTGGCGCGTGACCACCGCGCCGAGGGCCGCTCGCAGCGCGCGGCCGAACTCGAAGCGCTGGCCGAAGGAGCGTGACCATGAACAGACTCTTTTCCTACGCCGCTCCCTTCGCGCTGGGCATGCTGGTGCTCGCCGGCTGCGCCGTCGGGCCCGACTACAAGGCCCCGGCGGATGCGCCAGTGGTCATCCGCGCACCGGAGAGTTCGCTCTTCGCCAACGACGCGGTGCAGCGCGACTGGTGGAGCCAGCTCGACGATCCGCAGCTCGACGCGCTCGTCGACCGCGCGCTGGCCGAGAACCACGACATCCGCATCGCGCAGGCCCGCCTGCTCGAAGCCCGCGCGGTGCAGACCGGGGCGGAGCTAGACCGGCTGCCGGTGGTGACCGCCAGCGCGAGCAAGACACGCGGCATCGCCCAAGGCAACAACGGCGCGCAGCCCGATGTGCGCTCGCTGGCACAGAGCAGCCGCGCGGGCTTCGACGCCTCGTGGGAGATCGACCTGTTCGGCCGGCTGAAGCGCCTGGACGAGGCCGCGACCGCACGCGCCGAGGCCAGCGCGGCCGACCTGGAGCAGGTACGCATCGTCGCGGTGGCCGAGCTGGCGCGCAACTACTACGAGATGCGCGGCGCCGAGCAGCGAATCGCGGTCACGCGCCGCACGCTCGACAGCCTGCGCCAGAGCCTGCGCGTGACCGAAGCGCAAGTGCAGACCGGCCGCGCCCTCGAAGGCGACCTGGCGAGCGCGCAGGCCAACCTCGCGACCACCGAGAGCCAGCTGCCCGCGCTGGAAACCACGCGCCGCCAGTCGGCCTACCGCGTCGCGGTGCTGGCCGGCCTGCGCCCGGGCGAGCTGGAGCCGATGCTGCAGCCGCGCCAGCTGCGCGTGATCGACAAGCGCCTGCCCGTGGGCGACCTGAGCGAACTGCTGCGCCGCCGGCCCGACGTGTTGCGCGCCGAGCGCGGGCTTGCCGCGAGCACGGCCGACGTGGGCGCGGTCACGGCCGAGCTGTATCCGCGCTTCGACATCGGCGGCTTCCTCGGCTTCATCGCGTTGCGGGGTTCGGACCTCGGCAGCTCGTCGAGCCGGGCCTTCAGCGTGACGCCGGGCGTGAGCTGGCCTGCCCTGCGGCTGGCCTCGGTGAAGGCCCGCGTGCGCGGCGCCGAAGCCCGCGCCGAGGGCGACCGTGCACTCTACGAGCAGACGGTGCTGCGCGCCATCGAGGACGTGGAAGGCGCGCTCACCGGCTATGGCCAGAACCAGCTGCGCCTGCAGCGGCTGGTGGAGGCATCCGCCCGCAGCAGCCGCGCCGCCGAGCTGGCCGAGGTGCGCTACCGCGAAGGCGCCGCGCCCTATCTCAGCGTGCTCGATGCCCAGCGCACCCTGCTGCGCGCGCAGGAGGCCGTGGCCGAGGCCGAAACCGCCTCATACACCAGCCTCGTCGCGCTCTACAAGGCGCTGGGCGGTGGCTGGCAAGCACCCGCGGTGGCGAAGGGAGCGCCAACCACCTGACAATGGTGCTGTTTTCCATGCCAGAAGCCGCCGCCATGTCCGCCCCCGATGCAAAGCCAACCTGGATGCCGCACCAGCCGGCAGACCGCATCCTCTCGACGCTCAAGACCCGCGGCGCGCTCGGCATACCCGACATCGCCAAGGTTCTCAACGTCACGGTGGAGGCGGTGCGCCAGCAGATGTCCAAGCTGGAGGCCGAGGGACTGGTCGACTCCGAGAGCCGCTCCAGCGGCCGGGGCAGGCCCACGCAGATCTGGCGGCTCACCGGGGAAGGCCACAAGCGCTTTCCCGACACGCACGCCGAGATGACGGTGCAGATGATCAGCGCCGTCATCAGCGTGTTCGGGCAGAAGGGCATGGACCAGCTCATCAACGCGCGCGAAGCCACGATGCGCACCAACTACGCCGAGGCCATGCGCGGCGCGCGCAGCCTGAAGACGCGGCTGGAGCGGCTGGCCGAGATCCGCAGCCGCGAGGGCTACATGGCCGAGTTCCGGCCCGACGAGGAGGGCCGGGGCGACGGCTTTCTCTTCATCGAGAACCACTGCCCCATCTGTACCGCGGCGCAGGCCTGCACGGGCTTGTGCCGCAGCGAACTGCAGCTCTTCAACGAGGTGCTGGGCCCCGACGTGAACGTCAGCCGCGTCGAGCACGTGCTGGCGGGCGCGCGGCGCTGCGCCTACCGGGTCGAGCCCAAGGCGGCCGCCTGAGATTTCTTTCTCCCTGCTCTTTCACCAACCCAAAGGAACCACGATGGAACACAAGCTCCCACCCCTGCCCTACGCGCTCGACGCACTGGCACCCGAGTATTCGAAGGAAACCCTCGAGTACCACTACGGCAAGCACCACAACGCCTATGTGGTGAACCTCAACAACCTGCAGAAGGGCACCGAATTCGAGTCGATGACGCTCGAGGAGATCGTCAAGAAGTCCAGCGGCGGCATCTACAACAACGCCGCCCAGATCTGGAACCACACCTTCTTCTGGAACTGCATGAAGCCGCAAGGCGGCGGTGCTCCCA
>Ga0102589_1005880_pt1 | contig 10436 bp, 8 predicted proteins | sample AraplaMF_Col_mLB_FD_76858 | JGI IMG/M metagenome (GOLD analysis project Ga0102589, IMG submission 76858) | Arabidopsis root microbial communities from the University of North Carolina, USA - plate scrape MF_Col_mLB | ecosystem: Host-associated > Plants > Roots > Endosphere | place: USA... | reverse complement strand
CTTTCGCGGGTATTCACTCTGCTTCCGCGGGTATTCTACCTGCTTTCGCGGGTATTCACTCTGCTTCCGCGAGTATTCTACCTGCTTCCGCGGGTATTCACTCTGCTTCCGCGAGTATTCTACCTGCTTCCGCGGGTATTCACTCTGTTTCCGCCGGTATTCTCCCTGCTTTCGCGGGTATTCTCCCTGCTTTCGCGGGTATTCACTCTGCTTCCGCGGGTATTCTCCCTGCTTTCGCGGGTATTCACTCTGCTTCCGCGAGTATTCTACCTGCTTCCGCGGGTATTCACTCTGCTTCCGCGGGTATTCTACCTGCTTCCGCGGGTATTCACTCTGTTTCCGCGGGTATTCTCCCTGCTTTCGCGGGTATTCACTCTGCTTCCGCGGGTATTCTCCCTGCTTTCGCGGGTATTCACTCTGCTTCCGCGAGTATTCTACCTGCTTCCGCGGGTATTCTCTCTGCTTCAGCGAGTATTCACTCTGCTTCCGCGGGTATTCTCCATGCTTCCGCGGGTATTCACCCTACTTCAGTATTCTCCATGCTTCCGCGAGTATTTCCCTACTTCCGCGAGTATTCTCTCTGCTTCCGCGAGTTCTCCCTGCTTCCAGCGGGTATTGCATATAATCACATTCATTTAAAACATAAATTGAAGTAAGTTTAATATACGCTGTAAAAAATATTCACGTTGATTTTGTTTTTTCCTTAATTTTAGAGCCACATCTGGAAGATCGGTAATGACTCCATTGACATTTTTCCGAATAAAATCGTGTAATGATTGATCATTATTTAATGTCCATACAAACAAATCAATTTTTTGTTGCTTCATCTCAGCGATAAGCTGATCTGTTACCCATGCTTCCTCAAGTGAAATAAAATCAACCGTATCATCCATGGGACCAATATTTAATGCATAGACAATCCCAACACGTAAGTTCGAAGCCAATTTTTTTAACTGTGACATCATTTGTGGATCTGATGATTGCACATAATACTTATCGAGCACCTTATAAGCTTTTAGTTTTTCTACTAACTTGGGCAATACATCTTCCGTTTCTTTACCATGAACTTTCAATTCAATCAGTAAGGAAACATTTAGTGCTTTTGCTATTTCAATAAAATCATCTAAAGATGATATTTTGTCGTTAAAGCCATTCGCATGAATCGTTAACGTCTTTAATTCACCGAGCGTCATATTGGCGATTACACCATTTTTACCTGTAAGTCTTCTTAATGTTCGATCATGAAATACAACGAACTCTCCATCTACCGTTTGCTGAATATCTGCCTCGATTAGGTCTGCGCCAGCACTTGCTGCGCTGACAAGGCCACTGATTGTATTTTCCACATTACCCTCCGTGTAGCCACGGTGAGCAATAATTTTGGTTTCTGGTGCGTAGACACTTTTCTCTAACGAAATTATGTTTATCACACTTAATGCGATGAAAACAAACAAAACGATGAATAACAATGGCTTATTGCGCCTTCTCCGAAACTTCGGTGTAAACCTTGATTTGCCTAAAGGCGTATTATAGGTAAAAGCCACCAATACTTGTGAAAACATTGCTTGCAGTAAACTAAATAACACAACGAAGACAATTTCCAAAAAAGCAAGAGTAATCGCCGCTGTGACAAGTGCAGTACTCGGTATCAAACGCTCCAAAATATATAATGGCAAGGAGCTTATAAGTGTAATTCCAAGCATCACCAGTAAGTGAACTGCAACAATCATAGCTAATAATCCAAGGATTTTAAACAAGCCCTGCTTTGATAAACGCCAACTCTGTATTAAAGAACGAAATAATGATATTTTGGGCTGTATTGCAAAAATCGGCAATGCCAAAATGCTACGTATACCCACTATTATTAAAACTATTACTACAACAGCATAAAGTAAACGACCAAATAGACTGCTCATTATTTCATCTGTAAAAAAATGAGGAATTGACAATATTTGAGTTAACGTTAGTGGAAATATAACTGAAGCTAATGGCCATAAAAGTGCAATATATATAAATAATAAAATGGCTTGAATACTAAAAAAAGAAATAACCTTACGATTGAGCTGCTGCCATATGTCTAAATATCGATAGCGAATTCCCCTTTGTTGATAAAAGGCCATTAAAAAAAGAAAGCCCATTTCATAATAAATAAATAGCAACAAAAGCATGATCAAAAGAATAATCATCGAGATGACAAAGGGATGCACCATAAAACTTTGAATATTTTGCTCCGTAATGTGTGTGTAGCCCGTTACTCGCAGCATTAGCTTAAATACGATAGCCGTCATAGGAACAATTAGTAAAAACTGAAATAACTTAATCAGTGCGAAAACCCGTATATAATCGATGCGATACATATAAATATTGTAGACGGCTTGTCGCATTACTTGTCCCTCTTTGTGCATTTCCCCACCCCAGTCATACCTATCTTATCCCCTATCTTAAGCATCTTTTCAAATTTTATAAGCTCTTCCTATATGATATGTAAAGCAATTTATTTTAAATTACTTTTCGCATTTGAAATACAATTTGTTCCATATAATATGCGAGGAAAAATGATAAGATTTCTGTATTTTTTGTGTCTATAAATATTTTCTTGAAACTTTTTTGTATGTAACTCAGTAAATAATACAATCGATACAAATTAAGGGGACTAATAAATATGAGACAAACATTTTTTAACTTTGGAGTTATTAGTACAACCGTACTTCTTGTAATTTTTCTGGCCCTATTTTTCGTGATGATTAATATGATTAAAAAAATGAAATCTACAGCTCCTGTGCCTCCCCAAGAAACTCTTCAGCAAAAAGTTGATGATTTAACAACAAGAGTGACAACACTAGAACATCAAGTGAAAAATTTATCAGAAAGACGCTAGCTCCTAAAAAAATATTGATGAATGAAAAAACACTGTAAAGTTTATTCTTTACAGCGTTTTTTATAAACGATACGGCCATCAACAACCGTATATGCGACTTTTACTTGTGGAATGTTCTCAATATCTATTGTAAAAAGATCTTCTTCTAAAACTGTGAAGTCTGCTGTATAGCCCTTTTCAATCTTTCCTCGAACATGGTCTTGAGCTATTATTTGTGCAGCTCCTACAGTATAGAGTTTTATTGCCTCAAAACGTGAAATCTTCTCTTCTGGACCATAGCCGTTATGGGATTCCCCAAAATTCCGTCTTGTTACTGCAGCATATATACCAAATAAAGGATTTGGCACTTCAATCGGGGCATCACTGCCACCTGCTACAACTAATCCACGATTTAACAGCGATTTTAAAGGGTGCAAACCTTTCGCTCGTTCCTCCCCTAGTCTAGCTAGTTCGGCCATATATTCTCCCTGAACAAATTGCGGCTGCATATCTACAGCGACTGGCAACGCAGCAAGTTTTTCTAGAATATCTTCATCAATCAAGCTGCAATGAATAACACGATCTAATTGATCTTCAAGAGGTGGATAGGCGGCAAATACTTTTAAAATTGTTTCAATGGCTAAATCACCAATGGCATGAACCGCCACTGTTTGTCCATGCTGACGTGCAAGTTGAACATATTCCTTTAATTGTTCTGTTGAATGCACAAGCATACCGTAATTGCCTGGCTCATCACAGTATGGCTCTCGTAGGGCAGCAGTTCGTCCCCCAAAGGCACCATCGATAAAGATCTTCATTGCACCAAACTCTAAATACGGAGAAGATAGTTCCTCCATCTTGGCAACTTCCTCAAATACCGTGTGGTGTTGTAATAAATGAACTTTAAACGAATGCTTTGCCTCGACTATCTTTCGAAAAGCATTTATTGGTTGAATCGGAGGTCCGTAGTAGCTTAAATCCTCAGAATGGCCACCCACTAAACCATATGATTGCAGGGATATTATCGCCTTTTCAAGAGCATCCTCAATATACTCGGGCGTAATATGGGGCATATAGTTCACAATCATATACAAAGCTGCATCTTTTAAGACTCCTGTTAGCTGTCCATCCATTTTATCAATGACGCCGCCCTCTGGTGATGGTGTGTCCTTTGTAATTCCCGCAAATGTCAGCGCTTTGGAATTAGCCAGAATTAAATGATGGCAGCTTCGCTTAATAATTAAATGTGCATCCCCTAGAGCATCAAGCTCCGCTAATGTTGGGAAAATAGGATCTTCAAATTGTGTCTCATTAAGACCTATCGCAATCACCCATTCATCAGCGGGAACTTCTAGCATCCGCTCACGAATAATTACTAGTAGCTCGTCCTTACTTCTAACGTTCGAGACATCAATATGCTTTAATTTCTCCCCATAGCCAATAATATGTAAATGGCTATCGACAAAGCCTGGATACATTACATTTCCTTGTAAATGTCTAATAGAAGTAGCTTGTGGCGACAAGCTGTCTACTGAGCCTGTCGCCACAATTTTTCCTTCTTTTACAAGGACTGCTTCAACTGTTTCGCCAACTTGTGCCATTGTGTAAATCTTTCCACCTGTCCATAATGTTGCCAAAACAATTCCTCCTATGCACTGCTTCTAATCAATTATGCCCCGGCATCAATGAGTCCTGAATCGACCGGACGCATTGAGCCAACGTGATGTTGGTCACTTAGTCGTGTCCACAGTACGTGACGTTCTTAAACTGAGTTCCTCTATTCAGCAGGTGTTTGGGCGGCAACATTGAAAGAAATTAAATGTGCTCGCTCTAGACGACGACGAACAATTACGCCAAACCATGCTGCCAGAACAGCTTTCACTATACCTACAACGATAAATGGTGCTGCACCACCCATAAATGCAGCTGTCCAAGTTAAATCTCCGACAATTTTTAACCAAGCTGTTCCAAACGCTAATGTCACAACCATTCCAATTACGTTCGCAACGATTGCTTGGAAAATCGTAATGCCGAATTTATCTAAATATAAGCCCATAATAAATGCAGCAGCTAAGAAGCCAATGATATAGCCACCTGTTGGACCAATCAAAATGGCAATTCCACCAGACATGCCGCTAAATACAGGAATACTTGCTGCACCAAGTAAAATATAAAGCAGTACCGATAATGTACCCAGTCTTGTCCCTAAAATCGTTACGACTAAGCCTACTGCTAATGTTTGTCCTGTAATCGGAATAAGTGGTAGCGGAATTGTTACTTGTGCAAGAACAGCAATAATCGCTGCTCCAAATGCCGCTAACACATAATTGTATGTACTACTCTTTTTCAAACTAAATTGCCTCCCTTTGTACGTTAACTCATGTTGAAAACAAGTTAACACAAAGATAATGCAAATAAAAACTGTTGTCAATCTATTTCGAAAAATTGCTATAAAAAAAGAAATTGCTATAGTGAACTAGCAATTTCTCTTCACAAATTACCAAAGCGGATCATTGATAGGATCATTTTCTTGTAAATCAAAGACATACGGTGCTAATAGACGATAATAAATAAGAACACCAACTATAAAGAAAATAATTCCAATCGTAATATTATCAAAAACAAATTGCATAAAAACGAAAAAAGGAATTGGAAATGTTAAAATGCCACCCACTTGCATAGATTTTTTCGTACGATATTGTTTCTTCCCACAATAAGGACATTCGATTTGTCCATTCTTCCGGTACATTTTTCGAGCTTGCTTCTCTGACCAAGTTTCCCCACACTCAATGCATACCGGAAGGCCATATCCTTTCTTGATTAACACCCGTTTAATTATTAAAGCAATCCCTACTAAAAAGCTAAAAAGCAATATACCTTTTACTAAATCGTATTGTAAAAATGTCCATATACTCCATGTGTCCGATTTTTGCTGTAAGCTAGCTGCCTGATGACTTCCTGAATTTTTATTGTGTGATAATAAATAACTAAAACCAATGACAAAAATCGTAAACGTTGCTAGTACCACGCGATATTGCCACGGACTACTTCTTCTTTGTTTAGTTTTACTACGAGCTTTTTGGGCAATCATTAATTTCTTCTCATCTGAAAGACTTACATCTCGAAGTTCTTTTAGCACCTCTTCTTTAAATTGATTCATGGCGTAACACCTCCCAATCATAATCACCGATTGCTGTTGCAAGTTGCTTTCTAGCACGCTGTAATCTTGTGCGTATTGTTGCTTCTGGACAACATACGAGCTGTGCAATTTCCACTGTCGTCATATCCTCAAAATAATAGAGAATCAGTACTTCCCTATATGCCACAGATAATGTAAACAAAGCTTCCACTAGCTCTCGTTTTGTAGACTTTGCAAGAAATTCTTTTTCAGGCGTAACTGCTGTCGTACGTCCTGTTATTTTTTCAAAGAGTGTCAGTCGTTTACTTTTCCAGCTACGCAAATAATCGTGGCTTCGATTGACCGTCATTTTTACTAAATATGTACGTAATGATGATTCTTGACGAAATTGCTCCTGCTTTTGATAAAAGGCGATAAACACATCCTGCACAATGTCTTCAGCTGTTGCTTCATTTTTCACATATAAATAAGCAACCTTTAATAAATAGTCACCGTGCTCCGCAATAATTTTTTCGATATCCATCGCTGTCCTCACCTTCTTTCTAAACTACTGACGGAAGCCACTTCATTTCCGATTCATTTTTTTAAAAAAATTTTTTAAAGAAAGTTTTTATTTAACTTAATTGTTTTTTTCATATTAAAAGCGTATTCGAGAATTTTCGAATACGCTGGTTTTCAAGTGGCGAATACATAAAAATCCACCTTTATAACGTTTCAATTTTTTGAAAAATCTCTTTGTAAAGGGTATCTAACTCTTTTTCATCTTTTAAATAGAAATACCAAGCATCTTCTCTATTTTCATCTACATCAGATAAATAAATTGTCGTATGTGAACCATTATTTAATGATTCCCAATGAGCTGTTTCATAGGTAAGTCCCTCTCTTGTGAATGGAAAATGACGTTTTTTTGAATCAAAAAAAATAATAGGTATTTTAAAATTATTATAAACTTTAACAAATCTATCCTCTGATGCTTCTTCAAACATCATTGGTGTTATCATAACAGCATCAAAATTTGTTGATATATTCAATGTATCTTCACTAAATTCTTTTAATGAAATTGGTTCGAAATGAATTTTTTCGTTATTTAATTTAGGAATATCAACAACTACAGCAATTTTTAAAGGTGCTCCATCATATTTAGCTTCATCATTTGAACACGCAACTAAAAATAACAAACTTAATATTAATAAAATTTTTTCAAATTTATCCCCCCTCATTTTATTAACTAAGCTTACTTATGTTTCTTTCATTTATTTATCATTATACAATTATTCTCAAAACTTTATTATGCTATCATTTTTCTTCGGTGCGTTAATAGACGTTCTTTCCAGTGATAATCTCAACTCCCTTCATAACTTTTACACCTTCGAACATATATAAATTAATAATCAAATATCAACACCTTAATTAAATAGAACCAAAAGAAAAGAATCTGCAAAACTCCAACTACTGTTCGTTGAAGTTAAACAGATCCTTTATTATTGGAAATACCACAATTTAAAATCCACCAGTACCATCATATGACCTGGTTATTTACTATTTCCCACATCGCTATATTGATTATAGAACGTAATTTGGTTACGACCATTGCGTTTGGACTCATACAGTGCTGTGTCCGCGATATGAATCAACTCTTCGACCACGGTTATCTGGCCTTGTTTATTTGTACTTACGCCAATACTAAATTCCAACTGAACGTTCTCATCATTGATTGTTAAGGATAGAGAGTTTAATGTTTGATAGAGATTTTCTGTCATCGTTTGAACAGATTCATCTTCCTGTAATTGACAAAGTACAATAAACTCGTCCCCGCCAAAACGAGCAACTATCGACTCAAAAGGTTGAAAATAGTCCTTTAATGCAGTAGCAGTAATCGTTAAAGCATCATCACCAAATAAATGACCATTTGTATCATTAATTTCTTTAAAATGGTCTAAATCAATCATCATCAATGCTAATTGTTGATTTTCTACTGAAGCTTTCTCCACCATCTTCTCTGCATTCTCATCAAAATAGCGTCGGTTATAAATATTCGTTAATGGATCAATGTAAGAGGTTTTTTCAAAATGTTTTTTCTGGTCATTGTACTCCATCTCAAATAATAAATGAGTATAATTTTCCCTTTGAATTTCTAGTAAAATGTTAATATATTCCTTTTGTATCGCACACAATATAAGTTTATTACCTTGCTTTTCTAATAGCTTCACCAAAGAATTGTAGATCGTTTGGAGCATAGGTAAATCATTATTTTGTAAAGCATAGTGCTTTGACTTTTGGTACAAATCAATGGCCTCGCCAAAGCGTCCCTGTTTTTCACAAAGTAATGCATAGGCATTTATAACCTCCAATTGTACCTTTGAATAAGGTGGTTTCTGAATCGTCACTAACAGCTCTTGTAATAATTCACTTGCTTCATCAAATTCCTCCAAGCAAATGTGGGCAACAGCTAAGTTTATTTTTGAATAAATAATCCCTGAATATGGATTTTCATGCTTTGTCTCAAAATAATTAGCATAGTATAAGCTCTTTAATGCAAAATCCTTCGCTTTTTGATGGTTCCCTAAAGAGTTTTCTAGGTCGCTCAAATTATTATAAATTTTCCCTATACTATCTATATGTTGAATACGCTCAGCAATCTTTAGTCCCTTAACCATAAACTCTTTCGACTTCTTAATATGGCCAAACGTCCCCCAGTAAATGGATGCTAAAATATAATGATGGATTAGATCGATATCATCGCCATATTGAAAGGTTAATTCGCGATACTGCTCAAGCACACTAATGGATACTTGCAAATCACCTGTTTGGAAATAGCTTGCACAGCTATATCGCAATAACAGAATTGCTTTTTTATACATACCAAGCTCAATAGCACTTTCAATTGCGGCACTACTTAGTTCTATATATTCTATAAAGCGATTCGCTTCATACAATTCATTTAGTGTAATCCATAATTCTTCAAACTCTTGTGTGTTCATACCGCCCCTCCTTATATTCACCCTACTTCTTTAATACTATCTTTATGTGCATAATATTACAATTCCTCGGACTCATTTATTTCCAAATTAATGTGTAAAATTAATCTTAAAATACCATACAGTGATTCATTTCTCCCAAAATGGTGATACACCCTCTGTAAAATGGAAAGGGAGTCTAGTAAGTAAGCGGGGGGTAATTCAAGACAGTACAATAACTATAATTTCCAGACAAATAAAAAACAAGCCTCTGCTCTAAGGAGGCTTGAAGAATATTGGAATGAAAATAAATTAATGTGGATGTCACCCATAAAATGGGGTGATATTCGTTCTGGCTGACCGCTTTCCTTGAAGCGTCCAATGAGCCCTTGGGCAAGTCACGAAGGCGTTATCACACATCCTAGTCGCCGTGATTCCCATTGGAGTCGCCCAAGGCTGATTTTCATTTCAAATAGGCAAGAAAAAAGGTTTGTCTGTTTAAGATTAATTAATACCTAATATCTTCATTAGCTCTTCTGATCTTTTTTGACTAAGATGTACAGAACCATAACCTACTTTATTCAAATAAAGTGATTGACCATAACTTAGCCAGACATCTATACGAACTCCTTCTAGCATAAATGAATAATCTGGAAGGGTTCCTATATCTTTGGCAGGCTGCCACTCTGTTTGTCGAAAGAATTGCATAACTTCCTGTTCATTTTGAATGTTGAGCTTAGTAGTAACTGTTGGTTCACTAATTACCACATTGTTTAGTACGCCGTAGTGTGTGACAATTCCATTTTCATCAATTGACTGGTTACTATTTGATTCTATTCTGACATAATCTCCTTGCTTTACTGGGAAATCATCCAAAACCGGATACCAAGTAGCTTTTGGGTATTTTTTCACAATTTGCTCTTGGGAAAGGTTTTCTAAGTCCTTCGGAATAACTCCTTCTACAAATAGAAAAGCATTGGGTTCTACCTCTACTTTTATAACTGTCCCCAAATACATAATTCCTTGTGAGCTACTATAATAATTCTTGATGCCATTTTGCTCTTCAAATGTTTTTGCCTGCTCTGCAAAATGTTTATCAAAATAACGAAGAGCATCTTGAGCAGCTATTTCTTGTACTATACCTTTCGGAAAAGTGGGGTATTTTTCAAGATAAAAGGTATCTAGCTTTGTTTTAGCTGTATACATTGGTAACAACGGCTCTAAATACTTCCTAAAATATTTTTCGACTCCCTCTTCTTTAAAAAGAACAGCATATTCAGGTACTTTTTGTATCCTAACAAGCTCTTCATAATGCTCATTTCTCACAGCTTTTAGCTCTGCCTCAGTATAATGAAGACCAAGTGACTTCGCATAATAATAAATGGCAACTACGTTCTTATAGCGTTCAAACGCCTCTTTTGTATAAAATCCCTCGTCTTGTTTGCCCCAATTGATACGTGTGATTTTTTCAAAATGAGTAAGC
>Ga0102589_1002283_pt1 | contig 10444 bp, 17 predicted proteins | sample AraplaMF_Col_mLB_FD_76858 | JGI IMG/M metagenome (GOLD analysis project Ga0102589, IMG submission 76858) | Arabidopsis root microbial communities from the University of North Carolina, USA - plate scrape MF_Col_mLB | ecosystem: Host-associated > Plants > Roots > Endosphere | place: USA... | reverse complement strand
GATTCATTTGGTCACGCTCTTTCTCCATCTAAAATCACGGTTCTTGGAGATCATGATGAAATGGTAGCTCTGCAAAAAGAAGTGAACGAAGAGTTTGGTGATTATATTGATACATATATTTCTGCCAAGCAGTGTTTGGATATTATGCCTAAACATATCAGCAAAGGAAATGCCATTGAAATTTTATTAAATCATCTTCAGCTAAAACCAGAGGAAATTGCATGTGTGGGGGATTCATTTAATGATATTCCTATGTTTCAATTAACGCCGAACAGTTTCGCTATGGCTACGGCTCCTGAAGCTGTTCAGCGCCATGCCTCTGCTGTTGTGTCATCTGTTAGTGAAGCAGCGCGTATTGTTTTAGAAAAAAATAAACAAACAACCTAAAAAAAAGCGGTCAACGTTTAGATTGACCGCTGTTATCTATTTAATAAGAAAACGGTAGTTATTTTTTTCGTAAAGAACGAAAAAAATCACCTAAGCTTTTTTGCTTTCCATCTGCATGCTCTCCGTGATTAACCAAGCTGCTGATTCTTTCTCGTCGAACAACAACCATAATAAGAGTGGCAAAAAAGATAATGGAAACGGCAATGACAACCAGTGCAAGAACGGATGCTACAATAGCTTCAGAAGTCGTTAGTGACGATAGCATCTGCCTCGTACACCTCCATTTCGTTTGTGGCGAAAAGGAGCCTAGCAATTAGAAATGCAAATAATCTTTTTTCTCAGCTTGATGCATGTTATTATACACCATTTTCATTTTAGAAGCTGTAGCTTTTAAAGACGTAGACGAATCCACATCTTCGGCTAACATAATGTTTACTAAGTCAACCACAGAACGAGACAACAACTCTACATTATTTTGCAACTCTAATTCGTCATAAGTCGTACGGTCTTGAAGACGAAGTCGAATAATTTCATTTGCTAGCTCCCTAACACGCACTAATTGTTGATGTTCTCCCATAGTATCTCCGCCGCAAGAAACTTATAATCAGCCCTTTTATTGGCTTTTATAAGAGCTAGAAATCCCTGCAGCTTACCCCTCCTTATAAAGATGCCTAGCACACCTTTATGTAAATCACACTTTCACCTTGTTTACATGTATATTCGCTATAGCTCGTTCTTTTTCCTTTTGAAATTAGCAGCCATCGTTAACGACCTTCTTTGCTTATCGTTCAGATTTCAAATTTTTAAGGATGTGATATACGAAAATTAAAACGCCAATAGCCGTAAGTGTTGCTCCTGCTGCCACTATGGGTGTAAAAGCTTGGTTTTCTAGTACGATCATGAAAAATAAACCAATCATCATGACCGGTAATCCTATATTATGCAACCATACGTGCAGTTTGGCTAATTTACTTTCGCTAAACGCAGGAAACAAATAATAAATAAGTCCCGCTAACGTAAGCGCCGTCCACCCTAATAAATTGATGTGCACGTGAACAGGTGTCAAAGCGTAGCTGTGAACAATTGACATATAATACCCCAATATGATGCCAATTCCAAAATAAACGGCTGATATTTTAATTAATTTAATTCCCATCATTTTCTCCCCCTTATATCCCCCTCCGACTTCTGTACTACTTTACGCAGGAAACGTCATTTTAGAAGCGGCAGATTAGCCAAAGGACACGAAATACGGAGTATGATATCTAAAAAGAGGATTCTTTACCGCAAACACAAAAAACAGCTGAGCAAAAGTACTCAGCTGTCTATTTTAAGCAATATAATGCAGCACAAAATTCAAGAAAAACAACAGCGCGCTTACATACATAAACATCGATACTTCACGCATTTTGCCAAGGAATAATTTAAGCAGTGGATACGCAATGAACCCAAATGCAATTCCATCAGCAATGCTGTACGTAAGAGGAATAAGCGCAATAATTAAAAATGCAGGGAAACCTTCTGTTAAGTCCTGTAAATTGATGTTTTTGATATTTTGAATCATCAATGCTCCAATAACAATAAGAATAGGTGCAATAGCACTATCTGGAACCAGCTTGATAAATGGAATAAACAGAAGTGAACTTAAAAATAAAACTCCTGTAATCAGCGATGTTAAACCCGTTCGCCCTCCAGCTGCAATACCAGATGCTCCTTCTACAGAAGACACCGTGGGACTTGTTCCAAATACGCCGCTTAGCAAAGCTGAGGCGGCTGTTGCTTGAAAGGCCCGCGGAAATTTGCTATCTTGATTCATCATACCTAGCTGACCATGCAGCAAACCGATATTTTCAAAAATCAATACCATTGTTAATGAAAAGACAGCTGCCCAAAACGCAACGTCTCCAATAGCTCCAAAAGACAATGTGCCAAAGCTGCTAAAGAAGTCGTTCACGCTCCCAGCCGACTGTCCTTTTTCTGCACCGCTTCTTACACCAAGTAAGAAGGCAAGGACTGATCCAGCAATCATGCTTAACAAAAAGTTACCTTTCACATTTCGGATAAACAGTACGATTGTGATAATTAACGTCAACAGCGTACTGATCACAAACGGATCTGACAAGTCTCCAAGTGCTACAAAAGTGTTTTCGCTTGGAACTACAAGCTTCCCTTTTTGCAAACCGATAAATGTTAAAAATAAGCCAACACCGACTGTTATCGCTTCTTTTAGCGAATGCGGAATCGAAGAGACAATTTTGGCAGACAGTCGTGAAAAAGCTAATGCTATAAAAAGAAAGCCAGATATCACTACTGCTAATAACCCTTCTTGCCAAGATAACCCCATTGATTGAACCATCGTATACGTAAACAATGCATTAATCCCCATACCTGGCACCAGAATAAGAGGCGCATTTGCCCAAAAAGCCATAATAACACAGCCTACAAAAGCCGAAGCTACGGTTGCGAATATTCCTGCTTCAAGCGGAATACCGGCATCAGACAAAATGGTTGAATTAACAGCAATAATATACACGATGGAAAGAAATGAAATGACCCCAGCTAAGCTTTCTTTTCCGACAGTTGTTTGGTGGTCGTTTAAACGAAACAACTTTTCAAATAATGCGTTCAATCTAATTTCCTTCTTTTCATCTATCCCTCGCCCACCCAGTGACCAAAAATGCCACCGAAGTTATTATAGCAAAATCAACAATTGTTGCAAGGAAAACTTGTCTCCTTTAGCTTAAGCGTTCATTCCTTATTTAAAACTGTTATCATTTTCTAAACGTAACGTCTTGCATTCATTCTATATATACCTTGGATTGGACATAATAAAAGAGCGCTTTATCAGCGCTCACTGTTTTAATAATAATAAGGATAATATGGTGGGTACGGCGGATAATATGGGGCTGGATAACCGTAATAACCTGGACCTCCTAGTGCACTTCCAAGAACTAATCCTCCAAGAAATGGAGCTCCAAAGCCCCAACCCCAAGGGCGACCAAAGCCAAAGCCGAACCCCGGACGGCCGAAGCCAAAACCAGGACGACCGAAACCAAAACCTGGGCGACCGAAACCGAATCCTGGACGACCAAAGCCTCCAAATCCTCCAAAACCACCGAATGGTCTTCTTATGTCATTAATATCAAATTCTTGCATGATACATGCCTCCTCAAATTATATTTCATTCTCTTTATTACATATGTTATTCACCTACTTCTTGCATAGGCAATCGCCTGTTTTTTTTGTGATTTCTTAAAAAATATTCCTTTTCTACCACCTCGTTAGGATTAAACAAGCGTACAGACATATATTTTTTAAGGCTTTGAAACATACTACATGTAACTTATGTAAAATAAGAGAGATGAAACGAGGAATACACCTTTACAATTTTCAGCACCTGCTGCAATGAGGAATAAACATAATATGAACGCATAAAAAGAACGCTCAACAAAAATGTTGACCGTTCTTCTTATGAAAATACATAGCGATTTTTTATTAATTTATCTGACCCTTTGCTTGACCGTATATGCCCTAAAGCTATATAATCCCCTTTTTATACAATGCGCTTTGAACATAAAATCATAGGAGCGTCTCCCCAAACGCTGCTATGTATGTATATCTGTAATCGCTTACAAACCTTTAATAAAAAACCGATATGATTTTCTATCTATTTACATTAAACAATATTTTAGGCTAAATTTCAACACATTTTTTGTTTTTCTTTGTACTCATCAAAAAAACAGGTGATATAGCACAGTGATTTTCCTTTTTTCCTATCCCTTTTACTTATAGCCATAATCGTTTATAGTTTATAACGAAAGGAAGTGACGCAATGTCTGATCAATTAGAAGAATACTTAGAACGAGGAATGTACGGAGCAAAAGAAACAAAAAGAGACGAAAGAAGATATTTCCTAACTGCTCTACGTGAAAATATTGAACTTGCGCTAAAAAAAGGGCAAGTCATGAAAAAGGATGCAGCAAAAATAAAGCCTCTTTTAAAAAAAGTGAAAGACGGTCATTTGTTTTTAAATGGCTCCTTGTCTTACTCATACCTCTCCCCCTATATTCAAGCGGCTAACCAACATAAAGTGCCTTTTACTATCGTTCAGAACTTAGAAGCTGATACCGATATTGGTCTGGTTTTAACAGGTTCTGAAGGCAGTTTGGAACGAGATATCTTTTTAGACTAAAAAAAGAGCCAGAACGGCTCTTTTTTATTTGGCAAACACATGATGATCAATTGTTTTAATTACAGCGCGTGAACGAATCCAGTTATCGGTAGCTGTTTTTGGATTATAAAAGTAAATGGAATCGTCTAAACGATCTTTTCTAGTCAATGCTTGCTCTACTGCTTTTTTCGAATCTTCTGAAGCAGGTTTGTTAATTGATCCGTTTTGGACCGGTGAAAAAGCGTATGCTTTTCCGACAACTTGTTTAATAACTCCTGTTACCGTATCTGGAAACTTCGGAGAATCTACACGGTTTAACACCACTGTTGCTACCCCTACTTTTCCTTCATATGATTCGCCTTTTGCTTCAGCTTCTACTAAGCGAGCTAATAAATCTTTTTCACTTGCAGAGATCGAAACTGCAGGTGTTTCCTGCTCTGCAGGTTTTGCTTCTGGCTTAACCGTATTAGCCGGTGCTGCCGTTGAAGGTTCCGTTGTTTCAGCAGCCAGCACTTTTGTCTCACTCGGAATCGCTAATGTTTCACCAATATAAATCATATCTCCTTGACGATTGTTTATTTTTTTAATATCGTCAATTGTTACACTATATCTTTTACCTAACTTCCAAAGACTATCGCCTTTGACTACTTTATAATTAGTTGCAGCCGTAGCTGTTGCATTAAAACCTATAAATGAAAGAGTAGCTAAACAAGCTACTACCATTGATTTCATATAACTATGTTTCATAGGTAATACCTCCTGAAATTTCGTATGGTATTACTCTATCATAGCTATATAGGGGTTTCACCGAACGATTCAATTACATTTCTTTAAGTTTGATGAACAAAATTACGTTCAGAACACAATTATGACATTGTACCTTGTTTTTTGTCATAATCACGGTAATTTTTCTAAAATACAGGTATATTTTCCCGATTTATTTCAGTTTAATCAGAAATTTCTTCATTTGTTTTTCCCTTATAATTCTTATGATAAACATTTAAATTCATCTACTTTTATACAAAAAAGCTGAATGTTGTAATCAACATTCAGCTCTTTTTAATCTTCGATCTCAATTTCTACAACATCATAGAAATCAATCACTAGCTTAGCACCCGTATCATCCATAAACGTAAAGACGTCTTGATCATCTGATAAATGTATCACGTATCCGGTCAACTGCTGTTCACTGTTGTCGTAAACAGTAGTAATTAGAATTTTTTTATGATCTACATATGCTTCTTCTAATAACGAATGGAGGTCATAGTCCCCGTCATCTTCGGGCCGGTTCGTTAACAGCATCCCATAAGTCGTCATTCCATTTTTATCTTTCCATATATGATCTGCAAAATAAAAAGGTGCTGTACTTTTTCGAAACTCATCCATAATATCCCTCCTATAACTAAACACGTTTATTCGATCTTACCGTACGCTACTAAATAAACGCACAAGCACTTGTAACAGTATATTCTCTACTGTACAGGCTCATACATCCATTATATAAGGCGTAATCAAATAATGCCATCATTTCGTTTAGCTCCTAGGAATTTCTAGATACGTATAGGTGAAATCCCCACCGCGTCCGGCTATTCCACGAAAATGTTTGAAATCAGGGCGATTTACTAAAAAAGGGCGAAAAGCAAGAAAGTCTTCTTTTTTAACTTTAATTTCGGTTACTTTTCCTTCACTTAACTCATTCAACATGTTTATTGCTGTTTGTTCATCCATTCAGTTTCACCTCGCTTTTAACTGTTCAGCCAATTTTGCAGAGATGCAAATTGAGCTTCAGCTTCTTTATATCCTTGGTTGTAAAGAGCGTCGAGACGCTCACGATTCTTCTCAATTCGCCCTACTACAAGAGGCGTTTGCGGACGAATCACAAAGATATTCCCCTGTCTTTCCTGTTCTTCAATATATGACAATGTTCCATTATACAATTTATAGCGGTTCTCAAGCGCACGAGTCAGCCCATCATAATGACGATATTTGCGTTTCAATAACCAAAGCATATTTGATTTCTTTTTTCGATACCCTTCGTTTCGCGTTAGCACAACGATATTTTTTCTATATCCATCCTGCACTGCTTTTTTGATTGGAATCGGATCACTGATTCCTCCGTCTAACAGCTCTTTTCCTTTATATGTAACGACAGGTGCTAAAAATGGAAGGGAACTAGAAGCGCGAACCGCTGTCAAAATGTCCCGGTCATACTCATCAAAATAAACAGGTTCTCCCGTCACGCAGTCCGTTGCTCCTACTACAAGCTTCTCTGTACGCTCAGCAAATGCCTCAAAGTCAAATGGAAGAAGCTGATTAGGAATTTCATCAAAAACGAAATCCATTCCAAATATCTCTTTTGTTTTAAAATAATTTTTCCACGACAAGTAGCGAGGATCCTCTAAAAAATCTAAATTAGCTTTGCGACTTCTTCCTATTTGTCTAGATAAATAAGAAGTGGCATGACAAGCGCCGGCTGAAACGCCAATTACATACGGAAGATACAGATTTCTTTCCATAAAGTAATCTAAAACTCCAGTTGTATAAAGGCCTCTCATACCGCCTCCTTCGAGCACGAGTCCAGTATCTTTCAATTTCTACACCTTCTAATTCTTATAATTTATGACAAGATTATACCTCGTTTATTATAACGAAAGATGAACAAAGATGGAACTGTCCTGCTTCTCTCTTTCGTTAAAGCTACCAATTCCTTTTATTTCTCAGCACATTTTACTTATTTTTTCAATTTTATTTTATATTTTTTCAAAAAACTCTTTACTAATTCCCAGTTTTAAGGCAAAATTGTAAAAAAGAAAACGCTAACTAGTTTTACTATTTTTAAAATTAAAATTATTACAAAAATTTATAATGAACTAATTTAAAACAAAGGAGCGATGAATCATGAAAATAGCAGAGGTAGGAAACTTGATAGAATTTAAAAATGGCTTACAGGGCATTGTCGAAAAAGTAAATGAAAACTCCGTGATTGTAGATTTGACTTACATGACAAACTACCGCGATTTAGACTTAGAACAGCGAACTGTTGTCAACCACAAAAACTACACCATCATTAATCCAGCTATGTAAAAGAAAAAAGCAGCCGGAAAGCAAAAGCGGTTGCTTTTTTATTGGTTTTGAAAGAATTGATTCTTTTGTTCCTCTGTAATAATCCCCAGCTTATACATGAGGTAAATATACTGTTGCACCTTAACATCCTTTGAACTTTTTTTCACTGTACTCCCTCTTTTCCAAAATGTTTCTTTATACAATAATATATGGCTGAGATAAAAAAAGTTTCCTTAAAGAAACAAAAACAGGCCCCATTTTTTCTTGAAAGGGGCTTATTTTCGTGTGACAATAAGAACAAGCTACTACTATCTTCTTAGCGAAAGGAATTACTAGCATGTTTGATACTGTATTGTTTATCGTTGCTCTTATTGTCATTCTTTTTTTCATCGTGCAGTTCCTTTTTAAACGCAAACAAACTTCAAATAAAAAAACATCCGTTGAACCCATGAATTATGCCGAAGAAGATTCTAACTCCTACACAAGCTGGAGTGAATCTGCATCTAACCACGATCATGATGGCGATGGAGATGGCGGTGGAGATGCGGATGGTGACGGAAGATAGAAGAAAAGCCCCTTCTTATGAAGAGGCTTTTCTTTATTTTGATAATACTCGCTTACCGTTGGTAAACGAATAATAGCATTCACCTGTATAGATGTCTTGGCTTTCATGTACATGAACCCCACATTTATCTTCAAGGGCAGCTTTCATCATGGATTTGGCTACGTTATACGCTTTAATTGGACGATATTTTCTCCACTTTCCTACAAGGCAAAATGAACACGACTTTAACGTATATCCCCCAAGCTTTTCAAATAGGCGAAACTCTTGGCGCTTGCCTAATAATAACGATGGGCGGAAAAAGTGAGTAGAACGGATATACAAGCTTGCGATATCTTCTTCTACTTGCCCCTTTACTTTACTGTAAAAGAATGGCGAACGAAGATCAGCACCAATTGCTGTAATCGTTAAAAAGTTTTTGCAGCGATATTTTTCTGCACATTTAGCCGCTTTTAAAGGAAATTCGTAGTCCACTTTAATGAATTTCGCTTTTGTTTTTGCTTTTTTCATTGTCGTGCCTAAACAGCAATATACATCATCAACTGCAAAGCATTCTTCGTGCTTATCAAGCTCTGAAAAATCAATTTCAAGCTGACGTAGCTTTGTGTGTTCGATTGGTAGCTTTTTTCGAACAAACACTGTCACATGGTTATATAAGCTGTTGCTTAATAACATTTTTAAAAGTTCTTGACCAACAAGTCCGCTTGCACCTAATACTAATGCTGATCTCTGTGACATTCTTTCACCTTCTCATCTGTTGTTTTTGCAATGGAAAACAGGTTGCATACACAACCTGTTTGTTCGAATTAACGATTATCAATTGTTTCTGGGTACAAATCATGATTCATTAGGCGATAATTAGCCATTTCTTCATACTTCGTACCAGGGCGGCCATAGTTTGTATATGGATCAATTGAAATCCCGCCGCGTGGTGTGAATTTTCCCCATACTTCAATATATCTTGGATTCATCAGTTTAATTAAGTCATTCATAATAATATTCATACAGTCTTCATGGAAATCTCCATGGTTACGGAAGCTGAACAAATAAAGCTTTAACGACTTGCTTTCCACCATTTTTTCATCTGGAATGTAACTAATATAAATGGTTGCGAAATCCGGCTGACCCGTTTTTGGACATAAGCTCGTAAATTCCGGACAGTTAAATTTCACAAAATAATCACGATTTGGATGTTTGTTATCAAATGCTTCTAGAATCTCTGGTGAATATTCAAACAAATAGTTTGTTCCTTGATTTCCAAGGAGTGATACACCTTCTAATTCTTCATCTTTTCGACCGCTCATTTGCATTTCCTCTCTTTCTACGATTGTCATTCTAACAGCGTTTTTTTATTTTGTATATATCTGTTTTTATTTTTCTTTGTAAATTTTTTGCTATGCGCTTACACGCCTCGTTTATTTCCCCAAACAAGGGCGTGAACCTGCGGCAGAACTCTTACATCGTTCATGTTTTTAGCTGCCACTGCCTTGTCGATTAACCACTCATACTTTTTAAGCAATTCTTGTGTTAACGATGCATTATCGATTGTCGTTAAGTCCTCGTTGCCTACTTGAACAAAAAATGGAACCTCAGGATAACGTTCATGAACAGACGCTGCATACTCAAAGTCCTCATCATTAAATACAACGACTTTTATGCTTATGTGCGCCATGCGTTTTTCCTTTATTAATGTCTCTATAATATCGTCTAATACGGAGAAATTTGTTTTCATTAATGAACTTGGAGGCTTAGGAGAAATCGTTAAATCATCGATCTTTAGGAACCAATCCTGATAACGGCTTCCCTGTGTTTCAAGAGCTGCTTTTACCCCATGACTGTGCAAAAGCTCTAAAAGTGAATCAATTGCCTTGATAAGCGCAGGGTTTCCTCCAGAAATGGTAACGTGATCAAAGCACTCTCCTCCAATTTCTTTTAGCTCCGTCCAAATTTGTTCTGCTGTTAGCTGACGAATATCGTTTTTAGCTGATCCATCCCATGTAAAAGCTGAATCACACCAGCTGCAGGAATAATCACAGCCTGCAGTACGAACAAACATCGTCTTACGTCCTACAACCATTCCTTCCCCTTGAATCGTTGGCCCGAATATTTCAAGTACTGGAATTGTATTAGCCACGTTTTTTCACCTTCTTTGGGCGGTAAACTACGTAACTTGTCGGCGTTTCCCGCACGAATACTTGTACGCAAGAAGGCTTATTTGGTAGTGTGTCTAGATATTCTTGAACCAACTCATAAATTTTACG
>Ga0102589_1005878_pt1 | contig 10448 bp, 5 predicted proteins | sample AraplaMF_Col_mLB_FD_76858 | JGI IMG/M metagenome (GOLD analysis project Ga0102589, IMG submission 76858) | Arabidopsis root microbial communities from the University of North Carolina, USA - plate scrape MF_Col_mLB | ecosystem: Host-associated > Plants > Roots > Endosphere | place: USA... | reverse complement strand
GAGAAAACAAAGCTGATGGAAAAGGAAATAAAGAATTAGTAGTAGGTGCTTCAAATGTACCTCACGCAGTAATCTTAGAAGAAGCAAAACCTTTACTGAAAAAAGAAGGTATTGATTTAAAAATTGTAAAATTCCAAGATTATGTATTACCGAATAAAGCTTTAGAATCAAAAGAATTAGATGCTAACTATTTCCAACACATTCCTTACTTAGAATCACAAATGAAAGAAAATGGATATAAATTTGAAAATGCTGGTGGAATTCATATTGAGCCAATCGGTGTTTACTCTCAAAAATATAAAAGCTTAGATGATCTACCAAAGGGTGCAACAATTATCATGAGTAGTTCTGTTGCGGATCATGGTCGTATGTTAAGCCTGTTACAACAAGAAGGTCTAATAAAAATTGCTGAAGGTGTAGATCCAACAGTTGCAACAATTAAAGATATTGCTGAAAACCCTAAAAAATTAAAATTCAGAGCTGACGTTGAAGCTGGTTTACTTCCAAAAGTTTATCAAAACAAAGAAGGCGATGCTGTTTTAATTAACACAAACTATGCAATTGATGCTGGTTTAAATCCTATGAAGGATGCTATTGCTTTAGAGGGTAAAGAATCTCCATATGTAAACATCATTGCAGTTCGCGAAGGTGACAAAGACAAAAAAGAGATTAAAGCTTTAGTAAAAGTATTACACTCTAAAGAAATTCAAGATTTCATCATTGAAAAGTATGAAGGTGCTGTAGTACCTGTAAGTGAATAAGTAATCAACAGAAAAACTCTTAGCAATTTTAGCTAAGAGTTTTTTTGTTTTGGCAAGAATCTTCTATTATTAATCAGATTAGTTTTTAACAAATATTTCATTTACTGCAGAAATAGGATTTCGACCATTTATTACTTCTATAATATTATTAGCTGCAACCTCAGACATCGCTTCACGCGTTTCATAAGTAGCATTTCCAATATGGGGCGTTAAAACTACATTTGATAATGTTTTTAATTCTTCCGCTATACTTGGTTCGAATTCAAAAACATCAAGCGCTGCGCCTGCAATTACACCATTTTTTAAAGCATTTACTAACTCTGCTTCATTAACGAGTGTGCCTCTAGCTGCATTTATAAAGAAGGCAGTTTTTTTCATTTTTGCAAATTCTTCTTCTCCAAATAAATGGTGCAATTCAGGCTTATATGGAGAGTGAAGTGATACGAAATCCGATTCTTTTAGTAAGTCATCAAATGACACATATGTTACATTAAATTTTTGTTCAACTTCAGGGCTTAGCCTTCTAGGTTGAGTATATAATACCTTCATATTAAAAGCATTTGCTCGATTTGCAACTGCTTGTCCAATATTACCGAAGCCAAAGATTCCAATTGTTTTCCCTGAAACTTCGGTACCTCTAAAGAATAATGGTGCCCATCCATCAAAACCTTTCGTACGGCATAACTCATCACCTTCTACTACTCTTCTTGAAACTGCCAATAAGATAGCAAGCGTTAATTCTGCTGTCGCATCAGTAGAAACAAATGGAGTATTTGTGACGTGAATTCCTTTGCTTGTAGCATACTCAATATCAATATTATTAAATCCAGCTCCATAATTAGCAATAATCTTTACATTTTTCGCGGCATCGATCACATTTTTTGTAATTGGGGTAGAAAGTAAACTTAGAATTGCATCAACATTTTTTACACTTTTACAAAGTTCGTCTTCAGAGATTAATCCTTCACCATTATAAATGGTTAGATCGTTACCTTTTAAAATTTCTTCTGCTTTTTCTGGTATTTTGCCTGCAACAAATATATTCGCCATTGGATATCCTACTTTCTGAATAAAATCTTCTATTATATCTGTTTTTATTATAAATGATTTGCTTGTAATTATTTAATATGAACGCTCGGCTTTTATCATCTTAAAAAAGGTTTTTTCATAAAAAGAAGGTATATAGTCTTATATAAGTTTAGAAATCTGCAACAAAAAAATATTTTAATTAAAAATAATAAGAGAATATACATAATTTCCAAAAATGTAATATAATTACATTTGCGTTCATTTTGTATTGGAAAAGGGAGAATATATGAGAAAAGTACTAAAAACAAATAAATTGGCAGCCGTCGTTAGCTCGGTTTTACTTACATCTGCTATTACAACGACATTTCCTTTTAATGTAATTAGTGTAAAAGCTGCTACAAAAATCACAAACATACAAGAAATTGATTCAAATCACTTAACAAACCACCAAGAACACCACACATCTATGACAACATCAAAACATTCTACACAAAAAATTTACACTTCGAAAATTGAAACGATCTCAAAAATTACTAAAAATTCATTTACAGTAGGTAAAAAAACCTTCAAGTTTTCAAAAGCATATAGCGGTGTATTTGGAAATACGGCTGCACTTAAAAAGGCGCGTGTTCAATTTACATACGATTCAAATCATCAAATTAAAAATGTTAGTTTAATAGAGTTGAATTCACCTGGTAAGGCGTCGAAAAAAGGTGATACAAAATATATAAATAATATTGTATTTGACGGGAAGAATGCAAATTTTAATGGAACATTACGAGTAAACGCAGACTATATCACGATCAAAAATATTAGTATTAATAAGAATCTAGAAATTACAAAAAATGTAAAATCTGTATGTAAGACAAATAAAGTAGTCGTAAAAGGGAATACAACAATCACTAACCAATCCGAGGCTATTAAGTCAGTGAGCGGAAACAACTCTAGTATAAAAGTGAGTGATACTAAGTTTTATAATTCCTTATCATTTTCAGCTACATCTTTAAATAGCACGGCAAAGGAAACCACAAATACGACGACTCCAACATCTTCAAATCTTGAAATTATTTTTGATGGTTCAAACTTACGCAAAATAGAAGTGAAAGCACCAAAATCTTCAATCCAATTAATTGGTGAAACGATTGTAAGCGATCTTAATTTATCATCAAATGCGGTAATTAAAACAGATTCAGTAACTAAGATTAATAAAGTTACCGTTAATAACGGGGTTAATATACTTAATTTGAAGGGAAACATTGGAACTTTATCACTTCAATCATCTTCTCCTGTTACGATAAACGGTCAGGCGAAGATTAACACACTTACGAATAACTCAAAGGGTTCTTTAGTTAAAGTTAATATTTCAGGAACTATTAACAATTTAGTTGACGCCGGGAATAATAGCAATCTGAGTATTGATATAAATACGATCATTCTAGAATTAAATGTAATGACAAATAGTCAGATTAATAGTTTAGGCGTTATAAAGAAGCTATCAATAAGCGACAAGGCACAATCTTTAATGCTAAACGCGACAGTTAACGAATTAGAAGTAAAAGGCAATTCAAAAATAACACTTGGTGATCAGACAAAGATTAACTCAGTAACGACAGGTAATAATATTACATTAGCAGGTAGTATACAATCCTCAATTGAAACGATTGATTTAATGAATAATGCCAATAAATTAACACTAAATGTGCCAACTAATACAGTTAATATTCATACTAAAGGATCAACTTTAGAAATTTCAGGCACAGCTGAAATTAGCAATGTTTTATTAAATACAGTTTCTAATATATTATTTTCTCTTCCACAGGTTGGAAATATCATTGCTTCTGAAATGAATAAAGGGAAAATTGAGCTTGGTAACAACACAAAGGTAGAAAATATTCAAAGTAAGAATCTTTTAAAGAATGAAAGTCAGTTAAATCAAATTAACAAAGTAAATGGACAATTAGTCCAAAAACCAAGCGGATTAAGCTATGATCAAATTGTTGCAAATATCGTGTTATTAAAGATTAACGCCTTACCAGAACTAAATAAAATTACAATTGCTAATGATCTTGCAATAAAGGATGCAAATGACTCATTCAATAAATTAACTGTTTTCCAAAAAACATTGGTAGGATTGAACGATCAAGAGAAACTTTTAAAATCAGTTGAAATCATAACAAATATTAAGGCTGCTGCTGCTGTGGCAACATTAATTGATAACTTACCAAGTGAAGTGAATTATGCTCATAAAATTCAAATAGAGTCTACAAGAGCTGCGTTTGAGGCATTATCACCTGAACAAAAAGCATTAGTACTCAATGAAACAGATTTAATAACGGCTGAAGATGAATTAGTCTTTGCATTAGCTGATAAAGCTGCAGCTGACATAGTAAGTGACTTGATTGAAGCATTACCTGGAACTGTGATGTATTCAAATGAAGCTCAAATTATAGAAGCTCGCACTAAATATGACTTATTAACATCAAGTCAAAAAGCACTTGTAGAAAATGTGACTAAATTAATAGACGCTGAAGCAATTTTGGTCACAGCGCTAGCTGATAAAGCAGCAGCAGACGTGGTGAGTAACTTAATCGCAGCATTACCTTTAAATGTTTTATACTCAGATGAAATTCAAATTAAAGCAGCTAGAGAGGCTTTTGATAATTTATCAGCAAATCGCCAAGAATTAGTAATAAATGTCGCAAAGTTAGTTGATGCTGAAGCAAAGTTATCGATTGCGATTGATGATAAGCAAAAAGCCGACAATGTGACTAGTTTAATTAATGCATTACCAGGAACAGTGGAGTATAGTCATAAAACTCAAATAGAGGCAGTACGTGTTTCGTTTAATGCACTGACTACTTCTCAAAAAGCATTGGTACTTAATCTAGCTAATCTACAATTAGCTGAGTCGCAACTTTCAATTATTGTAATCGATAAGGCGGCTGCAGATCCTGTGCAAGTATTAATAGATGCACTTCCTACTGTTGTACAATTAGAGCATCAAGCAACTATTGAAGCAGCAAGGTCAGCATATGATTCCTTAACTGCGGCACAAAAAACGTATGTTATAGTTGCTCCTTTAGTAGAGGCAGAACAAAAATTGAAACTGTTATTACCTCCGATGGAAATACAGTCTAATGCAATAACGAATTTTGATTTTGCGAATGTTGCAGCTACATCAGCTAAATTAGTGAGTAAAGTCATTACAACAACGGATTTCCAAGCTACACCAAAGGAATTCACAATTAGTGATGGTACGATAACAATACCTATAAAAATTAACTGGAATGTTCCACTGAATGGATTTACAATCGGTCAAGTTATGGGAAGTGTTATTGATAGTTTTATTCAGGATTATTGTAATGCTCATGGAATCAATCTTATGACGAGACCAATCGCTGCATTCGGCACGGATGATACATTCCAAATTTTTTCTTATAGTTCAGGTTCAAGTTCAAATATCACGCTTGGTGGTAAGGACTGGGGAGTTTTCTTTGATAACAGTCAAAGCGTGGGAACAAATGCTGATACGACAAAAAGTAAAACATTTACTGTGAGCGACGGAGCCAAACAAGCAACAATCTCGCTGAGTTCAGATTTGTCTAATATTGATAATGTGATTACGAGAATAAATCAAATATTAACTGCATCTTCAGTATCTGCTCAGGCGATTAAAGTGGACGCAAATCATTTTAAAATTGTTGCCAGTACATCTAGTAACACAATTACAATTGGTGGAACAGATAAAAGTTATTTCTTTAGTCATTAAATATAGAAGAAAGTGCAGATCCTTATATATGGATTTGCATTTTTTTTATGAGTTTTGATGGTAAAGAATGGATTCCGATATACGTATCACTAATAAATCTATCCTCAATTTCTCATACTATAGGTAATATTTGGTTTAAGGAGGAACAAAAATGAGTAAAGTTATTGGATTTTTAATTACTTGTATCATGACAAGCTCTATAGTGATACCGACTTATTCACAAGCAGCAGTCAAACAAAACAGTGATTTAATACAATTGTCGCCTGCTACTGTTCAAAAAGCGCAAGTATATGAAGTGAAATTGAGAAATACACCAATTAAATATCCACAAGTAAAAGGATTGAGTAGCAAAAAGGCCGAGCAGAAAATAAATCTTACTTTACAAAAAGGTGCAAAAGAAGCTAATCAACATCGATTAAAGTTACTTGCAGACGAAAAAGCAGCGAAGGAAAAATGGACTTCAAGTCAAGGACCTTGGAGACCTTATGAGTACGTATTTACTTATAAAGTTCCTTATAATGATGCTGGAAAATTAAGTGTTGTCTATTATGAATATGTTTATACTGGTGGCGCACACGGGATGACTACGGGGACGATCTTTAATTTTGATTTAAATACAGGGGATCTTATTCAGTTATCAAGCCTAATAAAAGGAAAGGAAAAAGCTATACAAGATTATACTTATCAACAATTACAAAATAAATATAGTGGATATGTTTTAATTAAGTCACCAAATGAAATATCCCTAAATGATAAAAATAGATTATGGGTATTTGATCAAGAAGGCATTAAATTAATTTTTAGTGAATATGAAGTAGCTGCATATGCGGCTGGTATGCCGGAAATCGTTGTACCTTATAATATATTTCAACAGTAAAACTAGATAATATAAATGCAAAAGAACCTTCCTTAAAAGGTTCTTTTGCATTTAATAATATATAAAATTGTTTTTTTGTTAATAATGAAAGAGTGCAAATCTTATTAAATTTATGAGTAATGATAAGTGATAAACACCCATTTTAACTCGAACAACTATATTAGTATTGAATAATCTAAATTGAATATGATGTAAAAATTGTTTTAAGAAAACATTATGATTCAAGATCTTCTTTTAATTATTATGCGTTAAGGTCTTCTACACGCTCAAGGTTAAATCATTGGGATTCTTTAATACCTTTATTAAAATACAAGGGACCGAGCTTTGTAGTGATAAATTCAATTAGCGAAAATGCGCTTAACTCACTAAGTACATCATTTCTCTTTCATTTAAGAAAAAGATTTGAAGGTGATTGATTATATATGTTGTTCAGGTGAGAGTTTAGTTGGTTTTTACAAATTTTTCCTCGCTTGATTGTTAAATGTAGAAATTATTATTTCCTATATATATAGAGTCTTTATTAATTTCTATTTTTGCAAAAATTTAGCGTGACAATAAAACTTTTTTAATAAAATAGTACACTGCTTGAAAATACTTTTTAATTGCTTTAAGATTAGAATGAGAATAAAATGAGAATGAACTAAAATAGCCATTTTCTATTTTATAGAATTTTATTTGTTAAGATTATGGAGGGTAAACAATGGGAGCTTCTACATTAAAAATACAAGACCTTCAAGTTGCTATTGAAGGTAAGCAAATTTTAAAAGGTGTAAACCTTGAAGTAAAAGGTGGAGAAATCCACGCAATCATGGGACCAAATGGTACAGGTAAATCTACTTTATCTTCAGCTATTATGGGTCATCCAAAATATGAAGTAACTGGTGGAAGCATCGAGCTTGATGGCAACGATGTATTAGAAATGGAAGTTGATGAGCGCGCTCAAGCAGGTCTTTTCCTTGCTATGCAATATCCAAGCGAAATCAGTGGTGTTACAAATGCCGATTTCTTACGTTCAGCAGTAAACGCTCGCCGCGAAGAAGGCGATGAAATTTCATTAATGAAATTTATCCGTACTTTAGATAAAAACATGGAATTCCTTGAAATGGATCCAGAAATGGCACAACGTTATTTAAATGAAGGTTTCTCAGGCGGAGAGAAAAAACGTAATGAGATTCTTCAAATGATGATGATTCAACCTAAAATTGCAATCCTTGATGAAATTGATTCAGGATTAGATATTGATGCATTAAAAGTAGTATCTAAAGGTGTTAACGAAATGCGTGGAGAAGAGTTCGGTTGCTTAATCATCACTCACTACCAACGCTTATTAAACTATATTACGCCTGATTTCGTTCACGTAATGATGCAAGGTCGTATTGTAAAATCAGGTGGTCCTGAATTAGCAGCTCGTTTAGAAGCTGAAGGATATGACTGGATTAAACAAGAGTTAGGTATCGAAGACGAGACAGTTGGGCAAGAAGCTTAATCGGATAGGAGGGGATTCTCATGACAACTGGTACTACAATTCCATTTAGTCAAGAAACAGTAAAGCAGCTTTCTGCATTGCGTAATGAACCAGCTTACTTCACAGAGTTCCGTTTAAACGCACTTGCTAAGGCTGAGACACTTTCTCTACCAAAACCAGATAAAACGAATATCTCTAAATGGGATTTCTTTGGTAAAGAATTTGATGTAACGACTGGCAATGTTCCAACGAAGGAACAATTACCAGAATCAGTTACATCTTTAATGAACGAAGATGCTGATCAATCAGTCTACGTACAATACAATGGTTCACCTGTATATCACGCGCTTTCAACAGAAGCAAAAGAAAAAGGTGTTCTATTTATTGACTTACACACAGCTATTAAAGAGCATGAAGACCTTGTTAAAAAGTATTTCATGACAGAGGCTGTAAAAGTAGACGAAAACAAATTAATCGCACTACATGCTGCATTAGTAAATGGTGGTGCATTCTTATACATTCCGAAAAATGTTGTTCTTGAAAAACCAATTCAATCAATTTTCGTAGTGGATGGAGAAACAGTACCTGCATACAATCACGTGTTAGTTGTAGCAGATGCTAACAGTGAAGTAACTTATGTAGAAAACTATGTTTCAACTTCACAAGACTTAAATGGCGCTGTTGTAAATGTAGTAACTGAAGTAATTACTTTAGATAATGCTAAAGTACGTTACGGTGCAGTTGATACATTAGCAAAAGGTGTAACTGCTTATGTAGTACGTCGTGGCCACGCAGGTCGTGATAGTAAAATTGAGTGGGCACTTGGTCTAATGAACGATGGAAACTCAGTATTTGAAAACGTTACGAACCTAATTGGCGACGGATCATTTGGAGATATGAAAATGGTAACTGTTGGTCGTGGTGAGCAAACGCAAAACTTTACGACGAGCATTATCCATTTTGGTAAAGGTTCTGAAGGTTGGATCTTAAAGCATGGTGTATCTAAAGATGCAGCAACTTCAATCTTTAATGGAATCGGAAAAATTGAACACGGTGCTTCTAAATCTAATGCACAACAAACTTCTCGTGTGTTAATGCTTAGTGAAAAAGCTCGTGGAGATGCAAACCCAATTCTATTAATTGATGAAAATGATGTAATGGCAGGTCACGCAGCTTCAGTAGGTAAAGTAGATCCTACTCAACTTTACTACCTAATGAGTCGTGGTATTCCGAAGAAAGAAGCAGAGCGCTTAGTTATTCACGGATTCTTAGCACCTGTAGTATCGGAATTACCGGTTGATGAAGTTAAAAAAATGCTTGTTGATGTAATTGAGAGGAAGGTTAAGTAATGGATGTTAAATCAATCCGTGAAGCCTTTCCTATTCTAAATCAAGAAGTAAATGGACATCCTTTAGTGTATCTAGATAGCGCAGCAACTTCACAAAAACCTGTGCAGGTAATTGAGGCAGTTTCTAACTACTATCGAGAAATTAATTCCAATGTTCATAGAGGTGTGCATACGCTAGGAACAAAAGCGACAGATGCATATGAAGGAGCTCGTGAAAAAGTTCGTAAATTCATAAATGCCTCTTCAATGGAAGAAATTATTTTCACTAGAGGAACAACAACGGCAATCAATACAGTCGCTGCTAGTTATGGTAGAGCGAACCTGAAAGCTGGAGATGAAATAGTGATCTCTTATATGGAGCATCATAGTAATATCATTCCATGGCAGCAGGTGGCAAAAGCAACTGGCGCAACGCTTAAATATATACCTTTAGAAGAAGATGGCTCGATCAGTATCGAGCAAGCAAAAGCTACAATTAACTCTAATACGAAAATTGTTGCAATCATGTATGTTTCAAACGTACTTGGTTCAATTAATCCCGTAAAAGAAATTGCAGCAATTGCACACCAAAATGGGGCAGTTATGCTTGTCGATGGTGCACAAAGTACGCCGCATATGAAAGTGGACGTACAAGATTTAGATTGTGACTTCTATGCATTATCTGGTCATAAAATGTGTGCTCCTACAGGTATTGGTGCACTTTATGGTAAAAAACATCTTCTTGAAAACATGGAACCAATTGAATTTGGTGGGGAAATGATTGATTTTGTTGACTTACAAGATTCAACTTGGAAAGAACTACCTTGGAAGTTTGAAGGTGGTACACCAATCATTGCTGGAGCTGTTGGTTTAGGTGCAGCAATTGATTTCTTAAATGACATCGGTATGGACAATATCGAAAAACATGAGCATGAGATTGTAGATTATGCACTAGAACAGTTATCTACTGTAGACGGTATCACAATCTATGGTCCAAAACATCGTGCGGGTCTTGTAACATTTAATATTGATGATGTTCACCCACATGATCTTGCGACTGTTCTTGATGTTGAAGGCATAGCAATACGTGCAGGTCATCATTGTGCACAGCCATTAATGAGATGGTTAAAAGTATCTGCTACTGCTCGAGCAAGTTTTTATTTGTATAATACAAAAGAAGATGTAGATGCTTTTGTAAGAGGACTAGTAAAAACGAAGGA
>Ga0102589_1005876_pt1 | contig 10449 bp, 13 predicted proteins | sample AraplaMF_Col_mLB_FD_76858 | JGI IMG/M metagenome (GOLD analysis project Ga0102589, IMG submission 76858) | Arabidopsis root microbial communities from the University of North Carolina, USA - plate scrape MF_Col_mLB | ecosystem: Host-associated > Plants > Roots > Endosphere | place: USA... | reverse complement strand
GTTAAATCTTTTTTCTCGATTTCAAATCTTCCATCGACTAAAACATCCCCATAATGTAACAACTCTATCATATCATTATTTTGAGAACTCTGTATCTCTTCTAACGTATAACCTGTATACATCCATAGACTTTTTTTCAAATCTTTCACAGCTTTTGCTACTTTTTTCACTTCAGCAGCTTGGAAGAATGGATCTCCACCTGAAAATGTTACATCAGTTAATGGATTACTTGCAATCTCTTTCACAATTTCTTCTACTGTCATTTCAGTTCCGTTGCAAACATTCCAAGATGCCGGATTATGACACCCAAAACAACGATGCGGACAGCCCGCAAAAAACACGACTGTCCGCAATCCTTCTCCATCTACTACACTATCATGAATGATGTTCATAACTTTCATTTATGCTTCACCCGATCCATCTCTTCACTACGTTTCGCACTATTCCATTTCGACATATCTCCTACAAGATAGCCCGTTATACGGCGAATTCTTTCTATATTAGCCTCATCTTCATTTCCACAGCTTGGACATTCATTCTCAATAACTCCGTGATAACTACAGCACTTACAACGATCAACTGGATGATTAATTGAACCGTATCCAACGCCATTCTCTGCCATCGCTTGCACAATTTGCTTTAATGCCTTTTTGTTATGCATAGCTGCTCCGTCTAGTTCAATATACGTAATATGTCCCCCGTTACATAGGGCATGGAAAGGTCCTTCTAAACGAATTTTATTTATCGCTTGAATGTTATAGTAAACTGGGATATGGAATGAATTCGTATAATAATTATGGTTCGTTATACCGCTAATCACACCAAATTTCTCCCTATCTTTTTTCACAAACTTCCCTGATAAGCCTTCGGCAGGAGTTGCAATTACTGAGAAATTCAGTTCATGTTCTTCTGTCGCTTTATCCATTCTATCTCTCATAAAGGAAATGATTTCATACCCGAGTTTCCATGATTCTGCATCTTCTCCATGATGCTTTCCTGTTAAAGCTACTAAACATTCCGCAAGACCGATAAAACCAAGACTTAACGTCCCTTGTTTTAAAATGGATGCTACAGAATCTTCAGGCTGTAACTTTTCTCCACCGCGCCATACACCTTGTGAATATAAAAATCGAAAATCTCTCGCTCGCTTCGTACATTGATACTCAAATCTCTCTAATAATTGCGTAATTCCTAAATCTAAATAATAATTTAACGCTTCAAAGAACGCTTCTTTTGAACCACTAATTAACGCTAATTTTACTAAGTTTATAGACGTAAATGATAAATTCCCTCTTCCAATCGCTGTTTCTTCTCCATGTATGTTAGACATAACACGGGTACGGCATCCCATGTAACATACTTCACTTTCCGGTCTTCCATCATAATGCACTGCATTAAATGGCGCATCTAAAAATGAAAAGTTAGGGAATAATCGTTCAGCCGTTGTCTCTAACGCTAATTCAAATAAATCATAGTTCGGATCACACTCTTCAAAGTTCACACCTTTTTTCATTTTGAAAATTTGAATAGGAAAAATCGGTGTTTCCCCTTTACCAAGACCAGCCTGTGTCGCTTTTAAAAGCTGTCTAACTAATAACCGTCCCTCTTTTGATGTGTCTGTTCCATAATTTATAGAAATAAACGGTACTTGTCCCCCGCCCCTACTGTGCATACTATTTGAATTATGAATGAAAGCTTCACACGCCTGATACGTATCATTTTCTGTTTCTTTCCATGCAAATTCTTCTATTTGTTCTTTCGTAAGCGGATATGACTGTAATCGTTTCTTATGTCTCGCTACTGTTTTTCTCACATATGGAGCTAAATCAATATCAAAGAGTGCAAACGATTGACCACCATGCTGCATGTTTTGATTTGCTTGAAAAATAATTGAAGAAAGCGCCAACGCACTTTTAATGTCTTGCGGTTGTCTCATATGTCCATGTCCAGTATGAAAACCGGTAGCAAGCATTTGTGCTAAAGGAATTTGCGAACAAGTCGTCGTTCCTGTTGCATAAAAATCCAAATCATGTGGATATAATATATTTTGATCTATCGCTTTTTTCACTTGATCTGATAGTAAATTTGCTACAGCATAATACTTTGCGCTTTCAGATGCGAACGTTCCCATCACTCCCATTGGAGATCGGCCATCTACATTTGCATTTTCCTGCATTAAATCTTGTTCATTACCGTGTATAATTGTCTCAAATACTTTCATTAATTCTTCTCCACGTACATTTTGTTTCAACATTCATAACCCCCCACCAACATGTTGTTGTCTTTTGATTAAAATCATACAACATATAGTTCTAGTGTATTTGTGAAAAATGTAACATTCCTGTGAAATTTTTTTAAAAAATTAATGACTTTTTCATTTGTAAAAAAGAAATGTGCTCTTTACAAATGTATGGTACAATATACGGGAAAAACTCTTTTTACCCTTTATCAACACATTTGTATAAAGGAGACTGAACTCATGGTTATTACATATCTTTTATTTATCGTTGCCTACTTACTTGGCTCGATTCCGTTTGCATTAGTCGTTGGAAAAATCGGCTATGGAATTGACATTCGTGAGCATGGAAGCGGTAATTTAGGCGGAACAAATACATTCCGTACACTAGGGAAAAAAGCAGGTTTCATCGTTACAATTGCTGACATTTTAAAAGGTACATTAGCAACAAGTCTACCGATTATTTTCGGATTAGATGTTCACCCACTATGGTTTGGATTAGCAGCTGTTCTTGGACATGTATATCCAATCTTTGCGAAATTCCGCGGGGGGAAAGCAGTTGCAACTTCTGCTGGGGTGCTATTATGCTATTCACCAGTTGTTTTTGCAATATTAGCTGTTGTCTTTTTCAGCCTTTTATTTACAACAAGATACGTATCACTTTCTTCTATGGTAACAGCTGTCGTTGCTGTTATCGCATCCATTGTTAGCGGGGATAAAATCTTCATTATTGCGATGTGTTTATTAGCAGGTATGGTTATTTATAAACACCGTGCAAATATCGGACGAATTATAAATAAAACTGAACCGAAAGCAAACTTTTCAAAAAAGCAAAAATAAGATCGTAACCCACATAACGCAAAAAGAAAACGTGAAGCATATTAATAGCGTCTTTTTGCGTTATTTTTTATACTAAAGAAAAAGCAACATAATTTGGAGGAACTATACATGAATCTTTCCGTAACAAAAGAAGCAGCACAATGGTATAAAAACGAATTAAACTTACAATCGGGTGAAACACTACGCCTTTTCGTACAATACGGCGGTTGCAGTACGGTGCAAAAGGGACTTTCTTTAGGTATTCGTAAAGATGATCCTGCACATCCTGCTGTTCAAACTCAAGAAGAAGGTATTAACTTCTTTATTGAAGGCGATGATGAGTGGTTCTTCGATGGACATAATTTATCTGTTACATTTAACGACGGTGATGATTTCCCGCAATTTAATTATGAAAAATAAAAAAAACGTGGCATCTGCCACGCTTTTTTATTTTTTCTTAATTTCCTCATATTTCGCATACCACTCAGGATAGAACTTTTTAAATGATACGGGCCTGAATCCTTCTTTTTTCGCACAAATATTCGTCGTACTCGCAGTAATACAAAGGTCTCCATCACCATTATAAATTTCATATCCATATACAACACGAAGCGGGCTCACAGTGTCCACCCACGTTTTCACAATTGCCTTTTCACCGTAACGCATCGCTTTACGATATGAAATTTGCAAATCTAACACAGGAGAAATAATGCCCTCTTTCTCCATTTCAACATATGAAAAACCTAAATCTTGTATAAGTTTTGTACGGCCTAATTCAAGCCACACTAAATAGTTTGAATGGTAAACAACACCCATTTGATCTGTTTCCGCATAACGGATTTCAACTTCATGTTCTGCTACAAACATACATACTCGCCTTCTTTCACTTCTGCTACCTTGCATACATTTAATCATAATACAGTGACATCAAAAATAAAATAAAAACAGTGAATCTTTTACCGAAAGGAGCAAGCATATGATTCAAATTGTAACTGTTCGTAGCGGTGATAGCGTATATAGCTTGGCATCAAAATATGGATCAACACCTGATGAAATAGTAAAAGACAATGGATTAAATCCATCTGAAACACTCGTCGTTGGTCAGGCACTAATCGTAAATACGAAAGGAAATAATTATTATGTACAGCCTGGCGATAGCCTCTATCGAATTTCTCAAACATATAACGTTCCTCTCGCTAGCTTAGCTAAAGTGAATAATTTATCTTTAAAATCCATTCTCCATGTCGGACAGCAATTATATATACCAAAAGGGACAAAACGAGCAGTAGAATCCATCGCTTATTTACAACCTTCAACTATACCAATAAAAGAAAGTTTAGTTACTGCTACGCGTGCTATTAATCCATTTTTAACATACTTAGCTTATTTCAGTTTCGAGGCAAAAAGAGATGGTACGTTAAAAGAACCGACTGAAACAGCTAAAATCGCTAATATTGCAACGCAAGGCAAAACCATCCCTATGCTCGTTATTACAAATATTGAAAATGGAAATTTCAGTGCCGATCTGACATCAGTTATTTTACGGGACGCAACAATTCAAAACAAATTTATTACAAACATTTTGCGAACAGCTGAGAAGTACGGTATGCGAGACATTCATTTTGATTTCGAGAGCGTGGCACCTGAAGATCGCGAAGCGTATAATCGTTTTTTACGAAATGTGAAAACACGATTACCTAACGGATACACATTAAGTACAACGCTTGTACCGAAAACAAGTTCAAATCAAAAAGGGAAATTTTTCGAAGCTCACGATTATAAAGCACAAGGACAAATTGTTGATTTCGTCGTTATTATGACATACGACTGGGGTTGGCAAGGCGGACCACCGATGGCTATTTCTCCTATCGGTCCTGTAAAAGAAGTACTTCAATACGCAAAATCTCAAATGCCTCCCCAAAAAATTATGATGGGGCAAAATTTATACGGATTCGATTGGAAACTTCCGTTCAAACAAGGGAATCCGCCAGCAAAAGCAGTTAGCTCTGTCGCAGCTGTTGCACTAGCTCGTAAATACAATGTTCCTATCCGCTATGATTTCACAGCTCAAGCTCCACATTTCAATTACTTTGACGAAAACGGCGTACAACACGAAGTTTGGTTTGAAGATTCGAGATCTATTCAAAGTAAATTCAACTTAATGAAAGAACAAGGCATTGGTGGTATTAGTTACTGGAAGATCGGTTTACCATTCCCGCAAAATTGGCGTTTACTCGTTGAAAATTTTACAATTACGAAAAAGGGCTGACAAAAGTCAGCCCTTTTTTACTATTAAAAATCCGTCACAAAAAAGAAGAATGACAACATTCTCCCGTTTTAACCGTTATCAACAATCGGTTGTTTACCTGTTTGGTCTTGCATTTGCTTTCCTTTATTGCCACCAGCTTTTTTTGATTGTGTCCCAATATGATTCGGTGCAAAGTCTTTTGAATTCTTTTTCGGATTACCCATTACTATCGCCTCCTTAACACTAGTATCGTACTAGTGTTAAGAATTATTCAGCTTGCTTAAAAAGTTTCATTTCATAACGTTTTTCAATACGCTCTTCAATACGATCGATTGCATCGCGATCGCTTAATAATTGTTGTTTATTTTCTTTCACAAGTTCGTCAAATGATTTACGGCGACTTCTTCTCACGCTGTTCACCCTCTCTCCTTCGCATTCTTACTATACATAGTATGAGCAAAGGAAAAACTCTTTAATCAGATTTGTAAGAAAATTTTATGTTTTAGTACTCCTAAAAAAACTCCGTGTACAATAAAACGTACACGGGATTTTCTATACCATCATATTTAAATATTCTTTTAGCTTTTCATCCGCATTCATTTCACTTCGCTTATATTCACTTAGCGCTTGTAGTACGAAATCATACTGTTCTAAAATATAACTTTCTAATTTCAAGACGTCCTCTAAGCTATTAAGCATAATTCTCGTATTACCAACTTCACTTTTTAACGCCGGTTCACATTTTAAACTCGTACATATTTCTTTCACATCATCTTCTAATATCTCTGTTAATATGTATTTCTTTCGTCCTTTTACTTTCACCCTCATAACTGGATAAAAAGCTTTTATATCTAAATAGCTTCCTACATTGATACAACGAACCCATTCGATATCACGTTTATTTCGTACAAATATCCCTTTTACTGCTTCATATACTGCTGTTTCATCAAGCACTTCTGTATTTGATTTCCTTTTCGCCTCTTCTTCAATAGAAGCACATTTTTGATAAACAGCTGCACAAGTAATACAATCATCAAATGCATTATGAGAACTTAAACGAATGCCAAGCATTCGCTTTAACGTTTCAAGTTTATGATTAGGCGCGTGCTTCATATATTTCTTTGCTAGAAACACAGTATCAATCACTTTATTTTGAGGTTCCGGTAATCCAAGCATATTCACATTACTTTTCAAAAAGCGCATATCAAAAGATGCATTATGAGCGACAATTACATTTGTATGTAAAAACGCTAAAAATAAAGGCAACACTTCTTCAATCGTCGGTGCATCCGAGACACGATAATTTGTAATACCTGTTAAACTTGTTATTCGGTCCGGAATTGAACGCTCTGGATTCACATAGGAAACAAATTGATCTACTAGTTCATGATTGCGATATTTCACTGCTGCGACTTGAATTATTTTATCATTATAAGGGTTAAATCCTGTTGTTTCAAAATCAATTACAACATAATCTAACGGTAAGGATATATTCCCCACTCCAAACACTCCTTTACCTCTAAACGTTTATATTTCTTTTATCATAACATGCTGCTATCACTACGTGAAAAAGAAAAGGCAGAAATGGTAACTTTCCACCTCTACCTTTTCACCATTATTTTAATTTAGCAATCCGTTTCTCCATTTCTTTTTGCGTCATCGGTCCAATAAACTTATCTTGAATGACACCTTTCGTATCTATAAAATACGAGGTTGGGATCGTAATTACTTTATACGCTGTTGTCACATCAATGTTCTTGTCCAATAAAATTGGAAAAGTAATTCCTTTTTCCTTAGCAAAATTGCTTACCTTTTCTACTCCTCCACCTTTTTCTGAAGGCGTATAATTTATTGCTAAAATCTCTACGTTTTCTTTATGTTCTTTATAAAAAGCCTCCATATCTGGCATTTCTTGCTGACAAGGTCCACACCACGTTGCCCAAAAGTTTAAAATTACTTTCTTTCCTTTTAAATCTGATAACTTTACATTCGTTCCATCTAACTTTGTTAATTCGAAGTCCGGCGCACTCTTCCCTATTTCAATACCATTACTTGCAATCATCTCTTTCATAGCAGCTTCACTTTTTTCTTGTTTTCCTTGTACTGCCTGATTTTTTTCACCAAACTGTTCATAAGCCGCATATCCCGCTAAACAAAGTAACACTACAATAATCGTAAGCTTCCTCCACATTTTATATCACCCTAACGTGTTTATCTTCTTATAACTTAATCATTCAAACACTCTATACCTTATTTTAGCTTATACGGACAAGCTTGGAAATATTCACAGTCGAAATAATCTAAATATTCGTAACTAAGATGAAATATTTTCCTTTTCATCATATAATTAGTAATATATACGAAACCTGCGAGGTGATATGTATTTTACAATTGCTAATCAACCCGTTCACTTACGTTTTTTTCACTTTACCATTACTATGTATTTGTTTGAGCAGTTTGCTATACAAATTTAAATGGGCTGCTATTATTATTTCTTTTACTGTCCCTTTTATATTTTTCATTATCGTCTCTGAATTTGACATACACCTAGCTTTACAAAGCTTTGATGCTTGGATCATTTTTAGTGCTGTTTATTCTGTACTTTCCTACATAATGGCAGCATTAATAAGAAGAAAACGGCACATATAGAAATGTCAAAAAGGAGGATGTTTTTATGAATTTATTTGAAAAAATACTATTATATATTCTTAGTTTTATATTTTCCCCAATCGGCATTATCACTTGGATCATCTCGCTCTTCAGTAAAGATCCTGAAAAAAGGCAAGTGGGACGTATTTGCCTCTATATCGCTTTAATCTCATTTATACTATTAGCCGGCCTTGGTGTTCTTAGTTTCTTCACGACGACTACAACTACTATATAGTAGTTATAGAAAGGATGATTATTTTGGGAGAACATCCTATAAGTAAAGAACTTCGTTATATACGGATATGTTTAGTTGTTTTAGTAATTGTTCTTTTATTTTTCAATGGTAAAAAGGTCGTTGAAATTTCTACAAATCATGATTCTACAGAAAATATTTCGACCGGTAATATGACACAGATTGCTGAAAACACATTCGCCATTCAAGAATATAACCCATCTCTAAGTAGCAATCATACGGTCAAAATTTTTAAATATAATCCCGATACAAACCAACTTACTCTGGTGAAAGAGTTTGACGCTAACGATACTGAGTCTTATACGCATCAACTTAATACGAATGAATAAAGATAAGAGCACTATGTCGCTCTTATCTTTTTATTAACATCTTTTTGAAAAATGACTTATATGTTAATAATTCTCTAGGATCCCCACATTCCACAATAATTCCATTATTCATGACAACAATCCAATCCGCTATCATCGCCCTCTCGACATCATGCGTTGCCACAATTCTCGTTACATCCCTTCCTAATCCTTCTATCATATTCCAGACAGTTTCTTGATTGCTCGGATCTAATCCCGCAGTCGGTTCATCTAACATAATAAGATTCGGATTTGAACCTATTGCTCGCAATAATGCAAGACGTTTTCTTTCCCCTCCCGAAAACTCTTCACCGCTTTTATGTAGTACAGTTTGAATCCCCTCAGGTAAATCTCTAATAATTGGCTTCACATTAACAAGTTCCATATTTTTTTCTAACTGGTTTTCTACATACACTTCCCCGAAATACGTATTCTCTTTTACAGTCGTTCGGAAAAAGCGAGGTTCTTGCCACACTGTCGTCATACGAGCCTTATTACCATGATAAACAATGCTACCGTTTGATGGTTTATACAACCCTGTCATTAATTTTAAAAGCGTCGTTTTTCCTGCGCCACTTTCTCCCACAACTATAACGAGTTCACCAGGGTGAATTTGCAAATCAATATTCTCAATTCTGCATTTCTCTTCACCCTTCTCCTGAAATGAAACATTTGTTACCGTCATCCCCATCGCTCTTTCTAGATTACTATTTGCCACTCGTTTATCTAAAAAAGAAGAAACTCTATTTGCCGAAGCGATTGCAACCTGTGTCATCATTAATAAATCACCCACGTAACGGACTGGAAAAAAGAGCATTTCAATTGTCGCTAACACTGCTACAAGTGAACCAACTTCCATTTTCCCTTGCATTATTTTTTGCGTACCTATAATGAGAACAACGATATATGCTCCTGTTTCAATCACTGTTCCAACTACTCCAATGCAATGTTGCATCATCGTCTTCTTTACTTCTGTTTTATAAGATTGTGCCGTTACTCCTTTAAATAAGCGAATGGCCCACTTTTCTTTTTGCAAACTACGTAAATCTTGCACTCCTTTTACAAACTGTGACACCATCTCTACAACACTTGACTGATTCTTTTGAGCAATGCTTGCAATATTTCTTACCTTTTTCCCCATCAATACCGGAACCGTTGCACTTAAAAATAAAAACGGAGTTACCCACAATATGAACTCTATATCTATATGTTGTAGTGCTATGAACGCACCTACAAATTGCGCAATGGCGTGTATATATTCTATTAATATAGACCCATATAACCTGACCCAATTCGGAATATCAGACATAACTAACGTTTCTAACTCTCCTTGTTTAATTTTCTCACTCTCTTCAAACGGTAATAAGAAAAAATGACGTAATACACCTATACGCTTCTCTAGTAATATTCGCTGACTTGCTTTGGAGCTTACATAATCAAATGAAAGATTGTTAATCCACATCAACAATCGACTAGCTGCAAACAAAGTAATGTAAAGATAAGCTCCCTTTAGCTCTCGTTGAATAAGATTATCTACAATTAGCCCCATGAATAGTGGACGAGATAAGTTTAAAATAGCAGCAAAAATCCCGCTACATACAGCTGCTATTACTAATAATTTTTCTTTCTGTAACGGTAACAATATTCTTTTATATTCTTTCATGATGTTCCCTCCATTTTTATAGTAAAAAGAAAGGGATGAAACCAAATGGTTTCATCCCTTTCCATAAAATAAGGAAGCTAACAATTGTTAGCTTCCTTATCGTTCAATTCAATTATTTAGTTCGACACTTTAGATTCTTCAATTTTCTCACGAAGAACCATTTGTAAGATACCACCGTGACGGTAGTAGTCAATTTCAACTTCACTATCGAAACGAGCTACTACTTCAAATTGT
>Ga0102589_1005874_pt1 | contig 10451 bp, 9 predicted proteins | sample AraplaMF_Col_mLB_FD_76858 | JGI IMG/M metagenome (GOLD analysis project Ga0102589, IMG submission 76858) | Arabidopsis root microbial communities from the University of North Carolina, USA - plate scrape MF_Col_mLB | ecosystem: Host-associated > Plants > Roots > Endosphere | place: USA... | reverse complement strand
ATATGACTAATGAGTGCACCTACCCCATATAGATCCGTTCTTGCATCGGTCTGTTGTCCCCGATATTGCTCCGGAGCAGCAAAGCCTACTGTACCAAGCTTAACCGTGTCTCGATCAGATAAGGGATTCACATTCCTAGCGATTCCAAAATCAATGAGTTTCACCTGGCCATCCTTAGCCAGCATAATATTAGATGGCTTTACATCTCGGAATACAACGGGCGGATTCTGTCGGTGCAAATAGGCAAGCGCTTCACAGACCGGAATGACAATATGCATCGTCTCTTCAAAACTTAGCGGTTTCATGCGCAGCCGATCCGCTACCGTGTGCCCTTCAATATACTCCATCACCAGATATGCTCTGCCGCTGGCATCAGGTGGATAGAAATCCACAATAAGCGGAAGATGTGGATGTCGAAGTGATGTTAAAATAGATGCTTCATGAACAAGCTGTCTCACATCTTGTGCCGCTGGTCTTGATTCCTTAATCGCCCACTGCTTGCCGATCAATCGCTCGTCATTAGCTAAATATACAACGCTCATTCCCCCTGTTCCGAGCAACCGAACGATTCGATATCTGTCTTGCAATAAGTGTCCAGCCTGCAAATGGTCCGTTATGGAATGCGCCACAATTCTCCCCCTAGGCGACAAAAAAAGCACCCTGATTGCAAACCTATCGGTTTGGAACAATCAGGGTGCTTCCCTTCGCTCATATTCATTTGTTGTTATTTTATTCCATCCGGAAGTATATGTCTAGTCTTTTTTCTAAAGAATGCTAATTTCGCAAACAGACAATGCCAGTACACAGCAGCATACGCTACATCTTCATCATGTACAGAGTGATTTCATCGCGATTATGGAATAATTGTTTCGCACGAATAATGTGAAGATGCTCAAGGAACATTTCCTTCACTTCCCGTATCGTCTGCAATGGTTTTTTGTGCATCAGCTTTACAGTCACAATGACAGTACCGCCTTGCATAACCGAATCCAATAAGCCAATAACAAGCTGTGCTGTAACTTTAGGGCTCCAGCTCATGTCGCATACGAGCAAATCGAATTCTCCAGGTTCCAAAGCCACGTCCCCTGCATTGCTCTTATAATAAGTCAAGTTCGGATGATCAATCAAGCTCGGATGCATTGCAGCAGGATCGACTGCAGTAACGTGTACGCCTCGCTCCAGAAGGAGACTTGTCCAACCTCCTGGCGCAGCCCCAATGTCAAGGGCATTCCGATAAGCCGTAAAGTCCAAACCGAAAGTCCGTTCCGCCTCAAGAAGTTTGAACTTTGCTCGAGATACCTGCCCCTCTTCCCTACGGAAGCGTACCGTACCTCCTGGCCAATCTGAACCTGCTTCAGCTGTTGTCATGAGGCCTGCATATCCAACGCCATCATGAATAAATAAAGATACAATTCGCTCGGGATCCTGGATCGCGACAGACGCTCCTGTACGCTCAACAGCAGCACGCAGCGCATCTCGAAGTTCCTTGTCGAGTGAATCACCCGCAGCGCTTGTGCGAACATGAACGCCTAGTCGCATGCCCTCTAAAGAACCTTCTGAATTACGGATCAAATGAGTAAGCAAGCGGTCAAATGATTGAACTGTGTCAGTCTGCAATGCCTGAATATCGAATGCAATGTCAACCGGTTGCAAATAGCGAATGAACATCGTCGGCTCAGACTCCATCGCTTGGAATACCTCGTTGCGATCAACAGGCAATTCCATTAGTGCAATTTCCCCAGAAACCATCATTCGACTCTTCAACTGACCGAACCTTCTTCGCCACTCTTCCTGCGCGTAGGCAATATAGCCATGATTGGACGTGACGATCCAGTGTGATCCATATTCATAATTTGTGTCTAATTGTAGCGGATGTAATAATTCCAAGCAGTGCAACCTCCAAATGCTGAATCAACTTAACTTGCTTCAGCTGTTTCCATTTCATTATGTTAACCAATTGTAATCTATTTACGTCATTCATTATCAGCCGAAACTATACGATTCGGAACATTTCCTTGCTTAAGACAATCAACATGAGACACCCAATCAGGTGTGTTAGATCATTCTGCGACCGGCCATTGACCAGCATAATCCTTGCATGAAGAACAGCCCGATAAGGATCATTCAAATATTCTCTACTGAATGATTAAGTTACGAGCTACTCCTTGCTCACATTAGGATTAAATTTATGAAGAGGTCTCCTCTTCTCTCCTATGATTCAAACGTTCATAAATGTGAGATACAGAATGAAAGGCGTATATCTTGTCAACGAAGCCCATGCCTTCTCGATGATCCCATACAAGCAGACAAGGGACACTTTCTATTCGTAATGTGTTCACCCATACAGGGATAGAGCTAACATTGACCGCTACTATTTCCAACTTCGGATTCGTTACTTCTACAATGTTCAGCATCCGCGATGCTAACTGGCAAGTCCCACAAAAAGGACTATGTATGAATACTGCATCCCATTGCCTAAAAAACAGCTCTACAGCAGACAAGCTCTGTGATTGCACCTGTGCTGCCTTCAGCTGCATTTCCGAAATTTCAATCATACCCTATTTCCTCGTATCTGCATCATCAAAGACTCTGGCATCGGCCCATTACTCAGTTCAACATGCTCAGGCTTATTCGTATAGAGCATCTCGAACATTCGCTTTCTACCAATCATACTCGACGTATGCAAATAAATCGCAGTCTGCGGATACAAGCCACGTATGACCATTTCTCGAACTAGTTCCGTTCCCGTTCGCTCATCTTCACCCAAATCATGATCCAAGGAAAGAATCCCCACTTGTTCATGTTCCAATAGCAGAAGGCACTCTTCCGCATTGCGAGCAAGCACGAAGCCTTCTGGACAGCGACGGTAATCATCCAAGTACACATGTATCATCATTATCACTTCCTTACCTATCCGATGCCCATTGATAACAAGCCGCGGCAGCATAACTGCCATACAATGATTGGCCTACTGCAAAATATCCTGGATAAGCTTCCACTCCTGCATATGCCCTCCAGAGGCATCGCCCGGCGTCTCCAGAACGAACATACTTCGCTGTAATTCCTTCGCTCTGAGGAGCTTCGTAAATCCGTCAATTCCAATATACCCTTGCCCCAAATTTGCATGGCGATCTTGCTTGGAACGATAAGGCTCGCGAGAATCATTCAAATGAACTGCATGCACATGTTTCCAAAAGTCATGCCGGTTCCCCGCCATGAGAAGTTCACTCGTCGCAGAGGGGTTCCACAAGCCACTTGCGTACGCATGGCAGGTATCGAAGCAAAAACCGATCTTATCGGGATATTGACTGAATTGCCGGATACTCACCAATTCTTCCAACGTAGCACCTAACCCACCGTGATTCCCGGCCTGATTCTCAATCAGCAGCTTAACACGACCATTCCATACGGAAAGAACAGTGTTCAATGTAACAATAATATTTTCGTAGCTACTCAGCTTCTCCGCATCTGTGGCGGGTGTACTTGAGATACCCTTATACGAACCAAAATGTACGACAATCCCTACCGCTCCACAAGCCTCTGCAATCATAAGATCGTTAAGTAGTGACTGAACCGTAAGCTGAAACTTCTCAGGTGAACGCCTTGCATCCACAGCTAAATTTGTTGGATATGGCGTATGAGCAATGGACTGGATGCCATGCTGTAAACAGATTTCTCGCGCAGTCTGAGCATCGGCCTCATATCCACTTTTGACCGATAAGCCTCGCGGATTTTTGCTAAAAAACTGATAACTTCGAACTCCTGCTTCCTGCTGCAGTTGAACTGCCAATCGCGCTGCGTGCGCATACCCTCCCCGTAAAGGCAAATGACAACCAAATGCGCGCGCAGCATGGCAGGATTCATTCTTGTTCGGAGCCATCTTCTGCAGGATCAATCTGGCAATGTGGACAGAAGTTCGCAGGACGACGTTGAATCATCATGACTTCAATCGCTGTGCCGCATTTCGGACAAGGTTCTCCTGTCTTGCCATGAATTGTTATGCCCGTTGTTTCCCCTGTTTCGGGCTGGTGCTGCTGTGCAGATATCTGCGTATCCACTAAACCATCTTGCTCAATTTCAATATGCAACACATCAAGCATCGCGTAAAACACACGATTCCAATGTTCTGATTCAAGCTTCTCCGTACGTACAGTTGGGAGCAGTCCAGCAGCAAATGCGATATCATCCGCCAACTGACTTCCTATCCCAGCGATAATGTTCGGATTGGTCAATGCGGACTTCAAAGTCGTACGACGCTTAGCGAACCGCTGAGCGAACCGCTCTGCTGTCAAATAGCGGGATAATGGATCTGGCCCCATCTCGAGATGCATTTCCTCCACCTGCTTCGCTGTTAACCACATAATCTGGCAGCTTCGTGCACCGTAAATGTACATCTGTGCATGATCGGTAGTAATTGCGAATTGTGCATGGGAGACATCATGTCGTTGTTCTTCATCTGGTTCCATATGTCCGGCTGCTCCTTGAGCAACTGCATGAAGGGTAGAAACTGCTTCCATACGACTACCGGTTCCTACACGAAGAACAAGTCTACGGCCATCATCAAGATGCAATATTAAATCTGTCCCTTTACGTTCAATATACAGAATTTGTCTCCCAACCAAACCATTTGTCAAGCTATGGAGATCCGTATTCAACCAAGATTCACGCTGTACATGAAGGCTGCGAATGCGCTCTCCAGTTATCAACTGATCCAGCTGTTTGCGATATCGTTCCGTTTCAGGAATTTCCGGCACCTTGCATCTTCCTTCCTAATTCACATTTATGATCGCCATGTATTTTATGTTATTAATTAAATCATTCACATTCTAAGATATACATTATAGCATTTCCTTAATGAACCATTCACGTACTTGCTTCATGTTATGAAATACCATGTTTGGCTCCACACCGGCACGAGCACAAAATGAATCATAATTGTCAGGCGTCGTTACTCCGGTATAGGTAAGTGCTGTGCGGCATCCTGCATTCGCTCCGGCAAGAATATCAGTCATCATATTGTCTCCAATAACGATAACGTCCTGTGCCGTACACCCAAGCCGATTCATTGCTTCATCCATAATAATTTCACTTGGTTTCCCGATAATAATAGGTTCCACACCAGAAGCGGATTGGAGAGCGGCACCTATTGTACCCGCGCCAGGGGAAAATCCACGATCTGATGGCAGCATAACATCTGGATTAGTCAAGATGGATACAGCTCCCCTACGAAGCGCACAAGCAGCTGCCTCCAACTTGGTGTACGTCAAGCTTCGATCCAAGCCCTGAACGACAACTCCAATTTCAGAGTTCCACACATCATCTACTTGATCCGTCCACGATATTCCGGTATCCTCCAGCGCCTGCTGCAAGCCAAGCTCTCCTATCATGAATACCATTTTATCCGAAAATCTCTTCTGAATATACGATGCAGCCGCTTGAGCAGAGGTGAGAACATCTTGAGCACCCGCAGAAATACCAAAATGCTGCAAGTGATTTGCCACTTCTTCCGGCGTGCGCGTAGAATTGTTCGTAACAAACAGATAAGGAACTCTAAGTTGGCCAAGCTCCTCTATTAGCTTGTCCGCTCCTTCAATCGGAGAAGTCCCATGATACATGGTTCCATCTAAATCGATAAGCGCATATATGCTGTTGCGCGATTTTTCTGTCATCATTTCTAAACACGTTCCTTCCTTGCCTAACACATGCCTGCAGCATGCTGTGGAAAATAGCAACCTGCCTGCAGGTACAATCGCTCCACCATCTAATGGGAAGTACTCATCAAATCATCGAATACAGAATCCGAAGATCCCCCAGCACATATTGGATTCAAAATCAAAACCTGTCTGGAGTCCCCCCACAGATTGCTGCCTGATATCCATAGCATCATAACCCATACAGTTGACCAATGTTAGTATACGCAATTCCAGGCCAAAAGGACAGAGCCCCTTGTCAAATCCACGGGCGATTCCTATTCACTACCTATTAATTGTAAAGAACTTCCGCCACTATTGTGTTCCGATAACATAGAACAGACGCGATGAAATAGAACAACTCCCGCTATTCCCATGTACAGGAGCGGGAGCCATGCTTGGCGTGTTGGGATTGATTATCTTGCGCCTACATTCTTTGTGCTTCTGAACGTTTACCGCTGATTCCGTGCTTGTGAGGCGTGAATCACTTGATCTACCAAGCGTTCTACGAGAAGCCCATCTTCAAGTGTTGGAGCCAAGCTATCCCAACGTTCATCCCCACAGTGACGCAAAATAAAGTGATGCAGCGCAGCGAAATGACTATCCTGGAATATGCCGAGTGTTGCCTTCTCATCAGGAAGCAGTGCAAGTGATTCTGGTTCTGGTGTCGCCTCATGACGACCGCTTACTAGATGCAGCTGCGGTTTCTTATCGGTTTCCAAATCGCAAGTGATACTGCCCTTCGTTCCGACAATGTGCACACGGAATGCATCCTCACCTAATGCAATACGGGATACTTCCACGATCCCTCGAATGCCTTGCTCTGTTACATAATTCATAAGTGCCCAATCATCTACATGAACTGCCAAACGTTCGTCCGTTCCGTTTCCTGCTCTGCGGCTCTTAATAAATGTTTCGGTATTGCCATCCACACTCTTCATTTCACCAAACCAATGGCGGAGTAAATCAAGAGCATGAACACCGATATCCGTAATGGCTCCTCCTCCAGATAACGAGTTGTCTACCCGCCAACTGTAAGGCCTGGCATCGCTTAAATATCCTGAACGCAAATATGCCAGTCTGCACTGTAGCACATCGCCGATAATCCCTTCTTCCAGCCACGCCTTGATCCGCATGACTGCCGGATGATAACGATAGACAAATGCAAGCTGCTGTGTCAGTGTTGAGGGGACATCCTTCAGCAATTCCGCCGTAGAAGCGGCACTTTCTGTTACTGGCTTCTCGCAATAGATGGCTTGATTATATTGAACCGCCATGCGGACTTGCTCAGCATGGAGCGCATTCGGCGTACAAATGCTAATTGCTTCCGCTCCATCGTATTGCAATGCTTCTTCCAAGGAGGAAGAAACATGTGCAAAGCCAATTTGGCGTGCCTGATCCAACGTCTGTTCAGGTCGACGGGTAACGAGTGTATTTAATACTGGTGTAACGGGAAGCTGCTTGATAATCGGCATCGTACGCAGTGCAATCATATGTGTCTTAGCGATATTGCCGAAGCCTACGATCGTAAATCCAAGTGTATTCATAGCAGATCCACCTTCCTTGTTTTCAGCAACGACTAAGATGTTTCGAATAGAAGTGCCTTGGGAAATGAAATAACTTATTTCTACATTGTAAATAACCATTTCAAGGCTGGCAAGGGCATATATACGGCTCAACAAGGCGTCGCTTTGACGTAGAGTGATGTCAGAGACTGTCGATTGCAGGCAGTACGTGATGCAAACAAGCCGCAAGCTGAGCTATTTGTCAGGTTCTGCGCTTTCCCGGGAAACTTTTTATGTACAATTGCCTTTCTATTACCCTACTTTTCCCCTTCCGCTCGTTTTTGACTATTAGATCTTAAGTCAATCGCCAACGACTTGTAATACAACCTTGAAGAAAAAGAAAAAACGGATTGCTCCGTTTCTTGTAGATGAGCCAGTAATGCCTAATGTGGATTCACTCTAGATTCGTCAGTTAGATTTTTGCAACTATTTAAGTAGTACATTTCTGTTATACATAAGGAGGCTCCCAGCCCTTTTTACTCCAACCGACTTTCGTTCTAACTACTCGAAGCTGCTTATCAAGCTCTACCTCAACACCGAACGGCAGCCCTCCTCGATGCCAGAAACGAACATCATTCCATATGATTTTGTAGCCATCGCTCCAGCGTTGTGTTCGAACGATCACTCGTTCAGCAAATCCAAGAAAAGCCCGTACTCCATCTGTCGTTAGAGCTGGCTCCATAACTTGGTCGTCTATGAACATTTTATTGTATACACTGTGTTTCTCAAAAGTTACTGCTGAAGATAACCGCAACGGATTGCAATGCCGTATCCACCCTGTCTCATAATGCTGTTCGTACTCAACAACGTACTGCCAACTAAGCCAAGTGACCTCTGGAACAAGCTGATGATGAATGCCATCTGGAAATTGCTCCTTCAATCGATGCAGGAGACGCTGGTGAACCTTCCAACGCCACAAGATATACAACAGAGTCACCGCATATCCCCCGATAAATATCCATGCAGCATCTGCTAACGACAGCCATACCCAGCTAATCACCCCTATTAGGTGAACGACAAATAGGAAAGGATCAAACAAACATAATACATCAGCATGAAGCCATCTGGTTGAAAAGGGGCTTCCAGCTTGAACTCCATATGCATTCAGCCAGTCCAAGCCAATGTGCACCATTACTGCAAGCCAAGTATACAGCAGAACGAGCGGCCACTCGTCCCCCACTTGAAATAACCATGAGATCGGCAGACCAATGACAATTGGCCATACGAACCATGCTGGAATCGCATGAGTAATGCCTCGATGGTGGCGCAAATAGGCTGCATAGCTGCGAACTCGTGTAATTGCATCAAAGTCAGGTGCATGTGAAGCAATGAGTGTGGCGGTCAAGATTGCAGAGAACAATCCCGGCTGCTCCGCAACCTGAGGGTGCATACAAGCAGCTCCAGCCAATGAAGTCCCAAGCAGCAAATGACTCGCAGTATCCATCCATAACTCCTCCTTAGCATCACGGTTGCTGAACATACAATTGCCTAGGCAATTGTATGTTCAACTAACCCAGTTATGGATAGCGTATCGAGGAACCATTAACGGTGCATTGTGTTGATATTAAGATGTTGTAACGATCGTATGTTCATCAGCAAGAACGGTATTAGAAAATAAGCCACACGCCTCCTGCAGCAGTTCCTCCATCCGTTCATCATTGTATCGTGAACTAAAATGGGTTAACGCAAGCTTCTTAACGCCTGCTGATACTGCTATTTGTGCAGCTTGCCGAGCCGTACTGTGGCCAAACTCATTTGCATTTTCACGTTTATCGTCCATGAAGGTCGCCTCATGCACAAGCAGATCAACACCTTGAGCCAACTTGATTGCATTCTCACATGGGCGAGTGTCGCCGAGTATCGTCACTGACTTACCGGGAATTGGGCTTCCAAGAACAGAAGACGCTTCTACCAACTCACCAGACGGCAGCACAATATCTTGCCCTCGTTTCAATTGTCCATATAACGGCCCAGGCGGCAGATTCTTTTCCTTTAACAGATTCAAATCAAGCCTGCCTGGCTTCTCCTTCTGCTGCACCTGATAACCTAAGGAAAGAACACGGTGTTCAAGAGGCAGTGCCGTAACCGCAAACTGTTCATCTTCCCAGATAACTCCAGACTCCACCTCCTGAATATGAAGCTCGTAAGGCAGATGTGTTTCACTTAATTCGAACACAGTATGTATAAATCGTTGCAGTCCAACTGGGCCAAATACGGTGAGAGGAGAAACTCCACCTTGATAGGCACGACTGGACAATAGTCCCGGTAAACCGAAAATGTGATCCCCGTGCAAATGGGTGATAAAAATAAATTCACACTTGCCTAGCTTTAATGGAGATTGCAGCACTTGATGCTGGGTTCCCTCTCCGCAGTCGAACATCCAGAAGGATCCGCGTTCCTCATACAGACGCAGCGCCATACCACTTACATTGCGCCTAGTCGTCGGCATTCCAGCTCCTGTTCCCAAGAAGTATATATCCATACTCGTGTAATACCTCCTACTTCTGATGTAATCAATCCATCTAAGATTGGTGATATGCATATTTTAAACCTAGTTAACTATTTGCTGTATAAATGATTAACGTGAATAGTATACCTCACTCATCGAAGATATAATAAGCTCCGCACGCCTTCCGGCATTACGGAGCTCATTGGTATCTGTTGAAAAGAGGGTGATACATAGACAACTTACTATTTCCGATGATTATCGAAGTAGAATTAGAATTATTCCCTATTTATGCTTTATCGACGTTAAAGTATTGCGCTTGCGGATGAGCGAAGACCATCGCTGATACGGACGCCTCTGGCTCCATCATAAACCCTTCTGTTAAGTGGATCCCAATATCCTCAGGCTGCATGAGCTTGAATAATGGTTCTTGATCCTCAAGATTTGGACAAGCTGGATAGCCAAATGAGACTCGAATGCCTTGGTATCTAGCTCCAAATCTCTCCTTCATCGTCATCGTTTCTGGATCAGGATAGCCCCATACTTCGCGCATCATATGGTGAATTCGTTCTGCCAGTCCTTCTGCAAGCTCCAACGCTACCGATTGCAGTGCATGAGAACGTAAGTATTCACCCTTCTCCTTCCATTGATCGGCCTTGCCGCGAACATCGTCCCCAGCAGTTACAACCAAGAAGCCTACATAATCCATTACTCCGCTTTCTTTCGTACGGAGGAAGTCTGCAAGACACA
>Ga0102589_1005873_pt1 | contig 10451 bp, 7 predicted proteins | sample AraplaMF_Col_mLB_FD_76858 | JGI IMG/M metagenome (GOLD analysis project Ga0102589, IMG submission 76858) | Arabidopsis root microbial communities from the University of North Carolina, USA - plate scrape MF_Col_mLB | ecosystem: Host-associated > Plants > Roots > Endosphere | place: USA... | reverse complement strand
GGTGGCGTCGTGTTCGCCCCAGGTGATGAAGATCTTCTGGCCGAAGATGCGGTAGGTGCCGTCATCGCGGCGTTCGGCGCGGCTCTTCAGCGCCCCGACGTCCGAACCGGCATGCGGCTCGGTGAGGTTCATGGTGCCGGTCCATTCGCCGGAGACCAGCTTCGGCAGATAGGTCTGCTGCAGTTCAGGCGAGCCATGGGCGCTGAGCGCCTCGACGGCGCCCATCGTCAGCGTCGGGCAGAGCGCGAAGGCGGTGGCGCCGGAATTCCACATTTCGAGGGCGGCGACATTGAGAAGCACGGGGAGCCCCTGCCCGCCGAATTCCTCCGGCCCGGTCAGGCTGTTCCAGCCCCCGGCGATCCATTCCTGATAGAGATTCGCCCAGCCATCCGGGGTCTTCACCTCGCCATCGATCAGGCGGGAACCCTGCCTGTCGCCGATCTCGGCAAGCGGGGCGACTTCTTCCGTTGCGAAACGGCCGGCTTCGTTGAGGATCGCATCGACGAGGTCTTCGCCGAGATCGCCGAAGATGCCGCTATCCAGCGCATCCTTCAGACCAGCGACATGCTTCAGGGTGAAAGCGATATCCTCGACGGGCGCCTTGTACATCTTGTCTCCTCGCATCTCGGCCCTGCCCGCGGCAAAGGCCATCCTCCGCCGCCAGAGCTAATTGATTTTTACGTAAACGTCAATTTTGTTTTCCGATCTGCGCCATGATGTCCCGGCTCAAGTTTATTCGAGCCCTTGCACAAACTGGTGTCATGGAGAATCTCTAGAGCGGATTGCCAAAAAGAGAATGCCTGCGTCGAAGAGGATCCCCCGCCGATGGATACATTGCCCGCCAATATTCCCGGCTTGATCTGGGCCTATCGATTTCCGGCAGGATCAAAGACGGCGATCAGGCTGGAAAACAGCGCGCAGGCGGCCGAGCTCACCGCGCAGGACGGTTTCTACTGGCTGCATCTCAATCTCGTCGATGCCCGCGTGCCGGCGCTGCTGGAGCAGCTTGCCGGGCTGAACGAGGATGCACGGGCGGCGCTGACGACGCGCGATACGCATGCGGCGCTCACCGTCGACGAGCAGATGCTCTATGGAACGCTGGTCGACTGCCAGCGCGAATTCGATCAGGACACAGCCGATCTCGGCTGGCTGCATTTTGCGATCTCGGGCAAGTTCATCATCACCACGCGGCTGCAGCCGCTACGCAGCGTCGATCGCGCCCGGATCATGATCGAGAAGAACCCGGCGAAGTTCGATCATCCGGCCGATATCTTCGAGCTCCTGGTCATCGAATTCCAGCGCACGCTGATCTCCGTCGTCATGGACCTGACGGACGAGCTCAACCTGATCGAGGACTTCGTCTACGACAACACGCCGCGCGACGAGCGGCGGCGGCTGGCGCCGGTGCGCCGGACGATCGTACGTCTCCACCGGCATCTGAGAAACGTGCTGACGCTGATGCGCCGGGCCTCCGCTTCAGACGAAGACGAGATGCCCTTCGGCTTCGAGGATATAGCCGGGCGGCTGACGAGCCGGCTGGAAGCAGTCGATCACGACATCTACGCCCTGCAGGAGCGCGCCCGCCTGCTGCACGAAGAAATCGACTCGAAGCTCTCCTCCGAGACCAACCGGCATCTCTACATCCTGTCGATCATGACCGCCTTCCTGCTGCCGCCGACGCTGGTGACCGGCTTCTTCGGCATGAACACCGCCAACCTGCCCTTCGCGCAGGGCACCGGCGGCACCGAATATGCGGTGGCGCTGATCCTCGCCTCGATCCTGTTTGCCTGGTGGCTCCTGAAGCGGGTCAACATTCTCTGACAGCAAAAAGCCCGGCATCTCTGCCGGGCTTTTGTCATTCCGATCGCTCGATATCAGTAGGGCGAATAGCACTGCTGACGCGGGCCGCCATAGGGCTGGAAGGTGTTGTCGTAGACGCGATACGAACGGTAGCGATTTTCGCACCAGCGGACATGCGCGGCCGTCAGGCGCGGCGCATAGGCCGGCGGCGGGGCGTAATAGCGCGGCTGCGAGGCGATGGCGCCACCGATGATCGCACCGGCGCCGAAGGCAGCCAGCGGATACCAGTAGCCGTTATAGTGACGGTAGCCGCGGCGATAATACGGATAGCCGCGATAACCGCCATACCATCCCGCACCACGGCGCGGATAGTAGCGGCGATACTGGACATCCTGAATGTTGGAAGCCTGCTGCTCCTGCTGTGTCGCGACAGGCGCTGCCGGCAGCGGCATTGCTTCAGACGGCAGGAAGCTTGTCAGCACCACGGCGGCGGACAAGACAGCGGCCGAAATCTTCTTACTGAGGCCAATCATCGTAGTTCTCCAATCCCAAGCGCAGAATTTGCCTGTTAGCAAACGCACGGGACAGGAAATTGTTCCCATCCGCGTCTTCTTCAAGCATGGGTTGAAGTTACGAAAGCGCCGATGAACCGGAGATTAACCGGGTCATCGGCGCTCGTCAGATCACGCGAATGTCAGGCGACGACGGAAAGCTTCGCCTGGTCGCCCTGCAGGCGGTTGACCATGAAGTTGGTGTACCACTCGAGGAACTGCATGACGCCGCCCTCGTGGAGCATCGAGTAGGGACCGGGCTCGTAGGCCGGCGAATGGATGCCGAAGGCATTCTCTTCGACGATGCGGCGGTCCTGATCATTGGTCTCGGTCCAGACATGCGTCAGCTCTTCGAGATCGTAGTCGACGCCTTCGACGGCATCCTTGTGAACGATCCACTTGGTGGTGACGGCCGTCTCGTTGGCGCTGAGCGGGATGACGCGGAAGGAGATCGCGTGGTCACCGAGCAGGTGGTTCCAGGTCGTCGGGTAGTGGAAGAGCAGCATGGTGCCGATCCGGTCGATGGTGACGTCTTCCGACAGCTTGCGCTTGACGGCCGGGCGGCCGGACATGGTGTAGCTCTCGGCATCCTCGATCAGCGGCATGCGGGCGGCGCGGAACTGGCCGTCCGGCGAGATCTGGAACTTGCTCGGCAGGCCGGCGGCCTCGCAGCGCGCCCAGTGGCCGGCGATCTCCGGATCATCGGCGCCGCCATCGGTGCCGGTGACGCTCGGGGCTTCCGGATAGGTGCGGCAGAGTTCCGGGTGGTTTGCGGCGCAGTGGTAGCACTCGCGATTGTTTTCCCAGACGAGCTTCCAGTTGCCCTTTTCGATGATCGTGCTCTGGAAGGCGATCTTACCCTCGGCCAGGCGATGCGGCAGCATGTAGGGAGTGACCATGTCGCGAACGGGCTGGAAGTCCGGCGCCTTGTCGGCGAGGCAGATGAAGATATAGCCGCCGAAGCTTTCGCAATGGACCGGCTTCAGGCCGAAGCCGCTCTTGTCGAAATCGTCGCCCATGTGGCGGGCGAAGGCGAGCTTGCCGTCGAGATCGTAGGCCCACTGGTGATAGGGACAGACGAGACGGACCGACGAGCCGTGCTCCTTGGTGCAGACCCGCGAGCCGCGGTGACGGCAGGAATTGTGGAAGGCGCGGATGACATTGTCGCGGCCGCGGACGATGACGACAGGATACTGACCGATCTGCACGGTGAAATAGGCGCCGGCCTTCGGCAGTTCGCAATCGTGGCCCATGAAGAGCCAGTCGCGGTAGTAGATCATTTCCATATCGAGCTTGAAGTAGTCCTCGTCGATATAGAAGGGCTGCTCAAGGCTGAAGCCTTCGCGCCGGTTTTTGAGCTGCCGCAAAACGTTGCTGCGAATGTCCATTTGCATATCCTCGTGCAATCGGCTCAGCCATCAAAGGCATGGCTTTCGGAAGCGTCTGGCTTCCCTCCCTCTCGGGAGCATTGGTCATGGGGGCATTTAAGCACCGGGCATCCCCGGGTCTTGGTTGTAAAGCGACATCGGCTTCGAAATTGACGACAGGATGACGCGTGGCTGCGAAAATCGAGGCCCTGACGGATTTTCCACTCTTTTCCTTCGATTGCGACATTGCGAAAGCCACGGTGCAGACCCGTGCTCCGCTTGCCTTCTCCCGACATTATCCCAAATACGACACCGGGGTACTGCAAGTTTTCAGGGGTTGGCGCGGCTTGCGGCCTTAAGAGCACATTAAGCATGAACTCCTATTCTTGGGCCAAGGGACAAACGCTTACGGAATACGCGCCATGGCGAAACTTCGCTATTTCGACGTCAGGGACGAGACCAAACCGGAGGAGCCGCCAGCGGCGCCGCATTCCGAATTTCTGCGCACCGGGAAGATCACCCGGGAGCGGGCACACTGGCTGGCCGAAGAGCGCCGCTATCTCTCGCATCAGGAAGTCGCCGAAAAGACCGGCCGCAAGCTGCAATCGGCCGGTACCCAGGCGCATCAGCAGATCAACGGCTTCCACCGGGCGATCCAGTTTCCGAAGATGGTGTTTCACCGCACGCTGGCCGACAGCCCGCATCTCGGCTACTGCCACGTGACGGCGTCGCGGACGAAATTCGCCCGCTACGAGGAGGTCAGCTGGGCCTTCTACATCGCCAATTTCTACGCCGATATCGGCGATAACGACAATTTCTTCCACAAGATCAACATGCAGTATTCGCGCATGTATTTCGCCGTGGCGATCAAGCCGGGCGAACATACCGCGGAGAAGATGACGATCGACCGCACGGTGCGCGGCAACGGTGTGCTGTTCCGGACCGACGATCCGCAGGTGGCAATCAAGAACGTGCTGCTGCTCGGCGCACGCAATGAGCAGCTGCGCGAGATCATTCGCCAGCTTTGATCGTGATCATTCGCCAACTCTGATCGGGATCATTCGCCAGCTCTGATATTGATCGCAGGCGCTCAAGGGCCTATGGACTGCCTGACATCAAAGGCGGCCCATGGCACGGATCATCGACATTGCAGAACATAAAGAGGAAGCGCTGAGCGCTGCCTCGGCCGTTCTCGGCGATGGTCATCCTGTCGCAATCCCGACGGAAACGGTCTACGGCCTTGCCGCCGACGCCACCAACCCGGCCGCCATCACACGCATCTACGAGACCAAGGGACGGCCGCAGTTCAATCCGCTGATCTGCCATATGGCCGATCTTGCCATGGCCGAGCGTTACGCGGTGTTCGATCCGCTGTCGCGGGCGCTCGCCCAAGCTTTCTGGCCGGGTCCGCTGACGCTGGTGCTGCCGCTGAAGCCCGAAAGCGGGATCCATGCGCTGGCGACTGCCGGCCTCGATACTGTCGGCATCCGCCTTCCCAAGGGTTTTGCCGGTGATCTCATCCGCGCCTTCGGAAGGCCGCTGGCAGCGCCGAGCGCCAATACCTCAGGCAAGATCAGCGCCACGAGCGCCGCGCATGTCGATGACGACCTCGGCGGCAAGATCCGGCTGATCCTCGATGCCGGCGCCAGCAAGGTCGGCGTCGAGTCGACGATCGTGAAGGTTGACAATGGCGAGCTGACGCTGCTTCGCCCGGGCGGTCTTGCCGCTGCCGAAATCGAGCGCGTCGCCGGCAAGCGGCTGCGCCGCCAGAAGAAGGCATCCGCCGCGATCGAGGCGCCGGGCATGCTGGCCTCGCATTATGCGCCGGGCGCCGCCGTGCGCCTGGACGCCAGCACGATCGCTGCAGGCGAAGCGGCGATCCTGTTCGGGCCGCGCGAGATCGAGGGCATGGAGAAGGCGGCGATCCGGCTGAACCTCAGCCCGGCAGGCGACCTTGCCGAGGCCGCTGCCAATCTTTTCGATTATATGAAGAAAGCCGACGCCAGTGGCGCGGCGACGATCGCCTTTGCGCCGATCCCCGACGAGGGATTGGGCGAAGCGATCAATGACCGGCTGAGGCGGGCCGCCGCCCCGCGCGAATGACGAACAAGGATCAGGGCCAATGAGTGCTGCCGTTTCTGCCGAACTGCTCGACCGCTTTACCGCCATTGTCGGCGAGAAACATGCGCTGCGCAGCGAAGCCGACCTGGCGCCGCACCTGATCGAGAACCGCGGCCTCTATCACGGCTCCTCCCCTCTCCTTCTGAAGCCCGGCAATGTCGAGGAAGTCTCGGCGATCATGAAGCTTGCGAGCGAGACCGGCACGGCCGTCGTGCCGCAGACCGGCAATACCGGGCTCGTCGGCGGGCAGACGCCGCGCGAGGGCAAATCCGACATCATCATTTCGCTCGAGCGGATGAACAGGATCCGCGACGTCGATCCGGTGGCCAATATTCTGGTTGCCGATGGCGGTGCGATCCTGGCCGAGGTGCAGAAGGCGGCAGAAGCGCATGGCAGGCTCTTTCCGCTGTCGCTCGGCTCGGAAGGGTCCTGCCGCATCGGCGGCAATCTCTCCACCAATGCCGGCGGCACCGCCGTGCTTGCCTATGGCAACATGCGCCAGCTCTGCCTCGGCCTCGAAGTGGTACTGCCGACCGGCGAGATCTGGGATGGCCTGCGCCGCCTGAAGAAGGACAATACCGGCTATGACCTGCGCGACCTCTTCATCGGCGCCGAGGGCACGCTCGGGATCATCACCGGCGCCGTGCTGAAGCTCTTTCCGCAGCCACTCGGCAGGCAGGTGGCCTTTGCCGGGCTGAAGAGCGTCGAGGATGCGCTCGCCTTCTTCAATCTCGCAGGCAGCCTCTGCGGCACATCGCTGACCGGCTTCGAGCTGATGCCGCGCTTTGGCGTCGAGATCACCAGCAAGCATATCGAGGGCGTGCGCGACCCGCTGGAGAGCCCGCATCCCTGGTATGTGCTGATCGACATCTCGACCTCGGATTCAGCCGAGACCGCGGAGCGGATGATGAATGCGCTCCTGGAGAAAGGCTTCGAGGAAGGGCTGGTGCAGGACGCCACCATCGCCGCCTCTGTCGCCCAGCAGCAGGCGCTGTGGCACATGCGCGAGAGCATGTCGGATGCGCAGAAGCCGGAAGGCGGCTCGATCAAGCACGACGTTTCGGTGCCGGTCTCGCGCATTCCGCATTTCATGGCGGAAGCGGCCGAAGCGGTGATGGCGGCGATGCCGGGCGCACGCATCTGCGCCTTCGGCCACATGGGCGACGGCAACATCCACTATAACATTTCGCAGCCTGTCGGCGCCGACAAGGCAGCCTTCATCGGCCGCTGGCGCGAGATGAACACAATCGTTCACGGTCTGGTGCGTGCCCATGGCGGCTCTATTTCGGCCGAGCATGGCATCGGTCAGCTGAAGCGCGACGAGCTCGCTTCGATCCGTTCCGATATCGAGATGGAGCTCATGCGCCGCATCAAGCACGCTTTCGACCCCGCCGCGATCATGAACCCCGGCAAGGTCATCAGCCTCGATTAACCGAGGATACCGGCCGCCTTGGTGGTTCCGCCGTTCGTCAGGATCTGAAGGGCCGGCGCCTGCGTCGTGCTGTTCTGGATGTCGTACATCGCCGTGAAGCGCTTGACGAGCTTGTCGACCTTCGTGGGATCGCCGAGATCCTTGAGATCGATGAATTTCTGCAGCATCGACACCTGCTTGTCGACATCCATGCTGGACATCTGCGTCGGCAGACTGAAGGCCGTCTGGACGACCTGGAACAGCGCCTTGTCGCCAAGGATCGTGTAGAGCGAGGTGATGTTGGGAGCCTGACGCGCAAAGTAGAGCGCCAGGCGGGTGCCGTCGTTGCTCTGACCCTGCTGGGTTTCCAGCTGCTGCGCGACATAGGCCGACTGGGTGCGGTCGAGCGCGCCCGCGTCCTGGACCGTGCCGAGCTTCGACCGGGTCATGTTGCCGTCCTTGTCGAAGTTGAAGTCGGCGACGATGTCCTTGAACTTGCTGTCGGCCTTGGTGTTCAGATAGCTCTTCTTGTCCTCGGGATCCGAGGTGAAGATCTTCTTCAGCGTATCCTTGTCGTAGTCCTTCGGATCGAGGCCGACGGACTTCAGGATGAAGTCGGTGAGCTTGCTGTTGCCGAGGAAGTCGTCAAGCGACTTCACATCGGCCATGCCCTTGGCGAAGTTGTCGACATCCGTCGTTGCGTCCTTGGATGCCTTGTCCTTGAGCGGGCCGTCGGCCATGTACATGGTCGCATGCGACTTGTAGTTCGTGGCGTACTTGGCCATCGAAGCGTCCGACAGCGGCGCCAGAGATGGGCCGATCTTGCCGTCAGCGCCGAAATTGAAGGCGCGGGCGAAATTGGTGATGCGATCGTCCTTCAGCGAGGCGACATAGCCCTTCGGATCATAGGCATCGCTCGTCAGCACCTTGCGGGCCATCGACTTCGGAAGATCGGCTTCCGTCAGGCCGTAGGCCTGCAGCGCGACATGGTAGAGGTCCGGCAGGTCATCGTTCTTCTTGTCGAAGTCGATCTGCTTGTTGTCGCGCAGGAAGTCGTTGATATCCTTGATATCCGAGAATGTGCCGGTACCGACGCTCGAGGTGATCAACTTCTTATAGTTGGAGGTGATATCGTCGATGAAGTCCTTCGCCTCATCGTCGTAGCGTGCCATGTACTGCTTCGAGACCTGCGCGGTATTGGCTGCGCTCTGGGCACCATCGGGCGACGTGACCGTTCCATCTGCATTGAAATTGAAGGCATCGTGAAGATCCTTCAGGCCAAGCTGCGTCGCGAGACCGCCATTGACGAGCACCTGGCGCAAGCCGGTATTATCGAGGCCGTCGACGAGGCCGCTGCCGTAACCATGCTTTCCAAGGCTGTAGGCGGCCTTGATATAAGAGGTCAGGCGGTCATCGGCCATCAGCTGATCGACGCTGGTGATCGTCTTGATGGTCTTTTCGAAATAGGCCTTGTTGAAATCGGCCGCCGCCGGCGTGACGTAGTAGACGTCGTCGGGCTCGCCCGGCACGTCGTCGTAGTCGACCACCTTCTGCAGCGAATTCAGCGTGTATTTCTCGACGATGCCGTTCTTCTGGTCGGTCGTCTGGGCCGAGCCCACCATCGAGCCATCGGCGTTGAAATTGAAATCCGACGGAGCATCCGGGGCGCCGACGGACGCCGCGAAGGTAGGGTCGGTCAGCATCTTCGTGACGTCGTCATCCGACATAGTCAGCGGCACGCCGAAGGCGATCTTGACGTAGGACGACAGTGCAGGATCGGCGACGATATCGTCGGCGCCGGTGACGGTTTCCATGATCCGCTTGTAATAGGCCGTCGACTGGTCGAAGCGCGCGGTCGTGGCGGCGGTCTGGTCCGCGGTCTGCGCGCTGCCGCTGACGCTGCCGTCGGCATTGAAGCCGAAGGCGGAGTTCAGCGTCTTGTAGCCACTCGAGGCTGCCGTCGCCGGATCGGTCAGGTAGGTCTTGAGGTCGGCGTCGGAAACGGTGTTGCTGACATTATAGACGACGCGGACGAAGTTGTTCAGCTTCTGGTCGGACAGGAGGTCGTCGACATTGGCGACGGTGCCGATCGTCGAAGCGAAATAATCCTTGCCGTTGGCATTGGCGCGATCGACGAGATCGGCCTGCTGCGTGGCGCTCTGCGGCGGCTGCGGCGTAGTGGCGCCGGTCGTGCCATCGGCGGCAAAATTGAAATACTTGGCCATGTCCTGATATTTGGCATTGGCCTGCGTATTCACGAAGCTGTTGGGGTCGTTGACGTCGCTGGTCAGAACGCTCTTCAGGAAGCTGCTCGACACATAGGTGCCGTCGATGCCGAAGGTCGTCAGCACGAAGGCCTTGAGGCGCGGATCGGCGACGAGGTCGGTGACATTATCGACATCGCGCATCGCGGACTTGAAATAGTTGGATTCCGCGGCCGTATCCTGCCCGCTATCCTCGTAGGACGACGTGTAGAGGCCGATCGTATCGTCCTCCTGCGCCGATGTCTGGGCCTGCGGGGCCGGCGTGTGAAAGTTATAGGCGGCGGCGAATGTCTTGTAGCGGGAATCGGCAAGCTTGTTGGCAAAGCTGTTCGGATCGGTCAGATCGCTTTCCAGCACCTTCTTCATGAAGGCCTTGGCATAGGTCATGTCGCTGAGGCCATAGGCCGTCATCGCATAGCTGTAGAGCTTATAGTTGCCGAGAAAATCGTCTACGTCTTTGACTTTATTGATATTTTCCGCGTAATAATCGGCGTTCTGCTTGACGGTCGCCTGGGACGAGACGCGATCGAGGCTCGTCTTCATGTCTTTCGACAACATCGCGTAAGCAACAGAAGATGAAATCATCCGGGCGACCCTTTGCGGGAAAATATCTAAAAGAATAACAGGATATCCTGTGCCGATTTTGCCACTTAAAGCTTACCCGAGGCTTACCGCTGCGGGTACCGGAATGGCACATGTGCTTGTGAGACAACGTTCATATTCCAGAAACCCTGCCACATTCGATTTTGATAACCATCAGGAAAGGCAGCGTTTTCTTAACCGCAAATTTTAAGCGGTCCGGAAGAGCCGGCGCCTATTGTCGAGCCATAGAGGGCGAAAAGCCCCGAGGAGAAGACCGGAAACCGGCTCTCAGGTAAGACAAGGGTAGAAATGAACATGAACAACACCGTTATGAAGCCCGCATGGGCCGGTACGA
>Ga0102589_1005870_pt1 | contig 10461 bp, 10 predicted proteins | sample AraplaMF_Col_mLB_FD_76858 | JGI IMG/M metagenome (GOLD analysis project Ga0102589, IMG submission 76858) | Arabidopsis root microbial communities from the University of North Carolina, USA - plate scrape MF_Col_mLB | ecosystem: Host-associated > Plants > Roots > Endosphere | place: USA... | reverse complement strand
AATCTGTGATAAAATTTGATTATCAAAGCCAACTACAGCTAAATCATCAGGAATGCTCCAGCCATGGCGTTTCGCTTCTGCGATAATTCCAGCTGCGACTTCATCGCCTCCTGCCAAAATAGCGGTAGGATTTTTTTTGTCCTTTAATACTTCATGGAATATTCTTTTTCCATCTTCCCAAGAGAAAGCGTTTTCAAGAAAATCAATCGCTTCTACTTCTTTGCTCTTTTCAGTGATTGCACGTAAAAAGCCCATTTTTCGCTGTTGGCTCACTACTTTTGTTTCATTTCCACGGCAAAAAATAAGGTTGCGATAATCTTGTTCTAGCACATGTTTCGCAGCTATGTATGCCCCTTGTGCATGATCAAATTTAACCGTTGGAATATTTGCTTCTTCAATGTATTCATTACATAACACGATTGGACCGTGTTGTAAATATGGCTCCACGTTCTCCCATGGATTCTCAAGTGAACATAAGATAATACCATCAACTTGTTTTGTTGATAACAGTTGTAAGTATTCCATCTCTTTTTCTGGTAAATATCTTGTTTGACAAATAATCAGTTTATATTTATGTTCGGAAGCAGCAATTTCAATTGCTTCAATAAATCTACTGAAAAAAGGATTTGTAATTCTTGGAACAAGAACTGCAATTGTTTCTGTTTTCTGTTTACGAAGTCTTCTTGCTGCAGAATTAGGAACGAATCCTAAATGCTTCATCGCCAATTGAACTCTCTTTTTCTTCTCATCTGATACATACGGATGGTTGTTAATCACCCGAGAAACCGTTGTTCTTGATAACCCCGCTAATTTCGCCACGTCCTCGATCGTTGACACGAAATTCTCCCCCTTTGTATGAAAACGTTTTCTTAAGTAGATTATATAGTATATTATTGGAAACCGCAATACAGGCTCGCATGATTTTACTATATTAATATTATACATAGGGAAAAGTCTGTTATTTGCAGGAAGATTTGACTCATATTTAGAACTTCACAATAAGGATATTTATTACATATGAAGGATGATATTTCATGAATCGAACAGATCGTTTACTTTCTATTCTCATTGAATTACAGAGAAAGCAAATCGTCACAGCTCAAAGTTTAGCGGGAAAATTTGAGACGTGTAAAAGAACAATATACAGAGATATGCAAGCACTCAGTGAATCAGGTGTCCCAATCTTTTCAATGCCTGGACAAGGTTATTCTTTAATGGATGGTTATTTCTTGCCGCCCATTCAATTCAAACCAGAAGAGGCAGTAACTCTTCTATTAGGAAGTGATTATGTCGAACAAAATCTCGACTCAGCTTTTTCTACACATGCAAAATCTGCTAAAGAAAAATTAGAAGCAATCCTCCCTTCTGAACAGCAAAAGAAGGTCAAGGAGTTAAGAGGAACTTTTCGTTTCCTCTCCGGTACTTTCTCTCATCAAACATTTGCTCAAGAACAACTAGAGAAACAACTTCTTCTATTACAAGAATCTATTCAGGAACAACAATGTGTTTCTTTTTCTTATCGTAAACCGAATCAAAGTGAACAAAATAAACGTACGGTAAATCCTTATGGTTTAGTCAATATTTCAGGGATTTGGTACATTGTTGCCCATTGTCTACTTCGGCAACAAATACGTCATTTCCGTTTGGATCGCATGGACAACTTACAGCAAGAGCAAACGTTCTTTACTAAACCGGAGAACTTTTATTTACCAGACTATCAACCTAAAAATAATCGAACCATTATCATTCATTTATTATTTCCATCCCATATTGCACACAAAATTATTGAGTCTCGCTACTTTTTTATAGATTCCTATGAACAAAAAGATGATGGCTTTCATGTGCTTCTAACATCAAGAAGTATAGATGAAGTATTTCCATGGGTATTGAGCTGGGGAAGCCAAGTAAAAGTACTAGAACCGACTATTCTTTCTGAGAAACTTCGAGAAGAAGCAAAGAAAATGCTACAAATGTAATTTTTTCTTTCACTGCTGACATAATGGTGTCAACATCACTCGTTTATAGTGATCCTTAAGAACTACATTTTATAAAAGAAAAGGAGCTAATCCTATGAATCCAAATGTCATTTTAGAGAAATTTGAAAGTGTAGCAATGTATTACATAAAAGAATTAGAGAAATACTCCCTTGAACAATTGAGAAGAAAACCTTCCGAAGACGAATGGTCTCTTGGACAAATGTATAATCACTTACTTACAGCTTCAAATATGCAACTAGATGCCATTGCAAAGTGTACAACTGATTCTGCAACTATAGATGGGAAGAAAACAGAAATGGGTGAAAAAGTATATAAAGAGGGTGCTTTTCCTCCAGTACAAATAAAAATACCTGATCGCCCAGGATACACACCTGAAAACCCTACAGATAAAGAGGAAATTAAACAAACATTGTTACAGATCATTGAGAAAATGAAAGGGATTGAGCCACAACTCCCTTCAATTCTAGCCAATTATAAAGTGGCACATCCAGGACTTGGGTACTTAAATGCTGTAGAGTGGTTTCAATTGATTTATATGCATTTCTCTCACCACCTTCATCAGAAGGAAAGGCTGGAGCAGCATATTATTCTAAAATAAGTGATACTTTATTACTAGAGATATAGTTGCTTATTAATTTAAAAGAACTCCTGGTGAATAAGAAAAAGGATTCCCTATATTTTAGGAATCCTCTTTTTGATCTGGAACAGAAGTAAACTAGTACACTTACTTAAAGATTATTTTCAAATTAATTTAACCTGATTTATCCCGCATTAACAGACAGTACCAATCCTTTTAGGCTAAGTCCTCAGTTACTAACATAGAACGGTTTTGAAGGCCTTTGGAACGCAGACTATACCCGACTACTTTTTTCTTGTATTGTTTGATTACATCAACGTGATCGTCGTAACTGTACACAGAAAAACGAACATCGGTTTTTCCTTTTTTCGTATTAATAACTACTGGAGTCCCACTGCTCTGTGGCGGAAAATAATATTTCTCTAAAAATATCGCTTCATTAAATTGATCAATAATTTGAATTTTATCTTTACCTTCTAATTGCTTTCCGTCGATGGTTACAGTGACAGCCGCATCACTAAGTTTTGGATGCAATTCAAATTTGCTGGAAAGCGACTTCACAACAGAGCTTGGAAGGCACGTCACTATTATTTTAAGACCACCGAGAATAATTAACATAACTATAAAATATGTCGTCATATTGTATCATCTCCATTACGTTCTAAATTAATATGATTACATTATTAATATTACCATAGTGTAAATGGTTATTTTTTGTACATTATGTGAAACTTGGTAACACAAAGAAACATACTAGGATTAGTATGTTTTTCATTTATGTATATTCTACTACTGCTCTCATGAACGTAACGGATAAATAACCTCGATATTCTTTTCATCTTTTAACGCAGCATAATACCAATAATTATGGTCTGCACCATGAATGCAAAGAATTCTCTTTCCCTCATTTTCCTCTATTACATTCTTCACCCTAGCCACCATAATATAGTGCCTTGCATTCCAAACAATATTTTGCAATTCTGGATTCACACTTTGTAACCACTCATATTTTTCTTGTGTAATTTTATCATACTCAACTGAGTTAAAAGGAATAGCTCCCTTATTAAAAAGGGACAATTGTTTCTGAAGCCAATGCGATAATTCTTCTTCTGACCGAAGTCTTTCATCACTAGGAAATTTATCAAAACTCCCTTTAAACACGTCAAATTCAAACCAGTTTACCGGAACAAAGGTGATATTATTTCTCTCACACAATGGAAATATAAGATTGGGATACTCATTTTATGTTTCTTCATAGATTCCCTTTGGATTTCCCTCTCTCAAATATAGATTCCAGCTATCTGGATGAACCTCGCCACAAATTACATCTGGCTTAAATTCAAGAATTAGTTCCTTAACTAAGGATAGAGGAAACTTATATTTCTTTTGCCATTCTTCATCATGAACCATACCTAAAATACCTACAATCGTCAAATCCCATCTCTCCTTTACTCATTTATAACTCCTCCCACTTCTTCCATTCTTGCTCTTTATTTACACGATACACACTTTCATTCCGGTCCATAAATCCATGAATGATGAATTCTCTTCTAATCGTACAACAATCTTCATGATACTGTTTAATAAATGTATTTACTTCTTTTTCTGTATATTGTTGTTCAGGATTCAATTTACTTATGAGGTACTCAAATATCACTAACTTTTTCTTCTTTTGACTAGGCATTGCTTTTAACTTACCATTTGCATCAAAAAAATTTCTAATGACCGTATCTCTGAATTTTATTTGGCTGTCGTTCATCACGATTCCCCCTTCCCTTTTGGAAAACATGCTTTATTGAGTAAATTATATAGTATATTATTGGAAACTGTAATACTACAGAATACAATTAATTCACTTTCTCTTTCTTTATCTTTCATGCCAAAAAGAGCCGTAACAATACATACGACTCTTTTTTATACTTTATAAAGTGAAGCTTGAATCAACTGATCAATTTCTTCTTTCGTTGGAATAGAAGACATCGCTCCTTTTCCTGTCGTAGTAAGGGCCCCACTAGCATTTGCGAATGCTAGTATCTCCTGCCAATGCATATGAAGTACTTCTTCTACATTGTGCTGTTTTACTTCTTTCTCTAATAATTTATACAAACACCCACCAATAAATGCATCCCCTGCACCTGTTGTATCCTGTACTACTACATGATATCCAGTCAACTCATACTGTTTATTCTTCATATATAATTCCGCACCTTGGGATCCTTTTGTATAAATTACAGCTTTTACATCCCCTATAAATAAAGATGCAATCGCTTCTTTCTTATTACAAATACCTGTAATAAATGTTAATTCTTCATCTGAAATTTTTACGATATGTGCACTTGGGATAAATTCTAAAATCGTCTGCATGTTTCCAAAGCGGTAGCCGCACATTGGGATCAAAACTAATAATTGCTCCTTTTGTTTTAGCAGAGCGAATCGCTTTCACATGTGCATATTTCATCGGACTTTCTACTAAATCAACAGAACAAAAATGAAGAATATCACCTTCTTCAAACCATTCTTCATCTATTTCATTTTCACTAAACAATAGGTCTGCAGAAGGATTACGATAAAATGAAAAATCACGTTCACCATCTTCACGTAATGAGACGAAAGCAAGACCTGTATTCGCTTCGCTCGTTCTCATAACCTTTTCTGTATTTACACCTACTTGCTGCAATTGTTCTAAAAGGAAGTCGCCGAATGCATCAAAGCCCAATTGGGTAATTATAGATGCATTTCCTCCGTATTTTGCAACAGCAGCTGCTACATTTGCAGGCGCCCCCCCCTGGAACTCTTTGAAACTCTCCCACATCTTTTAAAAACATTCCCTTTTGAACAGGAATGAAATCAATTAAAACTTCCCCAATCGCATATAACCGTTTCATACACTCCACCTCTTCTCTTATTCATAATCCCATCTTGTCGCTTGGAACATTACACTTCCTTTATTAGCAAAGAAACGAATTTCATTACTATCAGCTCTCGGGAAAATTCGGCTAGTAAATACTTCTTCCCCATCATTTATAAAGATTTCAACAGAAGATACATCTACAAATACATGAAATTTAATTGTTTGTGATTCTATTGAACACTTCCTCCGTGTCCCATAAGCCTCTCCTACTGCTTCGCCTGAATGTGCACGGTCTAATATAACCTTTCTTTGAACAGCATCATACTTAACGATCGTTCCCTCATTTTCACTTGCTCTCACTATAATTCCATATTCATCTGCATTGTTATTTTCAAATTCACAAATCAGTTCATATGATTCCCCTGTAAATCCTTCGTACATTTTCTGTTCGCTACATATTCTATCCTTTATTTTATACTCCCGTTTACGAAGTACTTGCAATTCTTTGATTGGACGCTGAATAAGTTTATCTCCACGAACAAGTAATTCCCTTGGTAGTGTCAAACAATGCGCCCAACCATTTTTATCAGTTGGATAATTTATTTCTGGTAACCCCATCCATCCAACTACAATACGTCTGCCCTCCGGGTCAACTGTTGTTTGCGGGGCATAAAAATCAAATCCTCTGTCTAATTCATGAAAGGAGCCGTGTGGCATAAACATTTGTTTTATATCTAACTTGTCTCCAAGAATATAACCAGATTGAAAAATATTTTCATAATGATCTCCTTTAGCGTTTAAACCTTGTGGAGAAAATAATAGGATGCCTCTATCCTCTACTTCAAAATAATCTGGGCATTCCCACATATAACCGAAGTCATTTAAATCAGTTTGCAGTTCCCCTTCGCACTGCCAATGTAACAAGTCAGGAGAAGAATACACTACAACACATCCTGTCCCATTTTTCCGCTGTGCTCCAATAACTGTATAAAACATCTCATCTTTTTTCCAGACCTTCGGATCCCGAAAATGATCTGTATATCCATCTGGCACTTTATCAATAACAGGCTGTTCTAACTTTGTAATTTCCCCTGCTTCATCCATAATAGCAATACATTGATATGGTTTTCTTACCCAGTTTTCATCACGAGTGTTACCCGTATAAAGTAAATACAACTTCCCTTCATGCTCAATTGCACTTCCCGAATAAGCGCCATGGCTATCGTAATCATTTGTCGGTTTAATCCCTATACCAACATTTTTCCAATGAACAAGATCTGTTGATTTCGTATGATACCAATACTTTAAACCGTGCACAGGTCCGAGCGGAAACCACTGATAAAATAGGTGGTATTCACCATTATAATAAGAAAACCCATTTGGATCATTCAGTAGACCTGTTTCAGGCTGTATATGAAATGTTTGTCTCCACAAACAATCGTTTACTCTTTCTTTTAAACTTTGCATATTTTCGTCGCTTACTTCCTCAATCCGGCGATAACGTTGTTCTTTTGTCCATATCATTTCCATCAAACTCCCTTAATGAACAAAGAAGAACCCTATCATTCTTCTCTGTTCATTACAATAAATTAAGCTGCATCTTTTTGAGAAGAGTCCATTCCCCCATTTTTTGCTCGTTTTGCTAAAAGAAGTGTTACACCAAAAGCCACTATAAAAGAAATCACCATTCCAATTACATACGGGATAATACTATCTGGTCTAATGGAAATAATACCAGGCAACCCAGCAGCTCCTAATGCAATAGCTTTTACCTTATAAAAGGTTACAAAAGCAGATGCAATTCCTACACCAATAATCGCTCCTATAAACGGATATCTTAATTTTAAATTAACACCAAACATCGCTGGTTCTGTAATACCTAAGAGAGCAGAAATCCCTGCTGCTGAGGCAACTCCTTTCACTTTTTTATCGCGTGTAACTAAAAAGACTGCAAGAGTTGCTGCGCCTTGAGCAACGTTAGACATTGCCGCAATCACAAATATAAATGAACCACCCGTTTTTGCAACATCAGCAAGTAATTGTGTTTCCACTGCAATAAAACTATGGTGCATACCTGTAATAACAATTGGTGCATACAGTAATCCAAAAATACCGCCACCAATAAATCCAGCTGTATCATATAACCAAACGATTCCATCTGTTAACAAGTTACCTGCAGAACGTGTAATGGGTCCTACAATTGTAAATGTTAGTAAACCTGTAACAAAAATCGTTAATAAAGGCGTAAGAAGATTATCAAGTGCCGTTGGAATGACTCTTCTTAAATATGTTTCTATTTTCGCTAAAATAAATGATGCCACGAGGACTGGTAATACAGTGCCTTGATATCCTACTTTCTCAATACTAAAACCTAGTATATCCCAAGCGGGTACTTTGTCAGCCAATAAAGCTGCCCCATATCCATAACCGTTCAATAAATCTGGATGGACCATTAACATACCAAGAGCTGCCCCAAGATAAGGATTCCCGCCAAATCGTTGTGTTGCCGAGAAACCTATTAAAATTGGTAAGAATACGAATGCTGCGTTTGCGAATGTATTAATAAGAGCTGCTAAATCTGTAATTTGAGGATTGGCTTCTACTAATGATTTTCCTGCAATAAATAAGTCTTTTGCTGTTAATAAATTATTAATCCCCATTAATAATCCGCCCGCTACAATAGCCGGAATAATAGGAACAAAGATATCAGAAAGCATTTTTACAAATCGTTGAAGTGGATTCAACTTTTTCTTTCCAGCAGCTTTCACGTCTGTTGTAGACATCCCAGAAATCTCTGTCAATCTCGCAAACTCTTTATACACTTCGTTCACAGTTCCTGAACCGATAATAACTTGAAACTGTCCTCCCGTAGAGAAAGTCCCCTTAACCTCATCCATACGATCCAATTTCTTTTGATCCACTTTCCCCTCATCATGTAGAACTAAACGTAAACGGGTTGCACAGTGTGCTGCTGCCGATACATTCTCTTTACCACCAATTGCATCTAAAATTTCTTTTGCAATTTGATTGTAGTTCATAATGCTCCTCCTTTATTATACTTATTTTTGGAACCGGTTCCAAAAAAGAACCTAATTAAAAACCAGCTTTTGGAACCGGTTTCAATTAGATTATATGCTCGCGTTTATATATTGTCAACGCTTTCTCTTTCAATTATTTCATATTTTGATACCGAAATTTTTTCTATCATTTCTTCATTTACGAGTTTCACAATATTTCGAGCTGCAATTTGTCCAACCTCTTTATAATAAAATTTCACAGTTGTTAAAGCGGGATGAATCATCCCTGTTACTTGGTATCCACCAAAACCCGTAATAGACAAATCTTCAGGTACTCGCAACCCTTTCATATAGGCTGCTTTTAGTGCACCAAGCGCGATATTATCTGTTGCACACACTAAAACAGATGGACGAAATTCTTCAATAATTTCAGAGGCCTTTTCAATTGCATCTTCAATCTTAAAACTTGTTTCGTAATATTTCACTTCACATCCAGCAGCTTCGTCTACTGCTCGTTTAAAGCCTTGCTTTCGCTTTGTACCAACTGCAATATCGTGCTCTGTTACACCTAAATAACTAATTTTTTTATGCCCTCTTGCCAAGATATATCGCCCTATATCATAGGCTGCTCCATAATCATCATGAATAAAGCTATACACCTCCTGATGCTGCTGTCCAACAAGCATCACTGGTATATCAATTTTACGAAACGCCTCGATATGCCGATCAGTAACTTGTGCAGCCAACAAAATAATCCCCGCAACTTTTTGATTAACCAATGTATAAATATTTTCAATTTCTCGTTCCAAATCTTGATTGGAATTCGATATTAACATTTGATAATTCAGCTCTCTTAACTCTTCATCAATACCAATTAATGTGAGCGATGACGCATAAGAATCCAAACGTGGGACGATTGTACCAATAATATTCGTTTTCTTCGCCTTTAAACTTTGGGCAAATGTATTCGGAACATATCCTGTATCTTGAATCGCACGCTCAATTTTTCGTTTGGTCGCATCGCTGACAGATCCTCCATTCAAATAACGGGAAACCGTACTCTTTGCAACCCCCGCTATTTGCGCTATATCCAAAATCGTCTTTTTCATCATTTCATCTCCATATCCGATTGCTTACTATATCAATTTCACATTTCCTACAACTTCTAAGAAATCAAACTTTTATAAATAAAATCCAATATCTTTTCGCTCAAAACCTTATAGGCCACTCTACTTTTATCATAAGTATAAAGTGAATTATTCTATTTAGAAAGTTTAATGGAACTATTACACCTTTTTACGTAAATACAGAACAGTCCTTCATTTGATGAAAAAATCAAATGAAGGACTGTTCCTCTTATTTCTATGATTGACCTCAAACTCCCTGACTATATTCTCCTTCAGCCAAATTTCGATATTTTCGCTTATGCATCCAAGTCAACGAACCAATTGTTCCAAGTGACAATATAACAATAAAGATCATTAATATCCCTGCATTTTGCCACATAAATCCGAAGTCTCCACTTGATACAACTGCTTTAAATCCGGATACAGAATATGTCATTGGTAACCACGCATTAAAGTGTTGTAAAAACTTTGGAATTAATTCCAGCGGGAATGTTCCTGCGCTTGTTGTTAACTGCATAATTAATGTTAAAATCGCAATAAAACGTCCTGCATCTCCAAAAGCTGTTACTAAACATTGAATTAACGCAATAAATGCTAAGCTTGTAAGAATACTAAACAGAATGAAATATGGAACACTCTGTACTTCCACACCTAACCCTAGCAATAGTACTAAATCCGCTACTAAAGCCTGAATAATACCCACCGATAATAAAACACCAAATTTACTAATAAACCAGCTAAATCCTGATTTTGGAACACCAACTGTATCACGTAATGGATACACAATCGATAATAAAAGTGCCCCAACAAATAAACCTAGAGATAAGAAATATGGTGTAAATCCTGTTCCGTAGTTTGGAACCTCTGACATCTTCTCAGTTTGTACTTTCAC
>Ga0102589_1005869_pt1 | contig 10461 bp, 14 predicted proteins | sample AraplaMF_Col_mLB_FD_76858 | JGI IMG/M metagenome (GOLD analysis project Ga0102589, IMG submission 76858) | Arabidopsis root microbial communities from the University of North Carolina, USA - plate scrape MF_Col_mLB | ecosystem: Host-associated > Plants > Roots > Endosphere | place: USA... | reverse complement strand
AATAGAGTTCGTTTTTATTTAGTTTAAACAATTCTGTTTCTAAAGATATAAATACTAAGACTGTGTATTTTGTTGTAAAAATGCTTCTAAAATTCTCTTAACTGGCAGACTCGATTTTTTCAGTAGACTCTCTGCTTTATCCATTATTTGCTTGTTGGAAGCGATTATTTTTTTATATTCTTCATTGTTAAAAGAACGCAAAGAGTCTATTACATATTCAGCTAATTCATCATTCGCATTGAGTAAATCTAGTAATAAATTGAATCCATTCATCCCAGTATCTTCATCTATACAATATACTAATCTAATTTTATATTTATCATCTCTGTCCTTTAGATTTTGAAGCAATTTATCCCAATCATTTTCAGTAAATTCACTTATCAACTCTTGTACATACATAAACTCATCATCATAGAAGTAGTTATCTGAGCTATTTTCAGATAATACTGCATCTACTTTTTCATACATTTATGTTCCTCCTCTATTTGGTAAATCCACCTGGTAATGGTGCATTAATTTGACCTGTTGGATATCCACTAACTCATCAAACTTAAATTCGGTATTCAAACCAAATGCATCCGTACAATCCAAAGTGCTAAACATAATATGTAAATGCAAATGAAGCTTATGTCCATGTGAATTGAGGTAAAAAAAGTTCTCTCAACCGAGAAACTTTTTATTTATCTCCAACGCCATTCTATTTCATTTGAATCAAAATAGACAGTGGGTATTCCAATTCCCTCTAATTGATCATTTTTAGATACAAACCAATTGTTTTCATCCAATAGAATTGGACTTACATCATCTAAAGATGGATTATTTTCATCTACCATTTTGTTAAGGAAATCTTTGAAATCAGAAATATTATTAGTGAAGTTAATATCCCCATACATCCAAAAACCATCACCATGTGCATTTGAAATATCACCTAAATGTATGTCTTTAAAGTATAGTTTCATAGCGAATATCCCTCTCATTTCTTAATGTTAAAGTACTTACTAGGAATTTCCCCTCTTATAAGGTATTCAGTATCCCTTTTAGTCCAATTTAAAGCGAGATTTTTCCAATGATCTGTAGTTGCGGAATCTTGCTTTATTAAACGATCTATTTGCTTAGGGCTCAAAATAGCAACGTCTGTTACTTCTCCTTCTCTAATACCCTTTCTTAAAGCAGGTAAGTCAATATCAATAATATTTTTACCTAGAAACGAAAACTTCTAACAAAAGTATTTCTTTCCGAATAATTCGTTTGCAAATTGATCCACCGCAGTTTCCTGAAGTCCTGGTACAGCATGTGAATAGGTCTTCAGTGTGATACCTACTCTTTTATGTCCTAATCGTTCACTTACAATCTTTGGATGTATACTTTGTTTTAACATAATTGTTACACGAGTATGTCTCAGATCATGGAACCGAATATCAGGAATCTCACTTTGCTTTATAAGCTTTTTCCAGAGCTGTGTCAAACTTCTGAAATCACATGGGTTACCGTTATACGTTGGGCACACCAAATCGTAGTCATTATAACCTTCACCATATCTCTCTTTTTCCTCTGAGATTTTTTGAAGATGTTCCTGAAGTGCCATTAATGTAATGTCAGGTAAAACAAGCAATCTCTTTCCAGAAGATGTTTTTGGTTCATCGAATTCCTTTGTAATATGAGAGAGGGATCGATTAACAGATAACGTTCGTCTCTCAAAATCAATATCTTTCCATTGTAGACCTAAGATTTCACCTTTACGCATTCCACATGTAATAGCAAGAAGATAAGCGATATAATAACGTTTTTTTTTGCATGTTCTAAAAAACGAAGAACTTCTTCATCAATTAAAAATCAGGGGGGTAACGCTGATTTAGTGGAAAGAGCTCATTATATCACTCTTTCGGAGGAGGTGAGTTAGGATACGGAAATGGTTAAAGAAACTATTTCCGAAAAAACGCCCACCTTGCATTGTTTGTGAGAAACAAGAAGGTGAGCTTCACTTAAAAGAAACGAATTGGATTTTTGAAAATTGTGCCCAAATTACGCATGAACAAGGTATTGAAATAGATACCTATAGCCTTTTACACCTTATTCCATAAATAAGAAAGCTGGTGGGCTTCTGATTCAAGAGCTATTAAATGATCATTATTAATAGAGTTATTCGTATACATTCTGTTCTTTTGGATGTTAAGGACAGTATAATTCGCATCGTTATATTCATTTGAAAATGTTGATTCATTTAATAATGTTAGTGTTGAGTTGATGTTATATTTATCAATTCGCTCTTTTTTTCCTTTGAAAAACAGTTTAATAAGATGCGGCTCATCATTAATGAGCAAACCGAGTTCAGGTGATGAGCGGACGATTAAATTATCTGATAACCAATGTGATTTACCTGGATCAAACCAAGAGACTTCTTTGTTTTTAATAAATTTTTTGTACTGCTTTATAACATCAATGTAGTTTTGCTTTTTCTTCTGATCAACAGTTTGTACTAATGTTTCAAAACAGTCAAAAGGTAGTTCGTTTTTATGAAATTTAATAACAGTTTCTCGTAATTGTTTCCAGTAATCAAAAACCGGGTGATATTCAGGTTGAGATTTTAAATTCTTTACAAAATTTGTTTTAGCTGCACTACTTTTCAGTGTGAAGTCTAAAAATTGTGTAAGTCCCACTTTAATTTTCGCCATGTTACACCTCCTTTCCAAATGTTACTAATTCAATATTGGAAAGGGAAATCCTGCATTTTTAAGGAGGTGAACTAGATGCTAGAAAAACCGATGTCCATGCACAATGGCTATGGTAAAGCTGATCCACAGGAGCAAGAAGGTATCATGACAACGTCTATCGATGCCGAAAAGTTACAAGATGCCATAAGTCGATTCCAAGCGTACGGATTTAAAGGTACAACGCAGAAATGCAATCCTGCAGCATCCTGAATACCCGTGGATGCTTGCAAATGTAGACCGATTGATTGTCAGTGAAAAGGTTGGCCGTGAATGTAAAGTGGTGTCTGAATATTCCGGGAAAGTTCGGAGTCAAAAGAAGGAAGGTGAACAAAAACGCTATTTGAATAAAAGCTAGTGGACTAGTTTTTAACACTCACTGAAATTAATACTCATAATATACGTTGTAATAACTTATATGGAAGTGAGTTGAATAATAATGTTTTATTCATATTTTAATACCCGAGCTAGAATGCGTCCGTATGGTACGGCGGGTATTACGTATAGCGGAGCACAAACTACAATTCAAGCTGTTCAACAAGCGTTACAAGCACAGCAGCAAATGCAACAAATGCAGCAAGGCATACAACCGTATTATTCATCTATGGAGTATTATTACCCAATGCATCATATTACACCATACGGAATTTCTGTTTCAACAATTCCATATGGAACTGTATACAATTTATAAAAATATGCAGGGGAATAAATTTGAGTGTGTATATAAGGGCGCAAGTACAGAGCGCCCTTATAAGAAATGATTCGTGTCTGATGAAGTAATATTCAATTAAATGTGTAATTGAGATTAATATAAAAATTGCATTTTATAGAAAAAGGTGTGATAACTGTATATTGAAACACTAAGAAATAAATTGAAGCAAGATTGCAAAGGAAAAGCTGTGGTTCGTAATTCAGGATTGGGACACTACTATATTTATCTGACAAGCTTAGATAATATTTTTACAGCAAGAAGCAGTGACCTAGAAATGGATGAAGTTTGTGGGACGAAAGCTAAATACGATGGGTTTACAGAACATATTGATGGAAAGTTATATAACTACTGCATTCGTTGGTTGGGGGGCAAATCAAAAGAGCAGCCAGCAAAAGCTAACTGCTCGTCTCCAAGGGGGAACCGGAGAAAATATAATGTTGTCTACAGTATTGACGGGAAATTTAGTTTTATTCAGTGAGGGCTTAATTTTTTTTATGTAATTTAGGGTTGGTTCCAGAAAAATGACATACCGCAAAAATATAAAATTATTAAAAGGACAATTACAATGAAAGCAATTAAAGAAACTTTCTTCCATAAATTTTTCATCAGTAGACCTCCTTTATGAAGAAAATTAACACTTTTTCAGAATCTGAACAAAATAATCCTTTTAGAAGTAAGTAGATCGAACAGAGGGGAACTGTATCGTATGAATCAATTGCCATTTTTTTGAGGACATCGATGAAAAGGAGATGCGAAGACTTGTGGTGAAGGAGCTGAAAAACCACAAAGCATTGTGCGTCCGGATGAAAAATCAAGAAGAGCAGGCCAAAACAGGTGGCGTTATCCTTTTTCCTAAATGAAAGGTGACGAAAAGAATTATGAGATGCGTTGTAAATAAATTGAACGAACGTTACAGAATGCGCTTTATAAAAATCAGCGGCAGATTATTAAGTTAAAGTATTTAGGGAATGAGAAAGTGAAAGACTCCTATGTTTATAACGAGTTGATGATGAGACGTGATAACTTTTATGAGAATAAGGCAGTAGTTATCCGTTGCTACTGTTTTAGAGCTTATATGAACGTGGTTTTATTCTGTAATTGGAAAGATTGCTTTTGCTCCTAATAACACAAACTTAAATTATAGGGCACGAGTGGAAATTCGTGTTAATGGAAATCCAGCAATTGCAATAGATAATGATTTTTTTGGTCCAATAAACTTTACTAATGCTGTAGCTGTTTCATCAATAATTCAATTAAATGCAGGAGATTTAGTCGAGGTATTCGCGCAAAGTAGTATAGCGGGCGTTATTAGCGCTTCAGAAGATGGTGCGCATTTTGAAGCAGCAAGATTCCGGTCTCCAAAAGTATAAGTGGTATAAAAACTTGTAAGTAAGTTAATATTAGCATATTCCAAAATTTATATTGGTTCTGTCTAAGAACGGGTAATTTATTTGTAGTGCATGAAGTGTTTTAACGATGTACTATTAAATATTGCCTTATGATTGTAAATGAAAAACAGTCGAAGAAGAGCAGCGTTGTATATAACAAACTGTATGATGTTCAGGTAAAGAAAGCCAATTAGTAAGGAACTTTTACCGATTTAGTTTTTGAAAAAAGGCCCTGTTGTCTCCAACAGGGCCTTTCCTAAAATGGCAAAGAGTAACTCTTACCTTACTCCTTGTCCATAGAATACACAAAAACCTTACGTTTGTACAGGTCGATAATTTACAATGATAATATTTGAATATAATGTTTAAGGGGAATTCCGAAAGATGGAATATAATTTATTATAGGGAGATTGTTGATTTTATAGGAAATTTAAGAGGATATTATCATCTTATTGACAATAAAGGGATATTGAAATAACAAAATATGAAATATTGCATATCGTACTGAATATTGTAATCTATTTAATAATAATAAAATTGTACGGAGGAGAAGGCTGGAAATCCGAGTTGATGAAACGGGATAATTGATATTAGTGATATAATCAAAATTTTTACATGAAAGCTTTGTTTTATACTTATACTTTCTCTTCAAGCTGTCTTATGGCAGCACGTTCTTATTTTTGTAATAGCAACAAACTAGTCTAAACCTTTCAAATCTAGCTTGCATAATATGTAGTAATAGAGTAGAAAGGAGCAATATATATGTCTTGTTATTATTACTGTAAGAATTGTGAGAGTTACAAAAAGAAAAATCATGATTGTTGTAAAAAAAGAAGTGACTATAATAATAAGTGCAGTAAAAAATATGATGATTGTTCTTGCAAACATAGGGAGAAAAACCTTGTAAGAGCATCCGCTTTTAGAGCGGTAAATACAGTTAATCAAAACCTTCCAGCCAATACTTTTGTCAAAGTATTATTTCAAAATGAACAATTTGATTTAGCGAATGAATATAACCCGGCAACATCAGAGTTTACTCCGAAGACTAGAGGCGTTTATTCCGTAATTGGAACGATTGGTTTCTTTCCAAACGATACAAATGTAAACTATAGAGCGCGTGTAGAAGTTCGAGTGAATGGAAATGCGGCAATTGCTATAGATAACGACTTTTTTGGTCCGATAAATTTTGGGAATGTCGTAAGTGTTTCAACAATACTTCAATTACATGCAGATGATATTGTTGAGATTTTTGCGCAAAGTAGTATAGATGGGGTTATTAGTAGTTCAGAAGATGGTTCTCATTTTGAGGCTGCTAGATTTCCATCTCCAATTGTATAAATATTAAAGAGGAAAAAAATTATTAACTCTGCTTTTCGGTGGAGTTTTTTTATTTTCATAATAGCAATAGCTTGTCCAAACTTTTTAAATTTATTTTGCATAGTATACAATAATAGATTTAGAAAGGGGATATAAATATGTCTTATTATTACTGTAAGCATTGCAATGGCTATAAAAAGACACAGCATACTTGTTGTAAGAAGAGTACAGATTATTACGATAAGTGTTGTGATAATGAGAAAGATAAACTTGTAAGGGCATCTGCTTTTAGAGCTGTTAGTACAGTAGATCAAAATGTCACTGCAAATACTTTTGTTAAAGTATTATTCCAAAATGAACAGTTTGATTTAGCGAATGAATATAATCCAGTAACATCAGATTTTATTCCGAAGACTAGAGGGGTTTATTCTATTATTGGTACAATCAGCTTTGCACCTAATGATAGTAATACGAATTATAGAGCGCGTGTAGAAATACGGGTAAATGATAATCCAGCTATAGCGATAGATAATGACTTTTTTGCTCCACCCAATTTTGTAAATGTCGTAGCTGTTTCAACAATACTTCAATTACATGCAGGAGATGTAGTTGAAATTTTTGCTGAGAGTGATGTAGATGGAATGATTATACAAAATGATCCAGGATTTATTAGTACGCATTTTGAAGCTGCAAGATTCCCATCTCCAATAAAATAAAAGGCATGTTTGTGATTTATGGACTATTTTTAAAAAAAAGGCTCTACCTTATGGTAGGGCCTTTTAGTTAAAGGTGTTAAATTGGTAATATATTAAAATAAGTTCATTAATACTTGATAAGCGACACCTAGAGTTAATACGATAGCTAATAGTTTTGCTACCCAACTCGGTGCATTTAAATTTAGTAAAAGGGAATGACATATACTAAATGTAATGCCGAGTGTTAAAAGAATTGCGATAAGATATAAAACTAATAGGAAGAAAGGGTGCTCTATGGAGCCAAAGTCAATTTTTGATTGAGTCATGTAAATATGTACCTCGTTTTTTTGTTGATATATTAATATAATAATGAATAATGAGAAAAAATGGAAGAGTTATGTAATAAATACTATAAAAGTAAACATGAAGTTATGGATGGAGTGGATAAAATAATCTTTGAAAAGACTATTCAAAGTCATCATTTGTTTAAGTATCTTTACAGTGTTTTTGATTAAATTTTAAGTTCAATATACAAGAACGAGTGTTCTTGATATACTGAAAAATAAAAAAGGTGCGTTTACATGGCTGATTTTAGTAATATAGTTGAAAAACTAGATAAAATGATTTATAAACCTAATAATCTATTCATTACTAACCAAAAAGAAGAAAAGCAAAACTCAGAATATGCAGGAGGGATATTCCAGCTAAATAATAGAAGTATACGATTTAGGGTATCAAAAATTACGCCTAATAAGATTGGACAATTTGTTTCTTTTTGGGAGAAGGATGTTTCCATGAGAAATCAGGCATTTTCTTATGATTCGGCTCCTAATCTTTTAGTTATTACTTGTATAGCGGATAATAAACTAGGACAATTTATTTTTCCAAAAGAGATTCTTCTAAAAGAAAAAATATTAAAAACTCAAAACCAAAAAGGGAAAATGGCTATGAGGGTTTACCCTATTTGGGATAAACCTGTTAGTAATCAGGCTAAGAAGAGTCAACAATGGCAACTTCAATATTTCGTCGATTTAAGTGATTCTAAAAATGCAGCTATACATAAATTGTTAAACTTATATTCATAGCGATTAATAAGAAGATGATTTTTTGAAATACTTAATGTTTGTATGGGGGATCTTCGGAAATATGAACAGGGTAATGGTAAGTAAAGAATAAAAAAAGAGTATACAAATAAAGTATACTCAAAAGAAAGATAGGTTTTATGAGTGGAGTAGCTCCATAAGATAATATATGCACATTTTATTAATATGTGTAAAATATCAACGAAATATCAATAGAATATCAATTAATGAGTTATTTTAGTTTTTTATTGAAGTTATGTTTTTGTGAAATGAAAAAAGAGCCGTTTCTTTAGAAAGATTCGGCTCTTTCTATTTTTTTATTATCGAACGGTTCGAAAGGAAAAATCACAAATTATATGATTAACCATTTGATAATGATCGGACTTCAGTTATATATTTCTTGAAGTCTGGATATTGAGATACAGTCTGGCAGTTAGGGATGAGTAGTTGATTAATTAAAGATACGTTTGTAATTACTTCGTTACAAGGACCGTAGAATGTAACTTTTAGCTTTGAATTCGGGGGAACTTTGAATACGATAGGGATTTTTTTCATTGAATCAACTCCTTCTATAATAGGGGTTATATTTTTATTACTTTTTAATTAGGAAGACATATTAATATAATATGTAATTTTATTGTATTTGATTATTATATATACGGTATTAGTAGATGGGGTGTTATTTCACTATGCTATTTGAAAGTAAGATGTGGAAATTTAAAATGCTGTTTCTAAATTGTTTAATAACTATGTAAAGGAAAGGACATTTTCAATAAATAGGAAAAGTTATTTCTAATACGTATCAAAATAGCGCTGTGAAAAAATATATACCATGCTAATACAAAGCTTAAAAAATATGAATACGAGGGAGTAAGCAATAATTAAATATTAATTGTAAAAAGGCAGCTTTTTTAGCTACCTTTTTACAGGGAGATTGAAAAATCTTGGAGGTCATTCATGAGTATAAGCAAAAATTGCTTATATATAGTATGCACATTATTTATAGTTTTATCCCATTATTTAGTATGAAGAAAACGCAAACCTCTCGTTAATAAATGCAAAAGAGAAGAATTTGTTTATTATGGATAAAAAGAAATTATATAGTATAAAAAATAATGAAAATATATTTATTTGTTTTATAGAAGCTTGTTATTAGGCATATGGGTCTAACAATAAAACAAGCCTTGAATAAGCTAATAAAAAAGGAGTTGATTAGTAATGGGTTATATTGTAGATATTTCGAAATGGAATGGAAATATCAATTGGGATATTGCAGCGTCTCAGCTAGATTTAGTTATTGCTAGAGTTCAAGATGGTTCGAATACGGTCGATTTTATGTATCAAGGTTATGTGAAAGAAATGAAGAAACGTAGTATCCCATTTGGGAATTATGCATTTTGTCGTTTTATATCTATTTCAGATGCAAAAAAAGAAGCGCAAGATTTTTGGAATCGTGGCGATAAAAATGCTAAATTTTGGGTAGCAGACGTAGAAGTTCAAACAATGGTAGATATGCAAGGCGGGACTCAAGCATTTATTGATGAATTACGCCGATTAGGTGCAAAAAAAATTGGTTTATATGTAGGACATCACACGTATGTATCATTTGGAGCACGCAATATTGATGCTGATTTTATATGGATTCCTCGTTATGGAGGGAATAAACCAGCATATCCTTGTGATATTTGGCAATATACTGATTCAGGAAATGTTCCTGGTATCGGAAAATGTGATTTGAATCAATTAATTGGGAATAAAAATCTTTCTTGGTTTATAGGTTCAAATCAAACAAATCAATCTAGTATTGGAGATAGTAAGCAACCAAATGGAATTGGTATTGCAGTTTCAAAATATGATGATGGATACGGTATTAATTTATATGAGAACCCTGCGAATCCACAGTTTACAGGAAGACTTACGAAAAAAATCCCATATATAATCTATAAAGGTTATTGGGGAGGTGGCGAAAAAGATATGATTTGTTTAGGTGGAGAACAACAGTGGGCTAAGTTAGAGCATTTTAATGTGCAATGGTACTATGCGTACTCAAAATACACACCTGGATATGAAATTAGAACGTACGATGGACCAAACGGGAATGATACAGGTGCGGTCGATGGGAAAATTCCTTATCGTATTTGGAATCGTCAGGATGGATATGTAGATCTAGGTGGAAACAAATGGATCAAAGAAGAACATGTTCAGATTAAATGATGTGAAAAAATCGGATTCATGCCAGCTTATAGTGTTTAATAAAGCTTGCCGCTGACATGAAGAGAAATACTTGCGGAAAACACATTAATTTCACAATAGCGCTGTATAGTTCCTAATATACAATTATCAAAGTGAGGTATTTGAATTGAAAAAGAATAAGTTATTTATGGGAACTATTATTACATGTGTGGCGCTAGCATTGTCTGCGTGTGGTTCCTCAGAAAATGTTGCAACATCAAAAGTAGGAAACGTGACAGAGAAAGAGTTAAGTAAAGAATTAAGGCAAACATATGGAAAAAGTACTTTATCTCAAATGATGTTAAATAAGGCATTGCTAGATAAATA
>Ga0102589_1005868_pt1 | contig 10462 bp, 8 predicted proteins | sample AraplaMF_Col_mLB_FD_76858 | JGI IMG/M metagenome (GOLD analysis project Ga0102589, IMG submission 76858) | Arabidopsis root microbial communities from the University of North Carolina, USA - plate scrape MF_Col_mLB | ecosystem: Host-associated > Plants > Roots > Endosphere | place: USA... | reverse complement strand
CGTCGTCTTTTTTGGGGACATGACACACCGGTTTGCGTTGATCGTGACGGCATCATAGCTGGAGTTTGGCAATTGGCGAGGGGGAGGGCACGTTGACTTTCGCCTCCTGATGGAAAAAGAAGACGCCTTTCGGCAAGGGAAGTGGTTTTGCAGCGAAACAGCGATGTGATCGTCATCGGCGCAGGCGCCGCCGGCATGATGTGCGCCATTCGCGCCGCCCAGCGCGGCCGCTCCGTCATCGTTCTTGACCATGCAAAATCGCCGGGCGAAAAGATTCGCATCTCTGGCGGCGGTCGTTGCAACTTCACTAACATCAACGCCAGCCCGAAAAGCTTCCTCTCCGCCAATCCGCATTTTTGCAAATCGGCACTCGCGCGCTTCACGCCTTCGGATTTCATCGCCATGGTCGATCGCCATCGGATCGCCTGGCACGAGAAGACGCTTGGGCAGTTGTTTTGCGACGACAGCGCCAAGGACATCATCCGCATGCTGCTCGACGAGATGCAGACCGCCGGCGCGGCCTTGCATCTACGTACCGAGATCGCGGATGTCGAAAAGAACGGCGACGGCTTTCGCATTTCGACGTCGGAGGGCGCATATGCATGCAGTTCGCTGGTCATCGCGACCGGTGGCAAGTCGATTCCGAAGATGGGTGCAACCGGTTTTGCCTATCGCATCGCCGAGCAGTTCAGCCTCTCCATGGTGGAGACGCGCCCGGGCCTCGTACCGCTGACCCTCGATCCGGCGACGCTCGAAAGCCTTTCGGAATTGTCGGGCATATCGGCCGCTGCCGAAATTCGTCATGGCAAGACGGCGTTCCGCGAAGCACTGCTTTTCACCCATCGTGGCCTCAGCGGCCCAGCGATCCTGCAAATCTCCTCCTATTGGCGCGAGGGCGATGACATCACCGTCGACATCGAACCTGATGTCGATCTCCTCGATCATCTGAAGGCGGCAAGGAAGGCCAATGGCCGGCAGTCCGCGCAGACGGCGCTGGCGGACATTCTGCCAAAGCGACTGGCGCAATATCTGACGGAACGCGAGGGCATCGCCGGCCACATGGCCGATCTTTCGGACAAGATCCTGGTGCGCCTTGTCGAGGCGGTGCAGAGTTGGAAAATCAGACCCTCGGGTTCCGAAGGATACAGAACCGCCGAAGTGACGCTCGGTGGCATCGATACGGCTGCACTCGATTCCCGCACCATGGCAGCGAAGCAGGTTCCAGGGCTCTATTTCATCGGAGAATGTGTCGACGTGACCGGCTGGCTCGGCGGCTATAACTTCCAGTGGGCATGGGCTTCAGGCTTCGTTGCCGGTGAATCTTTGTAGGCGCGAAACAATCTGCTCGATTCAAGAGTTCTTAAGGAGGGTGCGCCATCCTGCCTCAATGACGGATGGAAAAGCACTTACTAAATAGAGCTTTACCAACAAGTCGTTTTGTTGGATTGTATGCCAGAGATGAAGTGAGGTTCTGCAAATGAACAGGAACACACGACGCGCCCGCGCCATTGCAATCGCTCAAGCCAAGCCCGACAACAAGCTCGTTGCCGTCCGCTACTTCGTCCTTTCCGCCAGTGCATTGGCTGCCGTGGCCTCTCTCCTTCTCGCACGCTGGTTCTAATCCCCACGATCTTGCATGGGCTCATGGCAGGAGCCCCTTTTGCTTTGTCCGGTATCTTGCGGATAAATCGATTTGAGCGCGGCTATCCGTAGCTTTCGCTTATCCGAAAATTAAGACATCCTCTGCAAAACTGGCTCGATATTTCTTGGGCGCTTCCGTTCTGCGTGAAGCGAGCTGGCAATGACTGCCGCCTGGGCCTGCGCCTGGGACTCCCACTTGTTCCAATAAAGCAGCTCGATGCACTCGGTCGGCGCTCCGTCAGGCGACCGGCGGGAGGAGTGGTGTATGGAAGGCCGGAACCGCCATGTTGATTGATAAGATTCTTTCCCGTTTCAGGATCAAGACCAAGGTCCTGATCTTTGTATTGCCCTTCGTTGTAAGCATTTCAGCCGTCGGCCTGACCGGTCTCTATGCCTCTGGTCTTCTGCAGGGGCGTATGGAAATCTCCAACAGCGTCCTGCAGTCGTTAAGCGGGTTCAAGGATCTCTATGGCTCCATGGACGACTTCCTGCAGATCACCAGCCAGGAAGCACGCGACAAGCTCTATGGGGACATCAAAACGCAGCAAGGCACGCTGAACGCAACGCTCAAGCAGATTGGCGACAATGGCGGTCGCGAAAACCTGCGGGCTGCAACGGACGGCACCTCGGGGATCGCCGACACCGTGGGCAAGCTCTGGACCCTGCATGAACAGGAACTCGCTCTCCGCAAGTCCATCGACGACGCGCAGAAGGTGATGATCACGAGCCGCTTCAACGTCAACTACGATGCGCAGCAGCTTGAGGAAAACATCCGCAAGGACGAAGGCAACGCCACCGCAACGCTGCGCGCCGCCGATCGCCTGCTGAAGGGTGGGGATACCCTTGCCTCCGTCATGGGTGACTTCAACAAAGCCCAGTTGCCAGCCGACAAGCTGAAAGTCGTTACCGACGCCATTCCCGCCATCGCCAAGGCGCAGCGCCTGATCGAGATTTCGGTACCCGCGAACCAGAAGAGCATGACACAATCGCTGTCGCAGACGATCAGCGACGTGAAGACACAGGCAACTGCCGCCGACGCCGGCACCGATGAGGCGATCGCCAATCTCGGGCGGCTCGTCTCTCGTTTCCGTCAGATGTCCACCTACACGCAGTTGACGGCAACGCAGATGATGCGCGAGGCGACGACCACGTTCGTCGAACTCGACAGCCGCATCGCTCAGACGAACTCTGTTCTCGAGGACACGCGTCGTCTGGAGAGCGCAATCTATTCGCTGCAGCTCGTCTTGGGTGAATTTGCTGCCAAGCCGGGCAAGGAAAATCGTGTCCGCCTGCATCAGGAGATCGCGACACTCGGCACCAATCTCAACACGCTGCTCGCCAGCGCGAAGGGTATGAATTTCGCGGAAGACATCGTCGCGGCGATGTCTCCGGCTCTCGCCTCGATGGACAAGGACGCCCAGAGTCTGGTCGACACGATCAACCAGCGCGTTGCCGATTACGCCTCCGCCCGCCAGCAACTTGATGCCGTCTGGGGTCAGCTGACCACCTTCGCCGAGTTGCAGAAGCAGAGCGCCGGTGCCGAGCGCACCCAGGCGAATGGCATCTCGGTGCTGACCACCGGCCTTGGCATTCTCGTCTCGATCATCGGCGGCATCGCGCTTGTCCTGACGCTGCAGCGTCCGATCGGCCAGATCACCGCTGCGATGCGTCGCATTGCCGACGGCGTGCTCGATACCAACATCTCGGGCGATCAGCGGTATGACGAAATCGGCGACATGGCTCGCGCACTTGGCATCTTCAAGGAAAATGCGATCTCCAAGATTCGCATTGAGGAACAGAGCGAAGAGGAGCGCGTCGCGGCCGACCATGAGCGCCAGCGAAACGATGCCGAGAAGCGCGAGATGGATCGCCAGATCGAGTTTGCGGTCAATGCGCTTGCGTCCGGTCTCGAGCGCATGTCGCAGGGCGACATTTCGACCACGATCGATACGCCGTTCATCGGACGTCTCGAACAACTCCGCCAGGACTTCAACGGTTCGATGATGCGCCTGCAGGCCACGATGAGCCAGATCCGCGATAACGTCGAGATGATCCAGGGCAACGGCAATCAGATGGCTCAGTCCGCCGAGGATCTCTCCAAGCGCACCGAGCAACAGGCAGCTTCGCTTGAAGAGACCGCCGCTGCGGTTGAACAGATCACTGTGACGGTTCGCTCCTCCGCGGAGCGCGCCAAGGACGCGGATCAAATCGTACGCCAGGCCAAGCGCAGCGCCGACGACTCTGCCGTCGTTGTCAGCAACGCCATCGACGCGATGGGCCGCATCGAAGATGCATCCCGCCAGATCGAGCAGATCATCGGTGTCATCGATGAGATTGCGTTCCAGACCAACCTGCTGGCGCTGAACGCCGGCATTGAGGCAGCACGCGCCGGCGAGGCCGGCAAGGGCTTCGCGGTCGTTGCGATGGAAGTGCGTGAGTTGGCGCAGCGTTCCGCCGCTGCGGCGCAGGAAATCAAGGGTCTGATCAACAAGTCGACGACAGAAGTCAGCTCTGGTTCGCAGTTCGTGCAGGAGACCGGAACGGTGCTCGCAAAGATCAGTGCACAGATCGTCACGATCAGCCAGCACGTCGAAACGATCGCTCGTGCGAGCCACGACCAGTCCAGTGCGCTGCAGGAAGTCAATGCGACGGTGAACCAGATGGATCAGATGACGCAGCAGAACGCGGCAATGGTGGAAGAGACCAGTGCAGCAAGTCGCGAGCTTGCGGTCGAGGCGGATTCACTGCTTCGGCTTATCCAGCAGTTCAAGATCGATGGCGACATGCAGGCGACCGTTCATCGCGCCGCATAAGACGACCGCCGACGCAAGGCATTGGAAGGCCCCGGTCGTCCCGGGGCTTTTCGTTTTCGACCTATCGCGCCTGCGCGGAAGCCCTTAATTTTGGGGCGAGGTAATTTCAAATTTTTGACGATTGCCAATTTTTTGAAGATTTTCTTTAAATTTTTCGAATTACCCTGCGAGGCTCATGTCTCAGGGGATATCCATGCTGCGTTTGTTCTCGGCTTCCATCGTACGTCAGATTGTTGCCATCACGCTTGTATTACTCGTCTGCAGCACCGCGGCGATCGTCTGTGTCACCTATTACAATCTGAGCGCCTACGTGATGGCGAGCGCCGTCTCCGACGCAAAGGACGCAAGCCGGACCATGGCGGTCCTCTACGGCGCAAGCGACGCCACCGTGAAGATTGACGTCAGCAACAACCAGCTTGCCGGGGTGACTGAGGATAAACTTCCCTCGCTCAGCGATCATGTTCTGGTCGATCGCACCGCGCAGTCGATTGCAGGTGTTGCCACGGTCTTTGAACACCAGGACAGCGACTACGTCCGCGTCTCTACGAACGTGAAAAAGGAAAACGGCGACCGCGCCGTCGGCACGAAGCTCGCCGCGGATCATCCTGCGCAGGCAGCATTGGCCAAGGGCCAAGCCTATTACGGCCCGGCAGAGCTGTTCGGTCGGAAGTTCATGACGGGCTATTTCCCGATCAAAAACGCAACCGGTTCAAACGTCGGCATTCTTTTCATCGGCATCCCGATGGAAGTCTATTACAACAGCCTGCAGCAATTGCTGATGCTGGTGGCAGGCGCTGGTGTAGCGGTGTTGTTGCTGGTCGGCGTGGTCGCCTACTTCGCCATCCGCGCGTCCGTCAAGCCACTGGAGGCATTGACCGCGACCATCCACACGATCTCTGCAGGAAATCTCGACGGACCAGTTCCCTGTGTGGAGAAACAGAACGAGTTCGGCGCGATTGGACGCGCTCTGGCTCTCTTCCGGGACAACGCCCGTGCCCGCCAGACATTGGAAATGCAGGCCGCCGAACAGCGGCAGCTCAGCGATGACGAGCGCGCCCGCAACGATGCCGAGAAGCGTGCGCTCGATGGGCAGATCGACTTCGCCGTCAATCAACTCGCGGCCGGCTTGGGGCGCCTGGCGCAGGGCGATGTCTCTCAGACGATCCAGACGCCGTTCGTCGGTCGCCTGGAGCAGCTTCGCGTCGATTTCAATGCGTCGCTTGTTCGCTTGCAGGAAACGCTTGCGCGCATTCGTGACAACACGGCTTCGATCCAGACCAATTCAGGAGCCATGCTGGCTTCCGCCGACGAGCTTTCGAAGCGCACAGAAGCGCAGGCCGCCAATCTCGAAGAAACCGCAGCTGCCGTTGAGGAAATCACCGCAACAGTCAAATCCTCCGCGGTGAGAGCGCGCGAGGCGAACGACGCCGTATCCGTGACGAAGAAGAACGCCGATAGCTCAGGCGCCGTGGTCAGCGACGCAGTCGCGGCGATGGATCGCATCGAGGAGGCCTCGAAACAGATCGAGCAGATCATCGAAGTCATCGACGACATCGCGTTCCAGACGAATCTTCTGGCGTTGAACGCTGGCATCGAGGCGGCACGCGCCGGTGAGGCCGGCAAGGGCTTCGCGGTCGTTGCACAGGAAGTGCGTGAGCTTGCGCAGCGTTCCGCAGACGCAGCGCGCGAAATCAAAGGCCTGATTGAGAAGTCGACGCGGGAAGTCATGACCGGGTCCGGCCTTGTGCAGAAGACAGGCTCGGTGCTCGCCGCGATCAGTCAGGAGATCATTGCGATCAGCGGTCACGTTGAAACGATCGCGACAGCAAGCCAGGACCAATCGGCTGCTCTGCAGGAAGTCAACGGTGCCGTTAATGCGATGGACCAGATGACACAGCAGAACGCCGCAATGGTCGAGGAAACGACCGAGGCAAGCCGCCAGCTTGCCAATGAGGCGGATGCGCTGATGGCGTTGGTTCAGCAGTTCCGCTTCGAAGCCACTTCGGATTACGGCCGCGCAAGGCAGGCGGCCTGATCTTCCCGTTCAGACTGACAACGACCGGGTGCCCTGGCGAGAAGTGTTTTGACCGAGATTCCGAAGGATGTGACGAAGGCCGCGACCCGGACCATGCGGGAGCTGCCAAAGCTTTCATAGAATTCGTTTTCGGCTCGTGCCGAATACTTGTCGCGGCTGTCGTTGAGCATGTCTGCAATTTCCGCAATGGCGATTGGGGTAATCATGACGATGTCCTTCCGTGTGGGGCATCGCCTTAACTATCCCTCAAAATCTGCTTTATAAACGCGAGTTATCTCACTATGTTTTTCGTCTATGAAAAACACGCAGTGGGACTCTTTTCAGCTCTTTCTTCAGGTCGCCCGGTTTGGTGGGCTGACCGGTGCCAGCGCATCGAGCGGCCTTAGCCCCGCGACGATCGGCCGTCGCATGCTCGATCTGGAACATGAGATCGGCAAGGCTCTCTTTGTCCGCAGTCAGATGGGCTACAGCCTCACTATGGACGGCCAAGTACTGCTGGACCATCTACAGGACATGGAGGCGGCAGCGCGCAAGGTCGATGCCTGGCGGCAGGCGGGCAGCGTCGGCGCAACGGTGAGGATCGCGGCCGGCACTTGGATCGCGTGGCTTCTGACGGAGAATTTTGCGGCGGTCCGCAAGCCTGGCGATCCCTTCGCAGTCTCGCTGACCATTGGCGAAGCGCGCGCCAACCTCAACTACAGGGAAAGCGACATCGGTATCCGCGCCTTCGAACCGGAAGAAAGCAACCTTGCCGCCCGCCTGCTCGGCGAGGTTGCCTATGCTGTTTATACGAGACGCAATGCCGAAGGCACCGATGAGCGATGGGTCGCTGTCGCCGAAGAGGATGCGATCTCGAATTATCTGCGTTGGCCGCATCGCAACGCTGCCGGCTCGATCGTTGCGACCGTCAACCGGCCGCGCTCGCTTCTGGAATTGCTGAGGGCAGGGACGGGCAAGGCGGTTCTGCCGTGCTTCGTCGGCGATCTCGATCCCGAACTGCAGCGTCTCGGTGGCGAGCTGCCGGAACTGCGCCACCGGCAATGGATCGTCATGAACAACGAGGATCGGCACCGGCCGGAAATCCGGACCGTTGCCGATCGCATGACGAAATTGCTGAAGAGCTACGTCGATCTCTTTGCGGGTAAGCGCCCCAGCCGAAGCTAGGGCGCCCGTGGTCTCAGTTGCGGCCCGCGACGATGACGGGGATCAAGAGGTCTCCCCAGTTCCCGTCGCCGCCATGATGCCTTGCCGAGCGAACCAACTCGACGGAAACCCCGGCATCGACCGCTTTCATGACCGACTGGTTCAGTCGGTGCAGGTCGTTGGCCAACATCCGGATCATCGTCTGCTGGTCCGGGGTCATGCAGGTGGATTGTTCTTCAGCGCGTTCCTTGACGCGTGCAAGCGTAGGCATGGCATTCTCCTCCTTGGTGCGATCATTCTGCTGCTGGTTTGAACTGTGCGTGTTCGGTGGATTCCTTCATTGCCGTGGTCGACGAACGTCCGCCGGTGATGGCCATCGAAACGGCATCGAAATAGCCGGTGCCGACTTCGCGCTGATGCTTGGTCGCGGTGTAGCCGTTGACCTCGGCCGCGAACTCCGCCTGCTGCAGTTCGGAATAGGCAGCCATCTGCCGGTCCTTGTAGCCTCGAGCGAGCTCGTACATGCCGAAGTTCAGCTGATGGAAGCCGGCCAGCGTGATGAACTGGAACTTGTAGCCCATCGCACCGAGCTCGCGCTGGAACTTGGCGATCGTCGCGTCATCGAGGTTTTTCTTCCAGTTGAACGACGGCGAGCAGTTGTAGGCGAGCAGCTTGCCGGGATGCACCTTGTGGACGCCTTCGGCAAAGCGGCGGGCCTGCTCGAGATCCGGCTTCGAGGTTTCGCACCAGATGAGATCGCAGTGCGGCGCGTAGGCGACGGCGCGGGCGATGCACGGCTCGAGCCCGTTGCGAACCTTATAGAAGCCTTCGACCGTGCGACCCGCATCATAATCGACAAAGGGCTGGTCGCGCTCGTCGATATCGGAAGTGAGCAGCTTGGCGGCTTCCGCATCCGTGCGGGCGATGACGAGCGTCGGAACGCCCATGACATCGGCGGCGAGGCGAGCCGCATCGAGGTTGCGGATATGCGCCGCGGTCGGGATCAGGACCTTGCCGCCCAGATGGCCACACTTCTTCTCCGACGCCAGCTGGTCCTCGAAGTGGACACCGGCCGCACCTGCCTCGATATAGGCCTTCATGATCTCGAAGGCATTCAACGGGCCTCCGAAGCCGGCCTCTGCGTCAGCGACGATAGGCGCAAACCAGGTCTCGACGGAGAGGCCGTTCTGCTCTGATGTTTCGATCTGGTCGGCGCGCTGCAGGGTCCGGTTGATCCGCTTGGCAAGCTCTGGCCCGGCGTTTGCCGGATAAAGCGACTGGTCCGGATACATGGCCGAAGCGGTATTGCTGTCTGCAGCGACCTGCCAGCCGGAGAGGTAGATTGCCTTCAAACCGGCCCGGACCATCTGCATCGCCTGATTGCCCGAAAGCGCGCCGAGCGCATTGACGAAATCATCCTGATGCAGAAGCTGCCATAGTCGCTTGGCGCCCATTTCCGCGAGTGTATAGCGCAGTTCCACGGAGCCGCGCAGACGCTTGACGTCGTCGATCGAGTAGGGACGCTCGACCCCGTTGAAGCGTCCTGCCGGAAGGTCCCGGTGCAGCTTGTCAAATTCTGTCATCTCATGCTCCCTTGCAGTTTATGTGGTCGGTTTGGATGATTAACAGAATTTACAAGTTTCCGAGAAAAGCCAGAGATATCTATGGAATAGCCAACAGAAACGAGTTAGGATGCAAAGCCTTTGACATAGGCGCTCTGTAAATTTGTAAAGTATTGTAAATTCCGGTTGGTCGGTATCTTGTAAAGGATTGTCACATGGCGGAGCGCAAGATTTTTGCGGGACCGAAGGTTCGGCGCATTCGCAACGGCCTCGGCTTGACGCAGTCTGCGATGGCCGAAGAGCTTGGCATCTCTCCGTCCTATCTCAACCTCATCGAGCGCAACCAGCGGCCTCTCACCGTGCAATTGCTGCTGAAGCTGTCGTCGGTCTATAAGGTTGATTTGGAGGAGCTGAGGGATGAGAGCGGCGGCAGCCTCAACCAACTGCGCGAGATTTTTGCGGATCCGCTGCTGGCCGGCGAACTTCCCGGCGATCAGGAACTCGTGGAGGTCGCGGAAGCTGCGCCCAATGCGGCAAGTGGCATAATCAAACTCTACCGCGCCTATAGTGAGCAGGCCAGCCGCCTCTCTGACCTGACGTCGCTGACGGCAGGTGCGGGGCAGATGCCGCTTGCCGGTGCGCGACTTCCGGCCGACGAGGTCCGCGATGTTCTGGAGCGGCGCTCGGCATATTTCACCGAACTCGAAGAGGCCGCCGAGACGTTCTCGGCGCGTTTTTCGGAAACCCGCGATCTCCCGGTCGCGTTCAGGGAGTGGCTGCGGGCGGAGCGCGGCATCAGCGTCCGTGTCCTGCCGGTTCACGTCATGCCGGATCTTCGGCGTCGCTTCGATCGGCACTCGATGCGGCTCTTCGTTTCCGAACGCCTGTCGCCGGCCGATCAGGCGCATGAGATCGCGATTGAGGTCGCGACGCTGGCATTGCGCGATGCGATCCTTGCGGAACTCGATGGCCTGGCATTGTCGACGCCAGAGGCGAAGCGGATAGCGCGCTTCGAACTCTGTCGTTACGGCGCATTGGCGCTCGCGATGCCCTATGCCCCCTTTCTTGCTGCGGCCCAGGGCAGCCGGTATGACGTGGATATCCTTCGTTCCCGCTTCGGCGTTTCCTATGTGCAGGCGGCAGCCCGGTTGGTCATGCTGCAGCGGCCGGGTGCCTTCGGCATTCCCTTTTTCATGATCGAGATCGATGCGGCTGGTCACCGGCTGCGGCGGGCTGGAGCGCACGGCTTCCCGCATTCGCGTTTCGGC
>Ga0102589_1005859_pt1 | contig 10470 bp, 10 predicted proteins | sample AraplaMF_Col_mLB_FD_76858 | JGI IMG/M metagenome (GOLD analysis project Ga0102589, IMG submission 76858) | Arabidopsis root microbial communities from the University of North Carolina, USA - plate scrape MF_Col_mLB | ecosystem: Host-associated > Plants > Roots > Endosphere | place: USA... | reverse complement strand
GATCTCCACGCTCGGCGGCATGGCGCTGTTCGGCCTGAACGGCTTCGTCATCGGCCCCCTGGTCGCGGCGCTGTTCATCGCGTGCTGGGATTTGAACAGTGTGGATGCGGTGGGGCATTGAACACTGCTTCCACCCATACGGAGACCAACGCGTGGACCGATTGCAGGCGATGAAGACGTTCGTGGCCGTCGTGGAATGCGGCGGGTTCACGCCGGCCGCGCGCAAGCTGGACGCATCGCTGAGCGTGGTCAGCCGCGTCATTACCGACCTCGAAGCGCACCTGGGCGTGCGGCTGCTGACGCGCACCACGCGCCTGGTGCGTCCCACCGCCACCGGTGCCAACTATTACGAGAACTGCCGTCGCATCCTGGCCGAGATCGACGAGGCCGAGCTGTCCGCCGCGGGCACGCATGAGGCGCCGCGTGGCCGGCTGTCGATCACGGCATCGGTGCTATTCGGGCGGCGTTTTGTCACGCCCATCGTGGTGGAGTACCTGCGGCGCTATCCGGAAGTGGATGTCGACTGCCTGTTCATCGATCGCGTGGTGAACTTTATCGACGAGGGCATCGACGTCGGCATCCGCATCGGCGATTTGCCGAGTTCGTCGCTGCAGGCGGTGGCTGTGGGCCAGGTGCGGCGCGTGGTCTGTGCCGCGCCCGACTACCTGGCGCGCCACGGGGTACCGGCGTCGCCGGCCGACGTGGCCCGTCACAGCGTGATTCAGACCACCGGCATTTCCGCGGCGCCGGAATGGCGTTTCATGCGTGACGGCGAGCCGTTGCCGATTCGGCTGACCCCGCGCATGGCTACCACCACCAATGATTCGGCGATTGCCGCCGCCGTGGCCGGGTTCGGGCTGGTGCGCGTGCTGTCCTACCAGATTGCGGACGAAGTGCGCGAGGGGCGACTGCGCATCGTGCTGAAAGACTTCGAACCCACGCCGCTGCCGATTCACGTGATCCACCGCGAAGGCCGCCATGCCATGCACAAGGTGCGCGCCTTCATCGACCTGGCTGTCGACACCCTGCGTGGCCACGCCGCACTAGGTGCCCCACGCTGATTCTTCTGGATTTCGCAAGAGTCCCTTCGTCGCCGGCCCATTTTTCGGGGCCTGACTGGATCCTATAGTCGATGCGTAGGCGGCCTTCCGCCGCAAAACCGCAACAATCGACCAAGGATTCTCATGAAACTGTACGGCCACCCCCTCTCCGGCCACGCGCACCGTGCCTGGCTCTTCCTGTCGCTCGTGGGCCAGCCGGCCGAATGGATCGACGTGGACTTGCTGGCGCGCGCCCACAAGACGCCCGAATTCCTGGCGCTCAATCCGTTCGGGCAGGTGCCGGTGCTCGTCGACGGCGATACGGTGGTGCCGGACTCCAACGCCATCCTGGTCTACCTGAGCAAGAAGCTCGGCCGCACCGACTGGCTGCCGGAGACGCCGGCCGAGGCCGCGGCGGTGCAACGCTGGCTGTCGGTGGCCGCTGGCGACCTGGCGTTCGGCCCGGCCCGCGCGCGCCTGGTGACGGTATTCAAGGCGCCGTTCAACGGCCAGGAGGCGATCGACCGTGCGCATGTCGTGCTCCGCCGCATGGATGACGCGCTGGCGCAGCAACCCTGGATCGCCGCCGCGCATCCGACGATTGCCGATGTGGCGCTCTACAGCTACACGTCCAGCGCGCCGGAGGGCTTTGTCGATCTCGCGGACTACGCCAATGTGCGCCAGTGGCTGGCGCGTGTGGAAGCGCTGCCGGGCTTCACGCCGTTCCAGCGCACCGCCATCGGACTGGCTGCCTGACTGGCCACCGCCACCCCGTCCAATCGAACACTTGAAAAGGAGCCTGCCATGACCTCGCAACCGCTTCCGCATGTGGAAATCCTGCCCGGCACGCCGTGGCATACGGGCGAGCGCCTGTTGCAGGCGTCCATCGGCATGGAGGCGCGCCTGGCCGAGGTGGGCCCGCGCGTGGTGCGCGACTTCATGCCCGACCAGCATCGCGACTTCTTCGCCATGCTGCCGTCGATCGTGATCGGCACCGTGGCACCCGACGGCCGTCCGTGGGCCACGGTGCGCGCCGGCCATCCGGGCTTCCTGCATTCGCCGGACCCGCGCCAGCTGGACGTGGCGCTGGTGCGCGACGCCCAGGACCCCGCCGACTCCGGCATGGACGACGGCAACGCCATCGGGCTGCTCGGCATCCAGCCCGCGTCGCGGCGCCGCAACCGCATGAACGGCGTGGTCCATCGCACGGGACCGCAGCGATTCGCGGTGGTGGTGGGACAAAGCTTCGGCAATTGCCCGCAGTACATCCAGAAGCGTGCGCCGGTGATGACGCGCGACCCGTCCACGCCGACCGATGTACCGGTGGAGGTGCTCGATGCGCTCGACAGCCGCGCCCGCGCACTGATCGGCCATGCCGATTCCTTCTTCGTGGCCACCTATGTAGACCTGCCGGGCGGGCAGCGGCAGGTGGATGTGTCGCACCGCGGCGGCAAGCCGGGCTTTGTGCGCGTGGATGACGATGGCGGACTGACCATTCCGGACTTCGCCGGCAACACGTTTTTCAACACGCTCGGGAACATCATGGTCAACCCGCTGGCAGGCCTGGTGTTCGTGAGCTACGCCACCGGCGACCTGCTGCAGCTGACCGGCCGCGCCGAGGTGCTGATCGACGCGCCGGACATCGCCCGCTTCGACGGCGCGCAACGGCTCTGGCGCTTCATGCCCGAGCAGATCGTGCGGCGCGACCGCGCGCTGCCGCTGCGCTGGGACATCGATCCGGACGGTGCATCGCCGCAGGCATTGGCGACCGGCAGTTGGGGCTGAACGAAGGCGTTGGGGGCGTCGGGAAGTCTTGGGGGTCGAAGGCGTGAGCGGCTCGGACGCGCCCCTACCCGGGACTTTTTGACGCTTCCAGCGGAATTCACGAACGATGGCAGGCAGCTGTGCCACAATCGCGCCAGTTTTTGGCCCGACCGGATGCTGCCCATGTCCCTGGAAGCCCTGCAGAACATCAATCCGCAATCGCTGCTCGATACCGCCATCAGCCTGGCCTCCGCTTTCGTGCTGGGCGGGATGATCGGGTTCGAGCGGCAGTACCGCCAGCGCACGGCCGGCCTGCGCACCAACGTGCTGGTAGCCGTGGGCGCCGCGATTTTCGTGGACCTGGCCAACCATATTGCCGGCCACGACGGCGCCGTGCGCGTGATTGCCTACGTGGTATCGGGCATCGGTTTCCTGGGCGCCGGCGTGATCATGCGCGAGGAAGGCAATGTGCGCGGGCTCAATACGGCCGCCACGCTCTGGTGCTCGGCTGCGGTGGGCGCCTGCGCCGGCGCCGACATGATCGCCGAAGCTGCCATCGCTGCCCTGTTCATTCTGGCGGCCAACACGCTGTTGCGGCCCGTGGTGGACCGCATCAACCGCCAGCCGCTGGACACCACGGCGGTGGAAGTCACGCACACCGTGCACGTGATCACCGGCCGCGACTACCAGAAGACCGCGATGCGACTGCTGGAGGAAGCGCTGGAAGCCGCGCAGTATCCCACCAGCGACCTGGAGGTGCGCGCGTTTGGCGAACAGGAGGTGGAAATCGAAGCGGCCCTGGCGGCCACTTCGGTCGACGGCGACGTGCTCGACAAGATCGTCGCCCGCCTGGGCGGCACCAGCGTGGTCAGCCAGGCATTCTGGAGTGCGAGTACGACGGAGTAGGGTGTAAAGGCTTCACTGACTGGCTCCCCTCTCCCGCCTTGCGGGAGAGGGGTTGGGGGAGAGGGCACAGCGGTTCAAATTGCCATCAGTCGCAGCTTGAGACTCCCGCCCTCTCCCCCACCCCTCTCCCACGTGTGGGAGAGGGGAGAAAACCGGCAGCCAAATTTCGCGTCTAGCCGCCGCGATGCGCTCCCCTCTCCCGCACCGCCCCCACCACAAACTGCCCAAGCATCCGCAGGGCCGTCAGGTCTTCCGCGGTCCATGCGTCCACGGCGGCCAGGTAGTTGAAGGTGCCGATTACCTTGCCGCCGTGGCACAGCGGCACGTTGACCACGCCGTTCAGGCCCAGGCCGCGGATGGTGGCGATGTCGTCGAACACCGCCGCCAGCGCGGCATCGCCCTCGCCCACGAACACTTCGCCGCGGTCCAGCAGTTGGCGCGTCCAGGCCGTGTCGCCCTTCACCTTCTTGCCGCCGGCCGGGTAAGCGGCCGGGTCCGACGACCACAGGCGCCGGATCTCGCGCGGTTGTGCGTGCCACGCATTGATCGTCAGCAGGCCCGGCCCGACCATGTCGAGCGTGGCCTGTCCAACCGTGTCCATCACGGCCTGGGGCGTTGCGGCGCCACGCAGGCCGTCGAACAGCCGGTGCAGATGGGTCTGCCAATGCCCCAGCGTATCCACGCTCGCCATCGTCATTCCCCCTGGATGCCCAGGTCCTTGATCAGCTTGCCGTAGCGGTCGGCATCGCGGCGCAGGATCTTGCCGAACTCCTGCGGCGTGGACGTAGCCGTTTCCACGCCGATGGCGTCCATCTTGGCCTTCACCTCGGGCAGCGACATCACGCGGTTGATCTCCTTGTTCAGCTTCGCCACCAGGTCTGCCGGCATGTTCTTCGGGCCGAATGCGCCGTACCACACGGCCAGTTCATAACCGGGGATGGTCTCGCCGACGGTGGGCACGTTGGGCAACAGCGGCGAGCGCTTGGCCTCGGTCACGGCCAGCAGCTTGAGCTTGCCGGCCTTCACGTGCGGCAGCGTCTGCGTGCCAGCGGAGAACAGCAGCTGGGTCTGGCCCGCCACCGTATCCACCACGGCCGGCGCGCCGCCCTTGTACGGCACGTGCAGCATCTGCACGCCGGCCATCTTCTCGAACAGCACAGCGCTCAGGTGGTTGGTGGAGCCCGGGCCGGCGCTGGCATAGGCCAGCTTGCCCGGGTTGGCCTTGGCGTAGGCAATCAGTTCCTTGACGTTGTTCGCCGGCACCGACGGATTCACCACCATCGTGTTGGTGACGTAGGCCAGCAGGCCCAGCGGGGTGAAGTCGTCCACGCCCTTGAACGGCATGTTGGCCATCAGCGCGGGGTTCATGGCGTGCGTGCTCATGGAGCCCACCAGCAGCGTGTAGCCGTCCGGCTGGGCACGCGCCACCATCGCCGAGCCGATATTGCCCGAGGCACCCGGCTTGTTGTCGACGATCACGGGCTGGCCGAGCGACTTGGTCAGGTGCTCGGACAGCACGCGCGCCAGGATGTCGGTGGAGCCACCAGCGGCCCAGGGCACGATCAGCGTGACGGGCTTGGCCGGATAGGCATCGGCGGCCACCGCATGGCCGGCGAACGACATCGCCATCGCGGCCGCGCCGCACAGCAAACTCTTCAATACGGACCTCATGATGCAACTCCCCTTCTGTCTTCAGCGATGTAATCGTGTGTGCGTGGTGCGCATGGGTAATCAGCGGCGCTCAGCGGCCCACTGCGTAACCCTGCATGCCGCGCGCGTTGGCGCCGGCGCGCAGTACCAGACGGCCGCGCGCGTCGCGCTCGCGGGTGCAGGCCGACATGCGGCCTTCCGACCAGTCTTCTCCTACGCGAACTTCGTGCCCGCGTGCGCGCAGCGCTTCGATGGTGGCAGCCGGGAAGCGCGACTCGACGGTAATGCGGTTCAGCGTGGTCTGGCGCGGCCAGAACGATTGCGGGAAGTGGTCGATGTGCCAGGCCGGTGCATCGATCGCTTCCTGCAGGTTCATGCCATGCACCGCATGGCGCATGAAGAACGCCAGCGACCACTGGTCTTGCTGGTCGCCGCCCGGCGTGCCGAACACCATGTACGGCTCGCCATCGCGCAGGCACAGCGACGGCGAGAGCGTGGTGCACGGCCGCTTGCCCGGCGCCAGCGTGCCCGGCAGGCCCGGCTCCAGCCAGGTCATCTGCAGGCGCGTATTGAGCGCGAACCCGAGCGACGGAATCGTGGGGCTCGACGACAGCCAGCCGCCCGAAGGCGTGGCCGCCACCATGTTGCCGTGGCGGTCAATCACGTCGATATGGCAGGTATCGCCGACGAATACCTCGCGCTCGGCCCATTCGCTGACCGGCGGCAGCGCGGCAAACGTGGGCTCGCCAATGCCGAAGCGTGTATCGGCCACGGCCAGCGTGCGATCGGCCACGGTCAGGTCAGGCATGCGCGGCGCACGGCCCTTCAGCGCGCCCGGTTGCATCGCGGTGGCCGCCGTGTCGCCGATCAGCGCGGCACGCGCGGCCAGGTAGTGCGGATTGAGCAGCGCGCCAAGCTGGCTATCCTCGAACAGCGGATCGCCATACCAGGCGGTGCGATCGGCCATGGCCAGCTTGGCGGCCTCGGCAATCTTGTGCACGAACTCGGGCGAGGCGGGCGCGTGGGCTTCGATGCCCGCGTGGCGCAGCATGCCGAGCTGCTGCAGGAACATCGGGCCCTGGCTCCAGATATCGCATTTGGCCACCGAATAGCGGCCGAAATCGAGCGAGACCGGCGCTTCCACGGTGGGCTGCCAGTTGGCCAGGTCGTCGTAGCGCAGCAGGCCGGTGTGCTTCTCGCCGGTGGTGTCGCGCACAGGGGTGTGGCGGCAGAAATCGTCGATGGCCTCGGCCACGAAGCCGCGATACCAGCAGTCCATCGCGGCGTCGATCTGGCCGGTGCGGGTGTCGCTCTTCGACATGGCCGTCTCGACCACGCGCGTGTACGTATCGGCCAGCACCGGCAGCGTGTGGAGCGCACCGGGGCGCGGCACCTTGCCGTCGGGCAGCCAGGTGTCGGCCGAACTGTGCCACTCGTCGCGGAACAGCGACTGCACGGCCAGGATGGCCTGCGAGATGCGCGGCACCAGCGGAAAACCGTCGCGCGCATAGCCGATGGCCGGCGCCAGCACATCGGCCACCGACCACGTGCCGTGATCGCGCAGCATGGTGAGCCAGGCGCCGAACGCACCGGGCACGGTGGCCGGCATCAGGCCGATGCCGGGCATCAGTTCCATGCCCTGGCGGCGCAGCGCTTCGGGGTCGGCCAGCGCGGGCGCGGGGCCTTGTCCGCAAACCGAGCGCACCGCGCGGTCCTTCTCGCTCCAGAACAGGATCGGCACCTCGCCGCCCGGGCCGTTCAGGTGCGGCTCTACCACTTGCAGCACGAAGCCGGCTGCCACGGCGGCATCGAAGGCATTGCCGCCGCGCTCCAGCACGCCCATCGCGGTCTGCGTGGCCAGCCAGTGGGTGGACGCGGCCACACCAAAGGTGCCGACGATCTCGGGACGTGTCGTGAACATGCGCAAATGTCTCCTCTTTGATGCATTGACCGGGTGATTCGAGTATAGGCACCTGGAATAACTGCCAAGATCGAATTACTTATCGTTGTATTACTATCCGGTTATACCGGTCCGCGCCCTCGCCGGCCCTTCCGCCCTTCCGCCCCACCCCGCCCATGCCGATTGCCACCGACAAGCTGCTGCACCAGATCGTGTCGCGCCTGCGCCTGCGCCATTTGCCGCTGCTGCTGGCGCTGGAGCGCCAGCGCTCGGTGTCGCGTGTGGCCGCCGAGCTGAACCTGTCCCAGCCGGCCGTGACCAAGGCGCTGCGCGAGATCGAGGACATCTTCATGACGCCGCTGTTCACGCGCACGCGCAACGGGCTGGAACCCACGGCCACCGGCACGGCGGTGCTGGCGCACGCGCGCATGGCGCTGGCCGATGCCGAGGCGCTGGGGCGCCAGTTGGCCGTGATCGAGGCCGGCCGGCGCGGCCGCCTGCGGATCGGCGTGATTCCATACACAGCCCGCGCGGTGCTGGACGCCGCGCTGGCCTACGGGCTCAACCAGACGCCCAGGATCTCGGTGCTGGTGCGCGAGGGCACTACCGACGAACTGGTCAACGCGCTGCGGCAGCACGAACTCGACTGCGTGATTGCGCGCTCGTTCTACCTGGCCGGCGAGGACATCGTGCAGGAGCCGCTGTATCGGGAAGAACCGGTGCTCGTGGTACCTTCGCGGGCCAAGGCGCGGCTGGCGCGCGGCGGGCTCGACTGGAAACGGCTGGCCGAACTGGACTGGATACTGCCGCCGCCGCACACACCGGTACGCCGCACGATCAACACGATGTTCGCCGTGGCCGGCGTGGCCCCGCCGCTGCCGATCGTCGAAACCTATTCGATCAAGCCAATGGCCACGCTACTGCGCAGCCAGCCCGAAGCCATCACGATTGTGCCGCGCGCGGTGGCAGCGGAACTGGTCGAACTTGGCGACGCGGCCACGCTGCCGTTTTCACTGAGCTGGGACTTGCCGTCGGTGGGCGTGATGTGGCGACGCGGTACTGACGAGCAGGAACTGGTGATGCCGCTGGTGGCGGCGCTGAAGGCTGCGGTGGGGTAGATCGGTTTGGTGCTGGTGGGTGAGGGGTTTCTTGAGACAGGGCGGTTGTGGATTGCGTTGCTGCGCAGCCCGTCGTTCAACCAAGGCAAGAAAACAAGACATGAAAACCGTAGCGCTCTACGTGCTGACCGCCGTCGCCGAGATTCTCGGCTGCTACCTGCCCTATCTGTGGCTGCGCCAGAACGCCAGCCCGTGGGTGTTGATCCCGGGCGCCGCGTCGCTGGCCGTCTTCGCCTGGCTGTTGACGCTGCACCCCGACGCCGCTGGCCGGGTCTATGCCGCGTACGGCGGTATCTATATAGCAGTGGCGCTCTGCTGGCTCTGGCTGGTAGACGGCGTGCGGCCCAGCGTCTGGGATATGACAGGTGTCACAATCGCCGTCGCCGGCATGGCGGTCATCGTGTTTCAGCCTCGCTAAAGTCAGAATTAAGGGCGTTTTAATCGCCACTTTTGCTGACAAAAACCGTCACTTTGTGCATCTTGAGCCCTACCCTCCGAGAGTGGGGTGACATGTTTTGACAGATACATCTCGTTACAGGTGACAAGAATTCTCACATTTCTACGAATTCCGGCCGGTTTTGGGCCTGGCACACCTGTTGCTCTATATGACCCTGACAGCAACTGCTGTTCTCTATTAATTACAGGGGTCAATTCCATGAAAAAAGCACGGATGGGAATCCACCAACGGGTCCAGAAGGGTTTCACGCTGATCGAACTGATGATCGTGGTCGCGATCATCGGTATCCTGGCTGCTATTGCGATTCCGCAATATCAGGATTACACGGCTCGCACTCAGGTGGCGCGTGCGGTCAGCGAAATGGGCGCCTACAAGACGGCTTTTGAAGATCGCCTGAGCAATGGCGCCGCAATTACGGCTGTGGCTGATATCGGTTACGTGCCGTCCACGTTGTACGCACAGCCGGCAGTTCCCAATGGCGTAGACACTGGTGCGTTCATTTGGACGGCCACGCTTTCCACTGGCGGTAACCCCGCCAAGAGCGCCAGCGCTTCGGTTGTCGGCGCCACGATTAACTGGCAACGTCAAGCTGCAGGCAACTGGCACTGCTTCGTGACTGCTGGCACGGGTGACGGCTGGAAGGACTCGTACGCACCGACCGGCTGCCCGGTCGGCCAAGCTCTGACCTAACCCACTAGTGGATCGGGCAAACGGCGAGCCTTTCCCTCGCCGGATGCAATAGAAAAGCGCCTTCGGGCGCTTTTCTCTTTCCAACTACCCAACTACCCTCACCCCACCTCCCCCCGCATCCCGATCTCCCCGATCAGCTTCCCGTACCGCGCGTTCTCTGCCGCCACCATCTGCGTGAACTGCCCCGGCGAGTCGCTCTTCCGAATTTCCCCCGCATTGGCCTTCATCGTGGCATCGAGCTTGCCGCTTGCCTGCAGCGCTGATACCGCATCGAACAGCCGCTTCGCCATCGGCGTTGGCAGTCCGGCCGGTGCGAACAGCCCGCTCCAGTTGTCGAGCACAAACCCCGGCGGCACCACCTCCGCCAGCGTCGGCACGTCCGGGAAATAGATCGAGCGCGCGGCTGACGACACCGCCAGCGCGCGGATCTGGCCGTTGCGCAGAAAAGGCGCGGCCGTGGACAGCACCGGCATGCCGAACTGGGTCTGGCCGCTCAGCATCGCGGTCAGGATTTCGCTGGCGCCCTTGTACGGGATATGCACGGCCTCGGTGTGGGTCTGGTGCAGCAGAGATTCCACGGCCAGGTGCGAGACGCTGCCCTTGCCGCCCGAGCCATAGTTCAGCGCGCCGGGCTTCTTCTTCATTGCGTCGACCAGCTCGCGCGCGGTCTTGTACGGCGACGATGCCGGCACGGCCAGCACCACCGGGCCGCCCGAGAGCGCCGAGATGGCCGTGAAGTCTTTCGTCGCGTCGTACGGTTGCTCGCGATACAGGTGCACGTTGATCACGTGCTGGTTGGCCAGGATGCCGAGCGTGTAGCCATCGGGCTCGGCGCGCTTCAGCGCCCGCGCGCCGATAATGCCGCCGGCCCCGCCGATGTTCTCCACCACCAGCGGCTGGCCCAGCACCGGCGACAGCTCCAGCGAGATGGTGCGTGCAATCGAA
>Ga0102589_1005858_pt1 | contig 10471 bp, 8 predicted proteins | sample AraplaMF_Col_mLB_FD_76858 | JGI IMG/M metagenome (GOLD analysis project Ga0102589, IMG submission 76858) | Arabidopsis root microbial communities from the University of North Carolina, USA - plate scrape MF_Col_mLB | ecosystem: Host-associated > Plants > Roots > Endosphere | place: USA... | reverse complement strand
GGGCATTTCATTTAGATTCTCGTATAATTTTTTACGATGTACGGATTTTTGACGTTGCTTGCTGTAATCCATAAAAATCACCTCATATATACTATAACAGAAAAATAATGCGAACACAAGTTCGCATTAAATTCAATTTTTACACAAACTTATTTACATAATTAAATTATGAAATACTAAAACACACTCAATAGTGAATGGAATAATGTGTTTACTCAAATAAAAATTATAGATAATCAAGTGAGAAATTTGTATTTAACTATAAAAATTAGTGCAAAAACTATATATAAATGTATGTTAAATAAAACAAATTTGATATCTAAATTCATACAAAAGATCAATACATGAATATAGTTTAAAATTCTTTATAAAAATATAAATCGGCTTATTTAATCATAATTATAGGGAGTTAATTAAATCAACGTGAGAAAAAATCTTATAAAGTAATGTGTAATTTACTATAGAAATTATTAATGAGTAACTCAAAATTTAATAATTTCTATATAAAATATGAACTATATAGGCACACTCAAACATACGAAGATTTACGCAACTAAGCTCGAAATCCCTAGACGCTATTATTTGATTTTATATAAATACTTTATTGTTCGTAAAATTGGTATTTCGTGCGAAGTTGTGAGTTTAAAATTTTTTCAATTCTTCTTTTACCCTATTTATGTTTATTTAAGACCATCTTTTGTTTTAGCAGTAAATAGTACACATAATTCTAAATGAAGTACACTGTACAAAGCAATAAATTTCGTGGGAATAAAGATTATAAGAAAGTTAAGTCGAAAAATGAGCATACTAAAACTCCTGAGTTCTCAAAACAAAGACGAATAAAATAGTGACTTTATTAATTAAAGGCAAAGCTAAATTCGTGCCAGTGACCATGTTATTGTTCAATATTAAGATACGTTCAAATTAAATCTAATATTATAAGTTGGTTCTATAATATTATCTTATTATCTTATATAAAATAAGCACCTCCCATGTCTAGTTTAAAATCGAGAAATGAGAGGCGCAATTTCTAGCTCTTCTTAACTAGCTTGCTTTTACATACCCTAACTGTATACTATCTATATTATTTGACTTTATAATTTGATAATATCTTGTTTCTTTTGTTGTCGAATTGAAAAATGAATCCCTTCCTTCTCTAGTAAGCTTATATCGTTCCTTTTCAGTAAACTCCGCTCGTACTTTATATTTTCCTTCTTCTGCCTCAAAATAGTAATGAGCTTGGCCATCTTGTAATCTAGAAACTATTTTTTCTTCTACTATTTCTTCATTTTCATTAATTAAATATAACTTTATTTCCCCCATTTCTGGTGCTATTGTTTGTTCTTCAGGATCAATCCAGCCATCCCCATTTTCATCAAACCAGATATAACCAGATATAGTCCCTTTCTCTGGATCCCAAACCTTATCCATTTCTTCTGCGAATGCTAAATTTTTTGGTAAAAACAATGTAAAAACAAACACTAAAATTGAAAAATATGTCATACGTCTAATTCTTTCCATTGATATCGCCACCCAACCTCAAAATGTTTAACAAGAATATATAAATTTTAATATATAATACAATATACTACAAGTCTGGTTTTATTATCCAAATGCAGTTATAATTATAATAAAAAAACCAATTAATTAACAAAGTAAATATCTAATTCAATGAATTACACGCAAGATTACATTTTCTCTAATCAATACTGACTTACCTAATGTCTTAGGATTATGACAAAGCATAAGTAATGTGGGTTCTTCTGATGCAATGTTGTATTCTCCTAAGATGTTGACTTATAGAATTTTTTACGTATTGCCCACTAATCTATGCACTATTAGGAAATATTTTGTATAACTTCTCCTTTTGTTAACTAAAATACTATTGTTCATATTTTTTTATTGTTATATAATATTTCATGTCTTTACTTATATGCGATTAAGATATATCGGAATTAGAAAAAGGAATCTTGAAAGATTCCTTTTTCTATTTAAAATAAAAAATCAGTGAATTTGCTACCTATCCATCTTCCCCGCCTCACAGTAATTACTTTATATTATTTAATTACATCCTTTCCTTTTACATCTTTTTATTCAAATGTTATAATTATAAATACCCACTATCATTTTGAATCGAGGTGACAACCATGAGAAGTTTTGGTTCATTATTGATTTCTACTATTTGTTCAACAATTCTTTTAGTTTGGAATTCCCTTTCTTTCTATACTGGTTTCACAACAGGACATACATACTACTGGATTAACGGCATTATATCCTTAATTTTCCTTCTATTCTTTATCCTAAACATGCGAGATATTATTAAAAAAAACTACAGAATATCTGGAAAATAGGAGTTGATACATATGTGGAAAAAGATTAATAATTATAAGTTTCATCTAAAAGATTTAAAATTTATGACTTGGCTCTTCCCAATTATCGGTTTATTATACACTTATGAATTCTTCTCTGGTCTAATGTTCCACCACGAGGTTCGTTGGCTCAAGTTAATATGCATGACAATAATGATTATAGGATTTATTGATATTAGAAAGAAGCTTAAAAACAAAGATTATAGAGCGGCATGAATCAACAAAAATTTTTGAACTCATTTCTAGTATTTACATTATTTTTTCGGGACTTACTTAATTAAGGAATTATCAGGATAAACTGCATATCTGCAGTTTTTTTTGTAAAGCAAAAAAGCATCTTATCTAGATGCTTTTCAGTCTCTTTTTTTCTACATAATAACAAGACCATACACGATGCAGCCTACTCCTAATAATATGAAAAGTTGTGGAAAATTAAATTCTAAGGAAATAAGGTCGACAAGATGTTCGAAAGTTAACCCAACCTTTTCTTTTAAACTTCCACTTTCTACTTCCCTAATTTCATAAATGAAGGTCAAGCAAATGAGAAATATCCCTAAACCTATTAAGTATATACCCAAAATTAATACATCCTTTTTTATCTGATATTAACATAAAAGAATATATAATATGAGAAAACATTTTTTAAATATAAAATAGCGGTGGATTTTCTACTTTAATTTCTACATAACCCATTTTTCTTTTTCCTTCTTATAAAGAACTTTACGATTTACACCATTAACTTCACATACCTACTTAACTTTATATCTATTTTCTTCATCATTAACAGGCAGCTCAAAAACGTGCTCCATTTTAGGCTTTCCCTTATATACGCAAGTTGTTTAGCAAGGCCTATCCATTCTCGTTAGCGCATCTTAATTTTGTATTCGCTTGTTTTGATAATTATTTATCCACATATTATTTATTTCTTTGCTTCCATACCCCATTTTCTTTACGATAAGTATTCTTGCCATCCATAAAGTCAGCTGTATTACCCGGAATGCTATATTTCTTATTTTTTTTCTTAGCTTTCTTCTTCAACCTCTTCTCTTCTTGAACAGCTTGTAAATCCGCCTTCCATTGTTTCAACAAATCCTTTTCACGTCGCATCCAATTTGTACCCCTTGGTTTAAAATGTGTACCAAATAATTAGATTCTACCTATTTATATAGAATCCTTTAATCAAAATTTCCATTTTGTTCAAATTCACGTTTAATATGTATTTTCTATGTAACTCGGAAAATAGCGCCCGTTATGGATCCTTTCCTTATCTTACCTGCACAATTCCATTGTCATCTTTGCTACTGCCCCCGTTACCAACGCTAAAATCATGCACAATGTAGAAATGAACCACAAAATTTTTTTCATCGTATTTCTCCCTCTCTTTTTTTTTTCTTCCCTTACATCATAATGGGATTGGAATCATTGTTGGGAAAACTATCGATTTCTATGATTTAGCAAAGATTTATGTTTAAATCCATTGCTTAACGCCTGTACTCTTTCAAACAGGATTTTTATGATATGTATGCAGGATTCCCTCTTACATGTACCGAAACCTCAATAGGGAAACATTCCACTAATTACCAAACTCATTTTATACCATTATATTTTGGAGGTTAAACAGGATGAAAAAAAAGAAGTTACAAAAATCAGCACTTTCTTTTGCCTTACTCTTTTCTTTAGGTGCCTCTTTTTTCTCACTTACAACAAAGATTCATGCAGATACACAAGAGGTACAAACTGCAGAAAAGAAACCAGTCTCTTTAACGGAGCGTACGTCTTTATTTTTTGAATATCTCCAGCAAGATAAATATTCAGAGGCACTACAATTGACGTCTGCTGCTTTTCAATCCAAATTTACGGCAAACATATTACAAAATTGGTGGACACAAAGTGGAGGAAGTAGGATTACAAGTATGGGAACACCTGTTATACAAGAACGAAACTTGGTCCATCAAACAGTTAAAGTTCCAGGAGCTATCGAAGGAACTACTATTCCATTACTCCTTAAATTCACGCCTGGTGGCAAAGTTGATGAAATTGGCGTAAGGACTGGGCCAGAGAAATCTTATACCATCCCAAACCCTAGCTATGACCGACCTGATTCCTACCAAGAACGTGAAATCGTAATTGGAAATGCTACATACCCGTTACCAGCAACATTAACGGTTCCAAAACATACACCTGGCGAACAAGTACCTATTGTTGTACTTGTTCACGGTTCTGGTCCGCAAGATCGTGACAGTACATTTATGGGAGCTAAAATCTTTAGAGACCTTGCAGCTGGTCTTTCATCAAGCGGTATCGCAGTGTTACGTTACGAGAAACGTTCCTTAGAACACGGTTTTAAAATGACTGCAGAACCTGCTACGTTAGACCGAGATACTACAGATGATGCCATCTATGCAGCAAAATCAGCAGCACAGCAGGAAGGTATTGACCCAGATAACATCTTCATTCTCGGACATAGCCAAGGTGCTGGCACCATGCCACGTATACTAAGCAAAGCACCTTCATCACTTGTAAGAGGAAGTATATTAATGGCACCACCTGCACGCCCTTTTACTGACATGCTCCTTGATCAGTATCAGTACCTTGGGGCACCAAAGGAGTATATTGATGAACTAAAAAAACAATTCGCTTATATTGAGGATCCTACTTTTAATCCAGATCACCCACCAGCCGGTTATAATTATCTTTCTCCACATTTCATGTATGATGTGACCCGTTGGCATCCAGTTGAGGAAGCGAAATCACGAAAAGAGCCATTACTGATTCTACAAGGCTCACGTGATTATCAAGTAACAGTAAAAGAAGAGTTTACGAGATGGCAAGAAGGTCTTTCAAGTCGCAGTAATGTTCAGTTTAAAGAATATCCGAAATTGAATCACCTCTTCACGGAGGGCGACGGTGAATTAAGTCACCCTAGTGAATACGAAGTCCCTTCAAATATTCCAGCGTATGTCATCCAGGACATCGCTACATGGGTCAATGCGACAAAGAAATAAAAAAAACAACAAAAGCCATCATGCAATTATCATTGCGTGATGGCTTTTGTGATACTAATGATTCCATAAACGTGATACTGACATATCTTTTATTCTCTTTATTGTTTCAACAGAGCAAAAAAGATGCCACCTCTTTTGAAAGAAGGTTCAGATTCTAAAATATATCCAATTTCATCATTTTCTCGGTCGGAAGTATGCTGATTAATTTGGAAACTGCCTGTTGATTTTTTGTAACCATTAAACTATGCCATTTATGGCCGGTTACATCACTTCGATATTAAATAACGTCCCCAACATTCCCTTCTAATGCTTTCAGACTATAAGTCTCATAAGTTGGTACTCTAGAAGACCAGTAAGTGTAGAAGTTTTCAACTACAGTCCAAGTATGAGAGGTTTTAAGTACTACACGATTTCTATTCGCATTAACAGCTTATGAAACGAAATTCGTGCAATCTTCCCCGTCATTCCAATGCTGTAATTGCCAAATCTAGGATTTCGTCCCTTTGCTCATCATACTGCATAACTAGCAGCTGCACTTCCATTTATATAAAAAAATAATACTATGCTTGTTGCGAGAGATAAAAACAAACGTACGTTCCAATGTGATGTACTCGCTAGCAGGAGTCATAATCTAATTTCTACACGTAATGTATTTATTATCTTTTGTGTTTGTTTGCAAGTAAGTACATCCTAGACTTGATATTTTCACAGCTCTTATTGGCTTCACATCTTGCTATCTCTGGTCCATCAGTGCAAGAATACGAGATTTATTTCGATATGTAAGAATGCATATTATTTCTCTTGGATGTTATGATATACTCTCTTTGTGAGCTGATACAATATTTCTTTAGATTGGAAAACTAAAACCTCATTAACCCAAGTTGGGGGCGCCTTATGGCGTCTTTTTTTAGGTTCGACTACTAGTCTTCTAGAACAATTTATTTTTTCTTTATTATTAGATCATTTTATTATCAATCTTTTTTATTAATAAAACTATATTTCAAATCCTGATTATTTAATCGTGTACTTGCATATTAAAAAAATAAATCCCTTTGTTTGTCTTAAACAAATATTCTTCATAACAGCATGCATAATAACCTCCTGGATCTAAGTTAATCCAATAAACTTCTTCTGGTTCTTGTTTGAATACATTTAATAACTGCTCTATTACATATTCCTTCGAAGTCGATCCATTTAAATCATATCCGTGTGGTATTTTCCCAAACCAATAAGACTCCCCATTGGTATATTGGCAAATTAGGAATTCTTTTTTCCATTCTTTCAATTGTATGAGTTCTAATGTGTCATTACTAGTAGCGTGTGTCGCCTTTTTGGCAAGTTCAAAAATATTATCCTTTTTATTTTCTGACATAATACTAAGCCCATAATAATTACTTACATATTCGTCTGCATTTATTGCAGCAAAATCGCTTAAGATTTTATTGATTGTATTCATTTTTTACTCCTTTTAAATGTTGTTTTCAAATAATGTTTGTTCAAAAACCTCTTATCAACTCACATTATATGACTCATCCCTTTTATTTGCGGTTATTTAGATTCTTTCTTGAAAACCAATTTATTGTAATACTACTTTACTATATTCTTTACCTAGTCTCTCAGATGTTTCTACCCATAAGTTACCTGCTTCTGTTATAACCTCTATAGCTTTATTTGAATTTTTAGGGTCTGGTTTCTTTACATAGTCTATTTGATATTGAAAACCAGTACTGTACATCTGCATAGCTCTATCAATATCTTTATGCACCTCTGCGAACTCTTTTGGTACTTTTAACTCTCTAGCTTGTACTGACAAGTCTATTGATTCTTCTGCTAATTTTAAATACTTATACTTGCTATGTAATGGAAGGTCTTCACCTATAAGTAAATTATCCATCTCAGTTACCTTGTCTTCCATCTCTAAAGCTATGTCTGAAAGAGTGTTAATATATTCTTCTATTGAATAGTTACCTACATCTACAGGTTTAACTTTATCTATCTTACTTTTTGATTCTGCCTTACTTTCTTCTAGTGGTTTGCTTTCTGACTTGATGTTTACTTTATCAAAGGAACAAGCACCAAACAATAATAGGATCGGTACAGTAAAACCTATTAGTTTCTTAATCTTCATTTCTCCTACTCCTTGAATGATAGTTTATTGATGCGGAAAACAGGTTACCTATTAACGAGTAACCTGTTAATATCATGACTATTTGCGTCTCTCTGCTGTTACTGTATTACCTTTTTTCGTGTCTACAATCTTTAGATAACCATTCTTAAATTCTTCAACTCTGTAGTCTACTGCTACTTCCATGTATTTTGCATCTACCGTCTTACCGTCTTTTACAAACTCTTTTGGTATAAATGTAATTTCCTTCTTACTTCCATTGTAGTGCCATGTTCCTGTCATATGATTGTCTTCGTAAGAAGTCTTTCCTGAATCATCGTACATCGTGTATGTACCATCTTCTCTCAAGTTTAATCCTGTGTGGAATACAGATTCCCTGTAATTACCCCATTCTCCGAATAACTCTTTACCGTCTGATGCTATTTGTATGGAATCATTAGACTGAGAAGTTGTAGAACTATTAGATTTGTTTGGAAAAGGGTTAACTTTATCTTTTATAGCACCTTGAATTGGCTCAGAACCAGTCTTCCAGAGTTCAGTACCTTGTCTGATTAACTCTTTAAACTCTTTCGACTTCTCTTCATACTTAACTAAATCTTTTGAATCTGACTTGATTATCTCAGCTTGTAGCTTGTATGCTTTACTGTAACAATCTACTGCTTTTACAAGGTCTTTGTGAGTATCTTGATACTCTTTGGGTGGTTCTACCTTGTCAAATTTAACAATAACCTTCTGTAACTCAGCTTCTTCTTTTAGAAACTCTTTCTGAATTGCCTTAATATCTTTAGAAGTGTTTACAGCTACCTCAGTTATCTTTATAACCTGCTTCATTAACTCAGATGATAACTCTGACATATGAGCTGGATACTTCTCTTTAGTTAACTTCTCCTTAGTCTCTACTTTAGATTCAACTTTTTCTTTCGGCTTTGCTTCTGTTTTATCAGTTCCACAACCTATTAACAACATAAATGGTACTGCTAATGTGACTAGTTTCTTTGCTTTCATTATGTATGCTCCCCTTAGGAATTATTGTAATTAATTAACATATTTTACCGTAACATAAATTATATAAATAAGATATGAAGTTTTCTCATCCTTAAGAAAAATTTCAAATGTTTTAACAATATGAAGACATGTATTACGGTTGTAGAAAATCCCACTCCTTATGCTTTTTGAAAAAATCCCCTAGAACTAATAATTTATCCAAAAAATCTCAACTTCTATATTTCCTTATTTAAAGGAGATCATTGAATTAGATGGGGATTTTCTGTACCTGATCGTGCAGAACATGTATATCAAGAAGAGCATAAGAATTATGAATACAATGGATCATGCTTTTTGAACGGTTTACCATTTGAATATGGTTTACTGGATGGAACACTGAAGGTAGACAGCGAGATGATTAAATATAAAAAGGATGATAGAGTTTTAGTACAAGGCAGGAATGCCATTTAAATGTACGAAGAAGGAAAAACTCAATAGGACCAGTTTGCGAATGTACATAATTTCTTTTCAGCTGCTGTCAGGAAAATAAAAGAAATTCCCTTTAAAATAAATAAGATTAAATAAAATTCAGTTCATGTATTATTATAAAAGTATATGAATCTAGAAATTAATACTAATAGGTTCACTTACAAAAGATTTGTGTTTTTTTATTAATAATAAAACATGATAGCATGACGGATTTCCACGAAATTGAGGTACTCCTTATAATTGTTCGTTACTAAAATATCCAAAACGTTTGTCATTTTCTTCTTCCAGCTCTGTATTTTTTGCTTTTTCATTGCTTTGTTTAAGGGAAGCTATCATAACGCTACAACAATCTAAAAATAGTAAAGTTGAAAATGGAACTAGTATTATTTCACATAAGATAAAGCACTAAAAAAAACTGTGCACAAAAACTTGTATGGTAATAAGTTTTTGGCACAGCTCTATTATTTGATCCCTTTCATAAGTACCTGAATCTTTGGAGCCATAAAATATAAAATAACACTGAAAACAATTGATAAACCGCCAATTGCGCCAAAATAAATAATCTCTGTTTCAGGATTATATAATCGAACAAGCTGCGCATTGATAGCTTGTGCAGATGCACTGGTTAAGAACCATAGACTCATTGTTTGAGCAGAGAACGCTGCTGGAGCTAGTTTTGTAGTAATAGATAAACCTACAGGTGATAAACAAAGTTCCCCGATTACGACTAGAAGGAAACTAATGACTAACCAAATTGGGCTAACAAGAGATTCGGTACCATGGATATATGCAGGAATAATCATCACTAAGAATGATAAACCAGCAAATAATAAACCGATAGCAAATTTATTTGCTGTACTTGGTTGGCGTGAATTCAGCTTTACCCAAAGCCAAGCAAATACTGGTGCTAGTAAAACAATATATATAGGGTTTAAAGATTGGAACCATGAAGATTGAACCTCAAATCCTGCAAAGTTTAACTGCGTACGTTGATCAGCATAACTAGCTAAGATGATTGCTCCCTGCTCTTGAATCGCCCAAAACATTGTAGCAGCGATAAATAGTGGTATGTAAGCAATTAAGCGAGATTTTTCAACTTTTGTCGTCTTTGGACTACGGTACATAAAGACAAAATAGCCTGTTGGAATTAGAATACCTAAGATACTTACAAGTAAAGTAAATCGATCAATCGTTAAAATACCTGTTGGAATTGTTAACACACAAACTAGTGCAATTGCGATAATACCAATGCTAAACTGTATAAGGACCTTTTTTCTTTCCTTGTCTGTTAAAGGATTTGGTACTTGCGCTCCTGCTAATCCTAGATTTTTCTTTTTCGTAAGAACATACAGAATTAATCCAAATAGCATACCAATTGCTGCCACACCAAAACCTAAGTGGAAGTTATACTTTTGACCGAGTGTTCCAATCACAAACGGAGATAATAGTGCTCCTAAATTAATACCCATATAGAAAATACTGAAACCTGAATCACGACG
>Ga0102589_1005857_pt1 | contig 10471 bp, 7 predicted proteins | sample AraplaMF_Col_mLB_FD_76858 | JGI IMG/M metagenome (GOLD analysis project Ga0102589, IMG submission 76858) | Arabidopsis root microbial communities from the University of North Carolina, USA - plate scrape MF_Col_mLB | ecosystem: Host-associated > Plants > Roots > Endosphere | place: USA... | reverse complement strand
AGCCAGCGCTTGAACGGCGTCGAGTTCTTCATGCCGACCTGGACGCGGGTCAGCATTTGGTCCCAGGCGCGCGGCGCGGCGAGATAGAAGGTCGGCGAGACCTCGCGCAGGTCGCGCATCACGGTCTCCTGGCGCTCGGGGATGTTGATCGTCGCCGCCATCATCATGCCGGCGCCGAGCGTGAAGACGAAATCGCCGACCCAGGCGGTGGGCAGATAGGCGTAGAGTTCCTCGTGCTTGTGGAAATAGCCGCTCGCCCCGGCATTGAGCAGGCCGCCGGTGACGTTGCGATGGCGCAGCGGAATGCCCTTGGGCAGGCCGGTCGTGCCGGAGGAATGCAGCAGCACCGAGATGTCGTCGGCCTGCGGCCCATCGACGAAGCGCCTGATGAGATCGGGCTCGCGCGCCAGGCGCTCGCGGCCCTTCGCCGCCAGCGTATCGAGCGACATCAGCCCGGGCAGATCGTAGCCATCGAGGCCGCGCTCGTCGTCATAGAGGATGGTGGCGACGCGGCCGGTCGCGGCCCGGAGCTGCAGCAGCTTGTCGACCTGCTCCTGGTCCTCGGCGATGCCGACAGGCGGCGCGCCATGCCGGGTCGCAACGATCAGCTCTTCCAGCGGCACGTCCGGAAAGACCGGCGAGGCAAAGGCACGCAGCATGTTGGCGGCGAGCATGGCGTAATAGAGCCGCGGCCGGTTGTCGCCGATCACGGTCATCGCGGCGCCGGCCACCAGCCCGGCCTCTTCGAGACCGGCCGCCATGGCGGCGATCTCCGCGAAGACCTCGCGCCAGTCCTGTTCCTGCCAGATGCCGTAGCGCCGCTCGCGGAAAGCGACGCGGTCGCCGAACTCGGCGGCATTGCGGGCGAGCGCTGCGATCAGCGTCGCCGGCTCGCCATTGGCGGCGACCGGCCAATGGGCGCCCTCCCCGATCTTGCCCGGAGCGACCGTCATGCCGCGCTCCCGGCCTGATGGCGCTTGGCGGCGCGCTCGCCGAGATAGGCGCTGACCACGCTCGGATGCGAGATCGCCGCCTGCGGCTCGCCTTCCGAAATCACCTCGCCATAGCTCAGGACGACGACGCGGTCGCAGATCGAGGTGACCACATCCATGTGGTGCTCGATGATCAGGGTGGTGACGCCGTGCGCCTCGCGCGCGTCGAGGATGAAGCGGGCGATGTATTCCTTCTCTTCCTGGTTCATGCCGGCCATGGGCTCGTCCAGGATCAGCAGGCGCGGCTCGGCGACGAGAGCGCGCGCCAGCTCGACGCGCTTTTGCAGGCCGAGCGGGATAACCTCGACCGGCTCGTCGCGGATGTCCTGGAGCTGCATGAACTCGATCATCTCTTCGACGACACGCCGGTGTGCCAACTCCTCACGCTCCGCCCACCACCAGTAGAACAGCGCCCCGAGCGCGCTCGGCTTCATGTGCGTGTGGCGGCCGATCAGGATGTTGTCGAGGACGCTCATGCCCTTGAACAGGGCCAGGTTCTGGAAGGTACGGGCGACGCCGCGGGCGGCGACACGGTGCGGCTTCAGCGCGGTGATGTCCTCGCCGAACAGGCTGACCTTGCCGGCATTGGGCGGGTAGAAGCCGGTGATCACGTTGACCATGGTGGTCTTGCCGGAGCCGTTCGGGCCGACGAGGCCGAGGATCTCGCCCTGGCGGACGTCGAGCGAGACGCCCTTCAGCGCCCGCAGGCCGCCGAAGACGCGCTCGATCCCGGTGCAGGAGAGCGCAACCGGCGCGCCTGCGACGCTCGCCGCGGAACGGTGTTGAACTTCATTCATTGGAGGCATCCGAACCGGCCGGCTTTCAGACCGCAATCAGCGGTCCCGACCGCGACATCTGCGAGCGCACGGCGCGCATGCAGCGCCGCCGCGCGAACGGCGTTGACTCCCACGGCATCCTCCCCGGCTGCGCTGGCTTGTTGGCTCGATAGGCGTCAGCTCGATACAGCTAATGAATAGAATTCATCTTGTGCTGTCAACTCTTCCACCAGCCGGATTCCATCCTGTCGGCGGCTGGGTTTTTTCGCACGGTCCCTGCAAGAGGTACCCCCTCCGGACGAGGCCGATACACCTTCGCCACATGCCATCCGGCGCGCAGCCCGATGAACCAGGTTCAGCCCACCGGTTCGACAGCAGCCCGACAGGACAGGCGCCCGGCGCCGGCCAGCGCGGCCTCGTAGTCATCGGCCAATCGCCGGCAGAGATCGGCAGCCGCCGGCAGGTCATCGATGGCGCCGACGCCCTGCCCGGCCGCCCAGATGTCGCGCCAGGCCTTGGCTTCCGTCGTACCGAAATCCAGGCTCGCCGGCTTACTGAAATCATCGGGATCGCGCCCCGCCGCCACGATGCTGGGACGCAGGAAATTGCCGTGCACGCCGCTGATCGCCGGGGTGTAGACGATGTCGGCCGCGGACGCGTCGAGCAGCATGGCCCGCAGCGCCTGCGGCGCTAGGCTCTCCTGCGTCGCCATGAAACGCGTGCCGAGATAGGCCATGTCGGCGCCCGCCATCCGGGCGGCCGCGACCTGCGCGCCATTGCTCAGCGCCCCGCCAAGCACGAGCGTCCCGTCGAAGATGCGGCGGATATCCGCCAGCGCCGAGAAAGGGTTGAGCGGCCCGGCATGGCCGCCGGCACCGGCCGAGACAGCAATCAGACCATCGACGCCGGCATCCGACGCCTTGGCGGCGAAGGCGAGGTTGATCACGTCATGGAAGACCAGTCCGCCATAGCCATGCACGGCCTTGATCAGGTCTCGGTTGAGGCCGAGCGATGTGATGACCAGCGGCACCTTGCGCTCGATGACGACAGCAAGATCGGCGTCGAGCCGCGGATTGCTGCGATGGACCACCAGATTGACACCGAACGGCGCAGCCTCGTCCGCACCATCCAGCCGCCCGGCGATCTCGTCGAGCCAATCGGCGAAACCGGCCGTGCTCCGCTGGTTGAGCGCCGGAAAGCTGCCGACGACGCCATTGCGGCAGCAGGAGACGACGAGGTCCGGCCCCGAGATCAGGAACATCGGCGCGGCAATGACGGGGACGCGCAGGCGCCCGGCGAAAGCGGCAGGCAACGGCAACGATCCCTCCCCTAGAAAACCCGGCCGGCTCGGCGCGAGTACCCCTTCCGCGAGGCGCGACCGACGATCGCGCACTTGCCTCCGAGGCGTTGATGATGAATTGTATTTTTTAGCGTCGCATCAGACGCGCCCGCCAATCGCGGCGTCGCCTTGTCCGGACGAGTTGGCAGCCAGCCAGCGACCACAGCGCGCCGCAGCTTCGGATCAGCAAGGATCATCGATGCCGCCCCGCAGCGCCCTGAAACGACAGGTCAACCGGCTTCCGCCGGAACGCCGCATCTCCGACATCATGGCCGCGGCCAAGCAGGTCTTCATCGAGAAGGGCTACAACGACGCGCTGATCACCGACATCGCACTGCGCGCCGGCGTGGTCGAGGGCAGCATCTATCGCTTCTTCGCCAACAAGCGCGAATTGCTGGTCAAGGTCGTCGAGCACTGGTTCGAGGAGATGCTGCGCGACGATGCCGAGCAGTTCGCCGCGGTGCGCGGCAGCTGGAACCAGATCCGCTTCATCGTCTACACGCACCTCACCTCGATCCATCGCGATCCGGCGCTGTCGCGCCTGATGTTCCAGGAGATCCGGCCGGCGCCAGACTATCGCGGCTCGCATCTGTTCGAGCTCAACCGCGCCTACACCAATCGCCTGGTCGACGTGGTCAAAGCCGGGGTCGCTGCCGGCGAACTGCGGCCCGAGAGCTCGCCCAGCCTGGTGCGCGACCTCGTCTTCGGCTGCATCGAGCATCGCACCTGGGCCTTCCTGCGTGGCGAAGGCGACTTCGACCCGGCCGAGATGGCTGACGCGATCACCAATCTGGTGCATCACGGCCTGGCGCTCGGCAGCGAGCCGGCCTCGCCGATGGAGAGCGTGGTCGCCCGGCTGGAAACCGCGACCGCCCGGCTCGAGGCTGCGGCCGGAATCGCCCTCGCGAAGCCCGCTTCCGCTCGGCCGCGCTGAGATCATCACCTACCCGCCAGTGCTGCCCGGGCCATCGAAGAAGGCCGGGCGCGGAATCGTCCAGGTCTCGCCCCAGAGCTGCGCGCCGCCGGCCACATGCAGCACCTCGCCGGTGACGTAAGCCGCCGCCGGGCCGCAGAGATAGGCGCAGGCCTCGGCCACCTCCCAGGTCGTCGCGGTGCGCATCATCGGGTTGGAGCGCGGATAGGCCTTGATCTGCTCGGGATCGTAGACGCGCCAGCCCGGCGTCTCGATCGCACCCGGCGCGAGGCAGTTCACCCTGATGTCGAGGGGCGCCCATTCCACCGCCAGCGCCTGCGTCAGGCCGACCACGCCGGCGCGCGCCGCGATCGTGTGCGCGACGCCGTGCAGCCCCTGGCGCGTCACGACCACGATCGAGACGATGCTGCCCGGGCGCTTGGCATCGCGCCAGCGCCGCGCCGCCTCCTGCATCATGTACCAGGTGCCGTTGAGATTGGTGTCGACGACGGCATTCCAGCCCTTCGTCGAGAAATCGATCGCAGCCTGCGGGAACTGGCCGCCGGCGCTGTTGACGAGGATGTCGATGCCACCGAACTCGGCCGCGATCCAGTCGTGCAGCGCCGTGATCGTCGCGGGATCGCGCACGTTCACCGTCCTGGCCGCCGCCTTGAGCCCAGCGGCGCGCATCGCCTGCGCCGCCGCCTCCAGCCTGCCCTCGTCGCGCCCGGCGATGATGACCTGCGCGCCGATCCGGCCGAGCAGCCAGGCCGTGGCACGGCCGATGCCGCCAGCGCCGCCGGAGATCAGGACGGTTTTGCCGGCGAAGGCCTCCGGCCCGTAGACCGTCGGCAGCACGGCGAGATCGGCATCGTCCAGCCCGAGCACGTTGGGGTCGATGACCGGCTCAGCCATGGCGCTCCATCCCCTTCAGCAATTCGCCGGCGATGATCATCTTGCGCACCTCGGTGGTGCCGGCGCCGATCTCGAGCAGCTTGGTGCTGCGGAAGAGCCGGTTGATCTCGGATTCCCAGATATAGCCGGCGCCGCCATGGACCTGCACGGCCTTGTCGAGGACATCGTGGCAGGCCTGCGCCGCATACATGACCGAGGCCGCGGTCAGGCGGTGGATGTCGCCACGCCCGCCACCGCCGACTTCGAGCGGCGCCGCCTCGGCCAAGGTGCGGTAGCTGAAGCTGCGCATGGTCTCGACCAGCACATACATCTCGGCCAGCATCGACTGGACCATCTGGAAGGCGCCGATCGGCTTGCCGAACTGCTTGCGCGTCTTGGCATAGTCGATCGAGAGCTCGAGCGCCCGCTCGGCGACGCCGAGGCAGAGCGGCGAGATCATCGCCCGCTCCAGGTCGAGCCCGCTCATCACGATGGCGACGCCCTGGTTCTCGCCGCCGACGAGGTTGGCGGCCGGTACGCGGCAATCCTCGAACAGCAGTTCCGCCGTCTGGCTGCCGCGATAGCCCATCTTCACCAGCTTCTGCGCCACCTTGAAGCCCGGGAAATCCTTCTCGACGATGAAGGCCGAGATGCCGTGGGCGCCGCGCTCCTTGTCGGTCTTGGCATAGACCAGCAGCACATCGGCGACCGGACCGTTGGTGATGAAGATCTTGCTGCCGTTGAGGATGTAGTGATCGCCGTCGCGGCGGGCAGTGGTGCGCATCGAGCCGAGCGCATCCGAGCCCGCCCCCGGCTCGGTCAGGCCGAGCGCACCGATCGTCCTGCCTGAGCAGAGATCGGGCAGATAGCGGCGGCGCTGATCCTCATTGCCGTTACGGTAGATGTTGTTGGCGCAGAGATTGTCATGGGCGACGACCGAGAGCGCCATGGCGTGGTTCCAGCGGCTGAAGCCCTGCAGGACCAGCCCGGCCTGAAGCAGGTCGAGCCCCGCCCCGCCATATTGCTCGGGGATCGTCGCGCCGAGGAAGCCATTGGCGCCGATCTGGCGAAAGGCCTCGTCCGGCCACCATTCCTCGTCGTCCATGCGCTGCGACAGCGGATAGAGCTCGGCGCGTGCGTAGCGGTCGGCGCCGTCGAGGATCGCGTTCTGCTCCTCGTCGAGGCCGAAGGCATTGGCGCGGTTGCTACCGTTCACGGCGTTCACGTCGATCACCTCCCTCGCCTCGTCACGCAGCTGTGCGGGCATCGCCATTTGGCTTGTCGATCTTATTGAGCACATTTCATCAGTGGTGATCCCGACTGTCAACGCAGATGGATGCGGTAAAATCGAATAACCCGTTTGCGCAGCTGTTCGTGCGATTCAAGCACGGAACGGCTATTGACAGCTCAAATGAATTGAAATCATTTATTCCACGAAGGCTCCCTCAGCGAGCCGCGCAGGGATGGAATCGTGAGCGAAGAGGTCATCACCCGACGCGAAGGCGCGGCGCTGGTCGTCACGATCAATCGCGAGAGCCGTCGCAACGCCCTGAACGAGGCGGTCGCCGAGGGTATCGTCGCCGCGCTCGACCGGGCCGAGGCCGATCCCGAGGTGCGCGCGGTCATCCTGACCGGCGCCGGCGACAAGGCCTTCTGCGCCGGCGGCGACCTCAAGCCGAACGCCGACGGAACGCCCTTCACCATCGAGGCGGCCGATCCCCGCCATTACGTCGCCCGTTTGCTGCGCCGGATGGATGCCTGCCGGCTGCCATTGGTGGCGCGAGTGAATGGCCATGCGCTGGCCGGCGGCTTCGGGCTGATCTGCGCCTGCGACCTCGTGGTGGCGCGCGACGACGTCCAGCTCGGGGTGACCGAGGTCAGGGTCGGGCTCTTCCCGATGATGATCCTGCCCTATCTGATGCGGGTCCTGCCCTATCGCCGCCTGATGGAGCTCTGCCTGACCGGCGAGACCATCAGGGCGGGCGATCCCGAGGCCGGCGCGATCGTCAACTACGCGGTTCCTGCGAGCGAGCTCGACGCAAAGACCGATTGGTTGGTCGGCCGGCTCGTCGACAAGTCGCCGACCGGCATTCGCCTGGGCAAGCAGAGCCTCGCCAAGATCAGGGAGATGTCGACCGATACGGCGCTCGAATACGCCCAGTTCATGCTGGCGAACATGGCCCGTACCGAGGATGCGCGCGAGGGCTTCGCCGCCTTTGCGGAGAAGCGTCCACCGGCCTGGACCGGGCGGTGAGCACCATGCGCGAGAGCATCCGCATCGGCTGCGGCGCCGGCTTCTGGGGCGACAGCCCGGAGGGGCCGCGCCAGCTCGTCCGGCAGGGCGGCATCGACTATCTCGTGCTCGACTATCTGGCCGAGATCACCATGTCGATCCTCGCCCGGATGAAGGCGAAGAACCCGGCGCTCGGCTATGCCACCGACTTCGTCTCGCTGGTGATGAAGCCGCTCGCCCGCGAGATCGCGGAGAAGCGCATCCGCGTCGTCACCAATGCCGGCGGCGTCAATCCGGAAGCCTGCCGCGACGCGCTGCTCACCGCTTTCAAGGAGATGGACGTCGAGCTCAAGGTCGCGATCGTCACCGGCGACGATCTCTCCGGCGAAGCCGAGCGCCTGCGCGCCGCCGGCGTCACCGAGATGTTCTCCGGCGCGCCCTTCCCCGAAAAAATTGCCAGCATCAACGCCTATCTCGGCGCCTTCCCGATCGCCGCCGCGCTCGCGGCGGGAGCGGATGTCGTGGTGACCGGACGCTGCGTCGACTCGGCCGTGGTGCTCGGCCCGCTGATCCATGAATTCGGCTGGACGGCGGAGGACTATGACCGGCTTTCGGCCGGGAGCCTCGCCGGTCACATCCTCGAATGCGGCGCGCAAGCGACCGGCGGCATCGTCACCGACTGGCGCGACGTCGCCGGCGACTGGGCCGATATGGGCTTTCCCTTTGCCGATTGCCGCGCCGATGGCAGCTTCGAGATCGGCAAGCCGGAGGGCACCGGCGGGCGCGTCACCCCGACCACCATCGCCGAGCAGATCGTCTACGAGGTCGGCGACCCCGCCGCCTATATGCTGCCGGATGTTGCTTGCGACTGGTCGCAGGTGAGGCTTGAAGCGACCGGCCCCGATCGCGTCAGGGTTACCGGTGCGCGCGGACGGGCACCGTCCAGCAGCTACAAGGTCAGCGCAACCTATGCCAACGGCTATCGCTGCACGGCGACGATGATGATCGTCGGCGATGACGCGGCCGAGCGGGCGCAAGCGGTCGCCAGGGCGATCCTTTCCCGCTGCGGCCGGCTGATCCGCGAGGCCGGTTTCCCGGATTTCGCCGAGAGCTCGGTCGAGACGCTCGGCACCGAAGCGAGCTATGGCGCCCAAAGCCGGGCGCGGGCGACGCGCGAGGTCGTGCTCAAGATCGGCGTGCGTCATCCCGCCAAGGAGGCGCTGCAGATCTTCGCCCGCGAGATCTATCCGGCCGCAACCGCGATGGCGCAGAGCCTGACCGGCTTCGCCGGCGGCCGACCCGAGCCGCAGCCGGTGATCAGGCTGTTCTCCTTCCTGATCGACAAGACCGAGTTGCAGCCAACGGTCAGCCTCGGCGAGACCAGCCTGCCGGTGCTGGCGCATATCCCAGCAGTGGCCACTAACGCGCCCTCGCCTGCCAGCACAGCAGTTGAGTCCGACAGGCTCTCCCATGGCGAGTTTCAGGCGCGGGAGCCCTCTCCCGGAACGGGGGAGGGTTGGGAGGGGGCAGCACTGAGGCTCGTCGACGATGGCGCCGCCCCCCTCTCCATCTCTCCCCCGTTCCGGGAGAGAGAGGCGCCACATCCGGCTCGGGACGAGATTTGTGAAGCCGAAAAGGCCAGCGCAGATGCGGGTGTCGCGGAGGCAGCCAGTGAGACCGCCACCGTCCCGCTCGTCGCTCTCGCCTTCGGCCGCAGCGGCGACAAGGGCGACATCGCCAATATCGGCGTGATCGCGCGCGATGCCGCGTTCCTGCCCCGGCTGCGCCGCGCGCTGACGCCTGAAGCGGTGGGCCAGCATTTCGCCCACCATGTCGCGGGCAAGGTCGAGCGCTTCGACTGGCCGGGCCTCAATGGCTTCAACCTCGTCATGCATCGGGCGCTCGGCGGCGGCGGCATCGCCTCGCTGCGCCACGACCCGCAAGGCAAGGCGATGGCGCAGGTGCTGATGAGCCTGCCTGTGCCGGTGCCTGCAGCCTGGCTCGCAGCGGGCGGCCTCCTCCACGCCTCCAAGACCACGGACGACGCATGATGACGGCTCCGGACGACAACCCGCCGTTCCGCAAGGTCCTGATCGCCAATCGCGGCGAGATCGCCTGCCGGGTGATCCGGACGCTGCGCGAGATGGGCATCGCCTCGGTCGCGATCCATCATCCGGTCGAGGCCCGCGCCCGACATGTGCGCGAGGCCGATCAGGCGATCGAGATATTGGGCGAGACGCCGGTCGCTGCCCATCTCGACATCGCCCAGATCGTCGACGCCGCCCGCGCGGTCGGGGCCGATGCGATCCATCCCGGCTATGGCTTCCTCTCCGAGAATGCCCGCTTCGCCCGCGCCGTGGCGGAGGCCGGCCTCACCTTCATCGGCCCGGATGCCGACACCATCGCGCTGATGGGCGACAAGATCTCGGCGCGCCAGTTCGCGGCCAATCACGGCGTGCCGGTGGCGCCCTCGGTGATGCCGACCGAAGACCTTGCCGAGTTCACCCGCCAGGCGACAGCAATCGGCTTTCCGCTGCTGATCAAGGCGGCGGCGGGCGGCGGCGGCAAGGGCATGAGCATCGTGCGCTCGGCCGAGGAGCTGGAGGGCGCGGCCCGCCTCGCCGCGAGCGAAGCACAGCGCTATTTCGGCGACGGGCGCGTCTATGCCGAGCTCTTCGTCGAGCGGCCCCGCCATATCGAGGTGCAGGTCTTCGGCGACGGCAAGGGCGGCGCGATCCACCTGTTCGAGCGCGAATGCTCGGTGCAGCGCCGCTTCCAGAAGATCATCGAGGAGGCGCCGGCCGCCAACCTGCCGGCGCCCTTACGCGACGAGATCTGCGCCTCGGCCGTCCGCCTTGCGGCAGCGGCGAACTACCGCAATGCCGGCACGGTCGAATACATCCTCGGCGCCGATGGCCGCTTCTTCTTCCTGGAGATGAACACGCGCCTGCAGGTCGAGCACCCCGTCACCGAGATGATCACGGGTCTCGACCTCGTACGCCTGCAGATCGAGATCGCCGCCGGACGCGACCTGCCTTTCGCGCAAGATGAAGTCACTGCCAACGGTCACGCGATCGAGTGCCGGATCTGCGCCGAGGACCCCGAGCGCGACTTCCTGCCCGAGACCGGGACGATCCTGCATCTCGACGCGCCGCAGGCCGCATACCTGCGCTTCGAGAACGCTCTCGATCGCGGCCAGCGCGTCACCGCCGATTTCGACCCGATGCTGGCCAAGCTCGTCGCGCATGGCCCGGACCGCGCCAGAGCGACAGAGCGCACCATCGCGGCGCTGCGCGACCTCGCTCTGCTCGGGGTCAAGACCAA
>Ga0102589_1005851_pt1 | contig 10477 bp, 11 predicted proteins | sample AraplaMF_Col_mLB_FD_76858 | JGI IMG/M metagenome (GOLD analysis project Ga0102589, IMG submission 76858) | Arabidopsis root microbial communities from the University of North Carolina, USA - plate scrape MF_Col_mLB | ecosystem: Host-associated > Plants > Roots > Endosphere | place: USA... | reverse complement strand
TGATGCGTATCAATCAAATGTGCAACGATTCCGTCGCATGGTGACACGAGAACACCATTTGTTGGCTTTATAGCAACGCCGTCACCTAGAAGTGCTTCAGCAAATGCCGGATCTGGCACTTCACTTAGTGACACCGATGTTCCTGTTAAAGGAGAAACCAAAGATACAATTGTTTTTTTCTTTTTGAAAAACATAAAATCCACCTCTTAAAATAATTTTAGGTCCATGTGTAGCATGCCCCAAAAAGAGCACAAAAAAAGCATGAGTTAAGGAGAAAGAGGGTATTAGAACACTCTTGTCTCACTTAGCTCATGCCTATCACTAGTCGCACGCTAAATAACACAATATTATGGACTTGGGAAGTAAGAATGCTACGAATTCAAATGATTCCGCTTACTTCTCGTTATAGTCTGTATTATAGGGCAGGATTCAGAATACGTCAACGACAGAAAACGATCCATTATCTTACAGTTCGTCATAAACCGTCATTAATCGACAATATTCATAGATTTTATCGTTGAATCGGATTTCCATAATGCTGAAATAAACGATACAAATGCATTACCAAGTATCCGATTTCATCCTCTGATACGGTTACACCAAGATTCGCTTCCATCATGAGCGCAATTCTCTTACCTAAGGTATACTCATCCTTCAGTGTCTCACGAAGTTGGTTCGCAAATGGATTCGGTGACTTCTGCCCTTCGGTTAACCGTTCAATCGCAAAGCGCAGATGAGTAATCAGTCTTATGTAATCGAGACTATCACGCGGCACCTTAAATCCACGTTCCGCTTCAATCATGGCAACAGCTTCTTGGATCAAATGGGTCCATTTCACAATATTGCCGACCGATATATGACATACGGCGGACTGAATGTGCATGGCTAGAAATCCTACTTCGGTCTCAGGAATCTCGATATTGAACTTCTTCTCGATCAAGACTGCTGCTTTCTTCGCCAAGGCGAATTCTCGCGAGTGCAGCGCTTGAATCTCATAAATAAATGGATTTGCGATATCGATGTTATTCTCAAGTCGATACAACGCAAATTGAATATGACTCGGAAGCGCAATGAAAATTTGCTCATTCAGCGAGGTGTCGAATTCGTCTCCGACCATGGAGATGATTTCTTGTGAGACGTCAAGCACTTTCGGATCAACTTGTTCCGTTAATGCTCTGAATTGATTGCGCGAATCGGAACCAGCGAGATTAAATTTCTTCTCGATTCGAGGGTCTGAAGGAAGCACTAACATGCCGGCTTTTGCACCAAATCCGAGCCCTTTGCCCATCAGGACGAGCTCACTATCGGATTTCTCTATGGATACCAATATGGCGTTGTTACTAATCACCCGTTGAATGTGATATGCGGCTGATTCGCTCATTATTTCCCTCACCCTTTTTCGATCATCATTTATTTGTCCTCATTGTAGGGGCGAGCCCACACCTGCGTCAATGAATATTATTTCGGATCCGATTTGGCCTTCAGCCATTTCGGTGCTCCCGCATTCTTACGATCACGATCACGGTCTTGTTTAGGCTTAGATGGGAGTGGCTTAGCAGGCGATTTCACCTCTGCCTTCTTCACAGGTGCCTTCGTTTTCGTTACCGGAAATTGGCGATTTGATGCCTCCATTGAACTCGCTGCTTCCGGATTGAATACTTTCCCTTGATACATTGATTGGGGTTCAATCACAATATCCAGCTGACGCATGAATTTCTCTATGATGAACATTTCACGAGGGGTAACAATTGAAATCGCGATCCCTTTTTGCCCCATACGTCCAGTACGCCCAACGCGATGCACATAATGCTCACTGCTAATTGGCAGGTCAAAATTAATGACCATCGGGAGTTCTTTAATATCCAGCCCACGCGCAGCTACATCCGTTGCAAGCAATAATTGAATCCGGCCTTCCCGGAACCGTCGAAGCACATTCATCCGCTCTTGTTTGTTTGCTTCTCCGTATAGCGGCTCAACAGACAATCCCACAAATTGCAGCTTCGCAATCCACTCCGCAATCGATTCGATTTCGTTCACGAATACAATCGCGGATTTGGGCTTGTATGATCTTACAATCCGGCGAAGCGTGTCAATCTTATTCCGTTCTTCCGTCTCAAAATAGAAGTGGGACAAGGTCGACGAAGTCTTCTGCTCCGGCTTAATCCCGATCTCCACGGGTTCATTCATCCATGCGTCCGCAATATTTCGTACTTCTTCCGGCATCGTTGCTGAGAAGAACAGTAATTGTCGATCACGAAGGGCCGACTTAAATATGGCTTCCGTATCGCCCGCTGCACCTAGCTTGAACATTTGATCCACTTCATCGACGGTAATTGTACGGACTTCGTGCATTTTGAGCTTGCGCATCCCAATGAGTTCAAGCACGCGCCCTGGTGTTCCGACAATAAATTGCGGATGGAGTCTTAATTTCTCGATCTGTCTTTTACTTGCTGCCCCGCCGATTAGAGATTGTACCGTAATGCCAAGCGACTCTCCGTACATCTCGGCTTCGCGGAAAATTTGCATTGCGAGCTCCTGTGTTGGGGCAAGAACAAGGGCTTGTACCTGTTTGAGCGCTGGATCAATCCGCTGCAGCATAGGCAGCAAATAAGCAAGTGTCTTACCTGTTCCTGTCTGGGACTGCGCGATCAAGTCTTTACCTTCAAGGGCAACTGGAATTGCCTCTTGTTGGATAGGTGAAGGCGTCTCGATTCGTTCTGCGAGCAATCGCTCGACGAGCCTAGCGTCAATATGTAAATCTGTAAATGAAGTTGTCATGGTCTAGCATTTCCTTTCTTTGGCCCATTGGGCATTTGTATGGTACACTGAGATGCAGTTATTATCATTTATTGGAAAGGGGGTTCTATCGATGGATCAAGCCTTTATGGAACAGTTCGATGGCCTGCTCGAAAAATACGCAGAACTGCTATTAGGTGATAACTCACCAGAACAAGTGGAGAAGATTAAAATTTGGGCCCTCTACAGCCACATGCATAAGACGATGCCGAATCTTACACAACACTGGACAGCGAGTCATCCTGAGGCTAAAGCGGCTGTTCGCGCTCTCTTTGAAGAAGTGAAGCAGTTGAATGAGGCGCACCGAGCTAAGGCAAAGCCGAAGCAGGAACCTTAGGGCTTCTGCTTCGTTACCGTTATTTCTTGTTGATTAGCCGGTAAGCCAACTTATCCGCAAGCCTTGGGAACAGTTGATACAGCTTAATCCCGATGGCTGCAGCGAATGGTAAATTCACTTCCGCTTTTCGCTTCGGAATCGCTTTTATTATTGTGTTCACGACTTGCTCCGGTTTTAACAAGAACATTTTAACATTATTGACGTAAGTCCCGCTCGGGTCTGCCTTCTCAAAAAACGGGGTATCAATAGGTCCCGGATTAATCGCCGTTACACCTATGTTCTTGCCGACCATTTCTTGCCGCAGCGCATTTGTTAAGCCTAGTACGGCGTGCTTTGTCGCGTTATAGGCGCTTGATTTGGCAGTACCGATCTTACCTGCGAGCGATGCGATATTCACGATATGACCTTGCCCTGCGGTCAACATATGCGGGAGCACGGCTTTGGTACAACGGACGATCCCCATATAATTGACATCCATCATCGCATTGAACTCCGCTGTATCCGTATCCAGGAAAGATTGAAACACACCGTATCCAGCATTATTAATCAAGATATCGATGCGTCCAAATTCAGAGATGATCGATTCCACCGCGTCATTCACTTGTTGCTCATCCGTTACATCCATCGGGATCACATGACATCGTCCTGAGATTTGCGACCGCAGCGCCATAAGGCGTTCTGTAGACCGTGCAGTTAAGATCGGAATGGCTCCAAGATCCGCAAGCTTCTGTGCGGTTAATGCACCAATCCCACTGGAAGCTCCTGTAATCAGCACGATTTTGTCTTGGTACGTATACACCGTAACACTCTCCTTCTATGTTGCGATGATTTGAAAAATCCCTACAAAACTTTCTTTACGAAAAAAGAATAGCCCCGTAAGCGGAGCTATATCGATTCGAAATTCATTATGTATTCACGAAGCTGCATCGTTGCTACTTCTGTTATCCAACAAGTACCTGAATATCTAAATGCCCGATCCCTTCCATCATGAGCGGAACCGTTAAGGCCTGTTTAGCTTTGAAATGTCCTGCAGCTGATTGTACCACTTTCGGCGGGGTAATATCAACTTTTACACCTTGGTTAAATAAAATCGTGCTTGCATTGCCGCTAATCATATTCCCGAGTTCCGAGATCGCACTATGTCCCATCTCACCCAGCTCCGTCATGACGAAGCCGCCCATCATCGCTGAGACAATCTTCAGGGCTACAGACTCATGTAGACCAAAGACAATATTCCCATTCATCTGTCCTGTCATCCCGATTTCAATCCATATATATTGATCGAAGAACTGAACTTCTTTTATTTGAAGTTGGCCAGTCGTGGGGCGAATCTGTATCAATTGTTCAATTACATTACGAGCTGCATCCAAAAACGGATTAATATATTCCGCTTTCATGAATAGATTCTCCTCTATAGTTCGACATATATTTATTTCATTCGACATTATTCATTCTAATTCTACGATAAATGATTGACTACATTATACGTCATGCGTCTTAAAAAATCACCTCAAAAATATACTTTTTTTGGTATTTCCGAACGATACCTCCTTCATCTCGTAGTCATTTGGGCCGATACACGTACAAATTCAACTAGTTCTATACGATTATATCGGTATTCGGTACAATAATTTTATACTTAGGAAGAAAGTTTCATAGTGTAACATTTGTGCAGAAGGATGTGAGAAATCTTGCCTAACATTTGGACTCATTTTATTTTTGGTGAAGAAGTATTGAAAGATGCTGATCTTACAGCGATGATCACACGTCCCGAGGATCTTCGAATGTTCCGTATGGGCTGTCAGGGCCCGGATTTTCTGTTCTATCATCACTTTTTGCCGTGGCAAAAAGATAAGACGATGAATGATGTCGGTTCTGTGATGCATAACGAGCATTGCGGTCCGGTGATTATGGATCTGATCGAAGGTGTCGCCCATCGGGCGCTGCAAGACCCCGCCGTTATTTATGTTCTTGGCTTTGTCCTGCACCATGTACTCGATCGGAATATGCACCCTTATGTGTTCTATCGTTCGGGATTCAAGAAATGGGACCATCAGCGGTTCGAGATCTGGATGGATACACTGGTCGTACAGAACAAGCTAGGGCTTGAGACATGGCGGACGCCGGTATGGAAGGAGTTCGAGACTGGCGGGAAGTTCCCGGATGGCATTGTCGATTTGTTCGAGCAAGTCACGGCGCGTTATTACCCTGAGCTTGCGAAGCGTGTTCGCCGTGAAGCGTGGGAAGAAGCCAATCGGCATATGACGGCTGCGCAGCGGCTCTTCCATGATCCAACAGGGCTCAAACGGTTGCTGACCTTCGGTCAGATTGAGCCGTTCGTCTTCAAGCGGCCAAGCAAGCCGCTTGATATCTTGAACGAGTCGCGCAAGCCATGGCGCGACCCAACAGGCCGAGACGCCTCGTATACGACGAGCGTCTGGGACATGTGGGCCGCCGCCCGCGAAGACGCGGCGGCTGTGGTTGGCGCTGCCGCCACCTATTGGGCGGCTGTGCGCGAAGACGGCGCCGCGAGCGCAGCTGCGGCGCAGGCGCGAGAGCGATTGGCCAACGTCGTGGCCAACCGCTCTTATGAACATGGCGAGCCGTGTGACAGCGGCTTGCAAATTATCGTGGCAGACCCCATCATCTGATGGGCGGCTGTTCACGACACACCAAGGGCTGCCTCCATTCGGGGCAGCCCTCATCTTATGCCTTGGCTTCGTTAAGCCCCTTCGCCAGATTCACCCGCGTCAGCATGATGATGCCAACGATGAAGAAGACCAGCAAGGACAGAATTGCGAGACGCGCAGAGCCTGTGAGCAGTGTGACAAGTCCGAACAGCGCTGGACCAAGCGATGCCGATACTTTGTCGGAGAGGCTCAGGAAGCCGAAGAACTCCGATGTACGGCCCGCCGGAACCAGCTTGCTGTAAATGGACCGAGCAATCGACTGGCTTCCCCCCTGTACCATCCCTACGACGAATGCGAGCACATAGAAATGCAATGCATTCGTCATGAAATAGCCTAAGAAAACAACCAATACATAAATACATAATGACATATAGAGTGCACGCTTTGAACCGATCTTCGAAGCCATTTTACCGAATAAAAACGTAAATGGAATTCCTACAAATTGCGTAATCAGCAGCGCAATGATTAAATGACTCGTGCCAATTCCAATCGTCTTCCCATAGATCGTCGCCATACTGATAATGGTCGAGATCCCATCATTGAAGAACCAAAATGCGACTAAATATTTGAGCAGCTCCGGGTATTGCCGAATGTGTCTGAACGTCGTAAAGACACGGCGGAACCCTTCTTTTGCATAGAAGCTCACGGGCTGCTTTCGCTCTGCTCCCTTATCCTTCACATGGCGGAAGATAGGTAACGAGAAGAGAAACCACCAGAGTGCTACCGTCACGAACACCGCTTGCGTAGCCACGAGTTTATTGGGGAAGCCGACTTTGTCCCACATCTCGAGCATTACGATGTTGACCGCGAGCAGTACGCCGCCTCCAATATATCCGAACATATAGCCTTTTGCAGAAATTTCATCTCGCTGATCTAGCGGGGCAACATCGGTCAAGATCGAATCATAGAACGTATTACCACCGGAGAATCCGATCACCCCGAGAATATAGCAGACCGAGACGAATAGATACGTCCCATTTCCCGTAAAAGCCATCAATAAACATGCAAGTACGCCCATATAGGCGAAAACGCGAAGAAACCGAACCTTACTTCGAGAAGAATCCGCAATTGCGCCAAGAATTGGCGAGATCACAGCCACGATAATCATTGCAATCGTCTGGGTGAATCCCCAGTAGCTTGTTGCAAGATGTTCCGGCAGATTGCTAGCAGCGACCGTTAAATAATAGATCGGAAGCACCGCGGCCATCATCGTTGTCGCAAATGCTGAGTTGGCCCAATCATACATCATCCAACTGCGCACAATTTTTCGATTCAAATAAGAACCCTCCTTTTGAAATATGTAACTCCACTGCCATGGAACATAAACCTATTTTTTTCGACAAACACCCCCTGCTTTCCTCCTTGATGACTTGCCCAATATTGATCATTGCTGAAAGTTCACCTATAATGTGAGATAAACCTTTAATTAGATCGTCTAATGTTGAACATATATTTTTACAGCCAAGGAGGGATTCTGTGAACATCAGTCAACTTGAGACACTCATTACCATTTCCAAGACGACGAGCTTTCGAAAAGCAGGGGAGCTGCTGAATTTAACGCAACCCGCCGTGTCCGCACAAATCAAAAGCTTAGAAGATGAATTCAAGACCGTGTTAATCGATCGGAACCAGCCCGTCACACTCACCGATCAAGGCCACGTCTTTCTTGATCATGCAGAGCGTATTCTGAAGATTGTCGCAGAATTGAAGCAGCGTCTGAGTGATCTGAGTAATATTCCACAAGGTCATATTACGATCGGCACCACAACCTCCATCGCGATTCAAATTTTACCGCGCGTTCTCTCTTATTTTCAGAACCAATACCCGCTTATCAAAACTTCAATCTTAACGATGTCTTCCGCGCAGATTATGGCGCAAGTGGAGAATGGGACCGTCGATATCGGCATCGGTTACTTATCGGAGAGTACACCGAACCTGAAGTCCAGCGTTTTGTACTATGACACCTTCGAACTTGTCGTTTCACCTAGCCACCCCTTGGGTACACTAAAGCACACGACCGTTGAAGCATTGCGTGATGTTCCGTTCATCGTCTTATCTCCTGACACGGTCGGCCGCCGATTTGCAGATCAAGTCTTTAAGAATTACAACATTCAACCACATATCGTGATGGAATTATCCAGTAGTGAAGAGATCAAACGGATGGTAGAGCTCAATCTCGGTGCCGCAGTGATCTCGAAGCTATCGATCGGAAGCGAGCTGCGACGCGGTACCTTGAAAATGATCAAAGTCAGTGAATTTGAGACTGCACATCCTGTCGGTGTCGTCTATAAATCCGGCAAATATTTTAATTCGGCTATGCAGCAGTTTCTCAGCGACTTAAAAGGCATGCCTGAAACCCAATTTATCAGTTCAGAGTAAGGAGCGTAACCAGATGACTACGAAATTTGATTTGCATACACATCATTTTCGCTGCGGGCATGCGGATGGCAATATTGAAGACTATATCCAAGCGGGTATCCAAGCCGGGCTTCAAGTCATTGGAATTTCGGATCACTCGCCTTACTTCGGCAGCCCCGAAGATCAAGCTCAGCCTCGCATTGCCATGGCCAAAAGCGAATTTGCGAACTATATTCAAGAGGTTCTACGTCTTCAGGCGAAATACGAGGGGCAAATCGATGTCCTGCTCGGCGTTGAATCGGATTTTTTCCCAGAACATGCTTCCCTCTACCAACAAATATATGCGGGATACCCCTTTGACTATGTAATCGGTTCCGTTCACCAGACGGAGGGCGTTAGTATCTTCAATAAGTCCCGTTGGAAAGGTCTAACGTCGGCTCGGATGATTGAGGCGAAGAACATTTATTACGGCATGATTCGGGATTCCGCGACGAGTGGGATGTTCCAAATTCTTGGGCATATCGATGCGATGAAAGGCAATTATCCTGAATTCTCAACGATTGAAGCATATGAGGCGATTGACGAGACACTTCGCGTAATCGGCGAATGTGGCATTGCAATCGAAATCAATACATCAGGGAAAACAAAGCTGAGTGGCGGTTGGTATCCTTCGGATGACATCCTTGAACGCGCCCTGTTCCATCACGTGGATGTTACCTTTGGCTCTGATGCGCACGTTCCAAGCCGTGTTGGCGACGAATGGGAACAAGTTCGCGACCGTTTGAAGCAGATCGGATTCACATCGTGGGTCTATTACAAACAGAAGCAGAAGCAAATCGTGCAACTCTAGATCACACCAAAAAAAAAGGAGGACCTGCCACGTTGGTAGGTCCTCAAGTTTATTTATTAAAAGGGGGTCTTGAGTACATCTTACCCCTTCAACATTATGGTCGTATCACAGAACCATTTCATTTGTGTAACAAATGAACAAAGCTGCAAGCCGCAGCAGTTTATTGCGCTATTTCCAGGTCTGATTCTCTTACGGCTTTCGTCGTTGCATGCGAGCGGTTCACGATAATAATACCGGAGACCACGCTTGCTAGTGCTAGAACAACCCAAATGTGTATCGTCTCGCCAAGAATGATGGAAGACAAGATTACGCCGAATACTGGAATCAGGAAAAGGTACATTGAGACTTTCCCGACTTTATTATATTTCATGACCATATTCCAGAGTCCGAACGCCGCAGCCGAGACGAACGCAAGATAGATGAAGATGATCCCTGTCTTCATATCGAAATGAAACGGCATGAATCCTCTACGAACGACACCGATCGCCGCAAGGCCTAGCCCCCCGATCAGCATTTGCTTCGCGGTAAGTTCAAGCACAGATACTCTGCCCGATTCGTGCCGCGCGAGCACATTCCCGAACGCACCGAAGGCAGCCGATAAGAGTAAGCAAATCTCACCGAACCCGAATTGGAAATGCAATCCGCTCTGCGTGAATCCGACGGCAAATACACCCACGAATCCAAGGAACAAGCCTGTAATCTTAGCTGATGTGAACGGTTCATTCCGGTACATCGCTTGCGCGAATAACATTTGGAAGAATGAAGCCGAACCCGATATAATCGCCCCTTGAATCCCAGACGAATGCATCAGACCGATATAGAAGAATAGGTATTGTAAGAAGGTCTGTACAAGTGCAAGCCGAGAGAGACGCCATACACTTAACTTCCCCGTAAATTCACTCGACTGCTGACTGCCTGCTGATTTCCCGATGGAAGCGATCTTTAGCAGCAAATATAACAACAAACCTGCGAGTGCGAATCGATAGCCCGCAAATATGAGCTGCTCGAACACATCTTGCTTCGAAATTTGAAGCTCCACATAGCTTAATTTCACAAAGGGAACAGCACTGCCCCAGAGTAATGTTGCAGCAACAGAGCTGACGATAATACCGATTGGATGCGTAAACCAACTTTTTGCTTTCACAGGATGTTTGCCACCTTTTTGATTTCCTTGGTGTGTCATTAGACACACGTAACCCATTATGCTCCTAATCGGCATGATCATCAACTATTATTTTCAATATGTTGCAGTCCACGATAGACGCCAGTTCTTAGCTCCCGTATGTACATTTCTACTTCAGGCACGTCCGCTTCGAGTGCATGCTGCACAGCAAGCTCAATGTCATAGGGTACGCGTACAAGCTGAATAGAGAATGGATCGAGTGCACTTCCGCGCTCTACCCCTTCCAGGATCGCGTAGGAAGCTTGGACCATATCCAGTGCGTT